>Ga0169931_10009812_pt1 | contig 13752 bp, 14 predicted proteins | sample Kivu_15m_20L_FD_129675 | JGI IMG/M metagenome (GOLD analysis project Ga0169931, IMG submission 129675) | Freshwater microbial communities from Lake Kivu, Western Province, Rwanda to study Microbial Dark Matter (Phase II) - Kivu_15m_20L... | ecosystem: Environmental > Aquatic > Freshwater > Lake...
GTATTGATAAAGATAGATTCAACAAGTTTCACCTTTGCTCCGGACCAAGTCAACGATCTGATAATTGCAGTTGGGGATTATCTGGTATCAACCGACCTTGAACTTTGTGAAACTGTCGGAGCAAACCGTCAGGGAAGACTCACCAAGGTAACCTCGGTTGCACAAACAGCAACTGCGGGGGTGGTAAGAGTAACTTGTGCAAGACCAATTCTTTACTACTCTGGAAGTCCAATCCAGGTTCAGAAGTTTAAATCTATTCCACAATTTACAAGATCTTTTGACTTCATATACTTGGGTGGATACACAATGAGAGATGCTCAAAGACCAAATGGAACTGACTTAAGAGTGGATGAGATTCTTAACGTTCTTTATGACACCAACTTGGCAGCAACATTGGCAACTAAAGATACAATCTCTTTTAGATACATCGTAGATACCTTCAGCGGAACTATTCAACCAAACTCTAAGTATCAGCTTTCTAAGCTTGCGATGATGAGACAAAAAGCACTGGCTTTCATCAATGCTCCCTCGATGGCTCAATTTAGAGCAAGCACTGATCCTAGATTCACGAATGCTCCTACTCCATCTGATCCATTCCCACCACTTGAGGCACAATACATTGCAGAAGGTGGTAACCTTTCACTCAACCCTGCTTACACATTTAGTCTTCCAACGCAGGATCTTGGTGCTTCTTATGCAGCTTACTACACTCCTTACATCACAATTAGAGAGAATAATAGAAACGTAAACGTTCCCCCGGCAGCATTCGTTTCTAACAACTTTGTTAGAAAATTTGCTAACGGTGAACCTTACAATATCATAGCCGGTCAAAAAAGAGGTACAATCTCAGGGGGTAACATCGTAGGTGTGGAATTCGACTTCACAGACGCTGATAGAGGTTGGTTGGAGCCTTTCGGTCTAAACCCGATCATTAAGAAAAGAGGCTTTGGTGTGGTAATCTTCGGTAACCAAACTGCTTATCAAACTGTTAATTCTGCTTTCGGCTTGATTCACGTGAGAGATTTATTGATTAGCTTGGAAAATGACGTTGAAGAGATCCTTTCTAACTACTTGTTTGACTTTAACGAAGATTCAATCAGACTTGAAATCAAAACATTGGTTGATACCTACCTAGACGGAGTAAGAGCAGGGGGAGGAATTTACGCTTACCAGGTAATTATGGACGCGTCAAACAACCCGCCTTCAGTAATCGACCAGAACATTGGTATTATTGACGTAATCATAGAACCAGCAAGAGGTATTCAGAAGTTCATTAACAGGGTAACTGTTACAAGAACTGGCGGTATTGCAGCTGGAGGATTTATCAACTTTGTTTAAACATTTTGAGGTTTTTAAAAGAAGAGGATAAATAAAAAAAATTGAAATGAATTAATGGCTGGTTTACCCCACTATCAAAATTCACTGTATTCCATAAACAAATACGAACCTGTTTATTTGAACCAGTTCGAGGTGACAGTTTTGCCACCTCCTGCTGTTTTAGGTGGTCAAGTGCTATTACAGCAAGTCGTGAATGTTACAGGTTTGGATGTGGATAAAAACCCTGGATTTGTTTTTCAGAAGTACAAATTTGCAAAAAGAAACTATGCAGGGGGTAGACCTGATAAGACTTCTTTGGATTTAGGTGTCAAATTCACTGTAAACCTTGACGATGCAAACTCTATGTACGTATTTAAGACACTCAGACAATGGACGGATCTTATCTACAACCCATTAACCGGTGCGATGGGGATCAAGCAGGACTACACTGGATCCATAGTAATTTCAATTTTCAACAAAAACGGAGACGTTTTCAGAAGAATAACCTGTAAAGATTGTTTTCCCCTTAAAGCGATAGATCCTATGGAACTAGAGTATTTGAATGGTACAACCTTGTATGAGATTGAAATGTCTTGGGCAGTTGATTACTGGGAAGATTTATTCTTATAAAAATTAGCAAGATAAATGGCAGGTTTACCACACTTCAATAATTCGAAAGCAGCAAGAAATAACTACGAACCGGTTTTCTTAAACCAGTTTGAAGTTCTTCTTACCCCACCAGCTGCGGTAACTTCGGCTAATGTGAGATTCAACGGAGAGTCTATCATGACCCAACAGGTAAAAAGTATTACCGGTTTGGCTGTTGATCTCCAACCTTCAGCCCCGGTTACGCAATACTACAAATTTGCAGAAAGAAGATATGCAGGCGGTGAGCCTTCAACTTCTGATGTGGAATTCAACGTAGTTTTCGAAGTGAATCTTGACGAAAACAATTCAATGACCATGTACAAAATTTTGAGACAGTGGTCAGATTTAATCTATAACCCGCTCACTGGTGCAATGGGTCTTAAAAGAGATTATATCGGTCAAATGGTGGTTTCAATCTTCAACAAGCAAGGTGATGTGTTTAGAAGGATAACACTCAACAACTGTTTCCTCATTCAGCCGATAACCACTATGGCCCTTGATTATGATAGCGGTGATGCTCTTTACACGATCACAACATCCTGGAAGTCGGACTACTGGCAGGATCAATTCCTATAATCGGAACCCTTTTTATTTTTCTCAGTATAAAATGTAGCAAATTTGTGGGGTTTCCACTTACTTGTTATATAGACTATAGGAATTAATATGGATTTGAACAATCTTTCGCCTGAGGCAATATTGAAACAGAAAGAACTTTCTGGAGGTATTTCTTACGATGATCAAATAGCAGACCTTGCCCCCGCAAATCTTCTTGAAGACAAGTTGGACAAAGAGGTAGAAGCTCTCAAGACAAAAAAAGAGGAATCACTAACCCCCTCTCCACTGTCGAATGAACTTAAAAAGCAACCGATAGAATCTGAAACTAAGGAACCGCCTTCGGTTATGTCTATTGGTTGGAAGAATTTGCCTTTGGCAATTCTTCCCTCAGAAGGAAAGTATTATCCTGAGGGAACCCAGATTGCAATCAGATCCGCGGAGGTCAAAGAAATCAGACACTTTTCAACTATAGATGAAAGTGATATGCTCGATATTGACCAGAAGCTGAATATGATTCTCAACAATTGCTGTGTAATCAAATTTCCGTCGGATGGTGTTGTTTCTTACAAAGACCTAAAGCAAGAGGATAGGTTTTTCGCCATCATGGCAATTAGAGATTTAACTTTCATCAAGGGAGAGAACAGAATTATTCTACAGCCAACCCTCACCTGTAAAAAAGCAAATTGCTCGTATCAATACGGAATTGAGTTGAGAACTGGGGTTCTTTCTAAGTACCAGATGGAAGGTAATATTATGAATTACTACTCTAAGCAAGAGAGGAAATTTGTTTTGCCAGTTACGAAGCTGGCAAAAACCCTCCGTATGTCTATTCCTTCTATTGGTGTGGTTGATGCAATTTCTTCATATGCAAGAAACAGAATCAAAGCTGGTAAAGATGTAGATGAAAGCTTTATAAAAATTGCTCCTTTCATTTTCGATGATTGGCGCACTTTAACTGAGAAAAAAATTGCTGACATGGAGGAGGAATCTCTTTCCTGGTCGGTTGAAGAATTTTCCATCTACTTCGAACTTGCTGATCAAATCAAGGTCGGAACTAAATTAGAGGTAAGTTTGCCTTGTGAAGCTTGCGGTGCTCAGGAGGTCACCGCACCGATTTCCTTTCCCGGAGGGTTCAGATCTCTTTTCGTTATTTCAGATATCTTTAGAGAATTACTTTGATCTAAAATTCCGTCTTTGGAAAGAACATGGGCTTGACCCAGATTGGGTTGAATCTCTGCCTTTTTATGAATACCAAATGTGGGTAGATAAGCTCAACAGGTTCATAGAAAAGGAAAACAAAAAAATCATGGAGGATTCCGGTCAAAACGAGGTTTTCAATTTCAAAAAATAATCTCGTATTTTACTAGTGCCCGATATATAGTTCATGCCCCAAGATTCTTCAAAAGTACTTAAAGAGCTTTCCATGTTATCAACTAACATGGATATCCTTGTGAAAGAACTGAGGGAGCAGAATAAAAAAACCTCAGAGAACACCGAACAAATAAAAAAGCTTGTTGAGGGGGGGGATAAAAAACAAGCCAAAGAAGCAACAGGTAAAACTGAACCCTCAAATGAGGGTTTTTTCAAAAAGTTGACTGAATCTTTTGCAAAGGAGGTTTCCAACAATAATAAATCTCTGACTGAAAATCTTACCAAACAAATTGCTGGCGATTTTGGTGGCATCACCAAGAATTTGATAAAACCTGCTGAAGCAAAGGCAGAGACCGGTGATAAATCCGGGGGACAACTCATGGATGCTTTTGTAAAATCTCTTCTGTCTGGAATCCCTAGACTCGAAACCGGTGGTTCGATTAACAAAAGCGGCGTTGCTTTAGTTGGGGAAAAAGGTCCGGAACTTGTCAATTTAAACAAGGGTAATTCAGTTTCTTCCAATGATAAAATGGCCGAACTCCTTCAATTTGAACTAGACGACCGCAAAAGAAAAGAGGCAGAGAAAAAGACTAATTCAGAGGGAAAGATAGTTACCGGATCTACAAACCTAAGCGATTCTATCACTAATTCTTTTGGTGTAAAAGTTCCAAAATCGGAAATAGATGCTTACAGGGAGGAGATCAAAAGAGATTATGCAGATTTTATAAAGGAAGATCCTTCTTTTTTAGAGGAAGAAGTTAAAGCATTTATTGATGACTACCGCGAAACGATGGACTTGGAGAAGTTTAAAAATTTCAACGAGACACAAAAGGCTACACTGAAAGAGAAACAAAGCGCACCAATTGTAGAGAACCCTGTTGAAGAGATCAGCAAAAGAGAAAAAAGAAAAAAGGAACGTGAAGCTAAAAACTTTGAAAAAGAAAAAGCTGAATCCCTCGTATCCCCAGGTAAGCCTAATCTTTTAGAATCAATAAAGGCGAAAGGAAAGGATTTTATAAGTGAACAGAAATCCTCAATCGAAGAGAAGCTAGCTGGTGCTGGTTTAATTACCAAAAAAGAAAAAACCGGCGAAGCAGAAAAATCTACACCTCCATCAAAATTAGAAACTGAAAAATTTGATCTTTCCACCACTAATGCTTCTAGTATCAAAGATCTTACTGCAAAACTAAAAGCAGAAATGGAGGCCAAGAAAAAAGCTGAGCCCACTAAAACAGTTTCTGAAGCATCCTCTGAAAGCGAAGATTCCACTTCAAAAAATCAAGTAAGTAGTACACCCGCCGTTACTAAAGAAACGAAACAAGAGGAGAGCTCGAATGCTATGACACAGAAAGACCTCCAGGATATTAAAGCACTTTTGGCCGGGATTTATAAATCTTTGAGCGGACCTCTTAACATTGCGAATGATCGACCGTTCAGGCCAAATTCGAACGTTCTTTAAGAAATTTTGATTTTGATTTTTTTTGCTCGGACAAAACTTCTATATTTGTTATTCAACCCTTGTTGAGACCCTATATGAACGAAATTAATCATAAAATCCAGACTCTCCGTGCTGATGAATTTCTGTCAAGCCCCGATTTGCTTGACGCAAAAAGCTGGATAGCAAAAACAAACACCGGGGAGGTGGTACAATTTAATCATTCCTCCGATGTAAATGACGAAACATTATATTCTGCCAAGGATAAGAAAATGGACCTCGTCTATCTAAAAATGGCTGAGGTATGGGCTACTAATTCATATTGTCGAAGAATGCAAGTTGGAAGTTTGATAGTGAAAAACAAATCAATCATTTCGGACGGGTATAACGGTTCACCAACCGGATTTCCCAACGAGTGTGAGGATGAGAATAATCAAACGTTGAACTACATCTTACACGCGGAGGCGAATGCTATCACAAAGCTTGCAAAAAGCACACAAAGCTCTGAAGGTAGCACTTTGTATGTAACTGTCTCTCCTTGTTTTGAATGCTCAAAATTGATTATTCAATCTGGAGTGAAAAGATTGGTGTTCAAAGACGTATATAGAAAGCCCGAATCAATCAAATTCTTGTATGATGCAGGAATAGAAATAGTAAGGTTAAAAAATTTATTGTAGAAAAAATAAGGGGGAAATCTAATGGCAAAAGAGAAAAACATTCAAGTATTAGCGGAAAATTTTATTGAGAAAAGAGACGACCGATCTTTTAAATTTCTTTACGAAAGAGTTAAGCCGGGAGTTATGAATCATTGTTATACAATTTTAAAAGACGTCGAATTGGCAGAGGACGCTTTTTTAAATGCAATGGCCAAGGTTTGGCAAAAGATAAATCAGTACGATAAAACAAGAGGTAATTTTTCGACCTGGTGTTATAATATAGCAAGAAACGAATCCTTACTCCTTTTGAAAAGTAGGAAAAGATTTATCTCACGCACAGCGGAGGAGATGGAAATAGAAACTGCAAAGGAGGAACACCAAAGTACCGTATACGATATTGAAGACGATCCCCTTTGGAATTTCCTTTCTGGAGGCTCTGACATTGATGATGTTTATGAACAGGTTATTGATGAAATCAGAGAACTCCCTGTACTTTACCGTGACATTATGATTGACCGCGAAATAAACGGCATGAAGTACAAAGACATCGCTGATAAGTACGGAATTAAGAAAAGGTCGATTGCTACCCGAATTAGAAGAGCAAGAACAAAGATCCGGAAGAAAATGGAAGACTTAACCAAAAAAACTAATAAAAAGTGATAGATTTTTTATCAAGAATACTCGTTTCTTTGAAGATCTTCGCTATCCTGAAAGATCTCAAACTCTATTCTGATTATTTGACCATAATCAAGAAGGAATCTCTGAGTTCTCCGCAGTGGGTAAAATACAAACTTAGAAAGGATTGGTTTGGAAGAATTTACACTGTTATTAACCTCCCTTTGGAAGTCACCCAATCAAGGGATTTTCCAGAGGAGGCCAGGCCAGCATTCGTTTTTGAAGAAATTAGACCGATCAATGAATACCTCACTAAACTCAATCTCCATGAGTTAATTGCTCCCCTCCTACAACCAATCAAAGAAACAAACGGGGACTCTTTTCTGGTTGTTTATTATTTTGTTTTCAGGGAATTAAGCTGGGTATGGCTAATTAGATTTGGTATTGAAATCTATCTTTTGGTCTTGGCAATTCAAAATTGGGATTTTTTATTAAGCTATTTGCATATTAATGGATTGGGATAAGATAAAAGAAAGTTACAGTAAGAAGTTAGAGTTTTTCAAGGATCCAAGTTTTATTTTCGAAGAGCAATCCCACTCCTACACTTTTAATGGAATTCAGTACGACTCAGTCACAACTTTTCTAAAAAGATTTAAAGTCCCCTTCGAAAGAGATTATTGGATCAAAAGAAAATCCAGAGAACTTGGGGTAGACCCATCAATTTTAGAAGCGGAATGGGCCATGAAGGCAGAAACTGCTGCCGACTTAGGAACTAGAGTTCATAAATGGATTGAGGATTTTTGGTCCGGTCTAGAACCTTCAATTCCAGAAGACGACGAAGAAAAAGCAAGGGTTTCCTCTTTTCTTAGATTACACGAGTCCAGGTTTAAAAATTTAATCCCTTTAAAATCTGAGCTGAAGATTTTTTCAAAAAAATGGAAACTGGCAGGCACTATTGACCAGCCATTTCTGATGTGGGATGAAAAGTCACAAAAGGTTCTTTTTTTAATTGGTGACTGGAAAACCAATAAAGAGTTTAAGGACGATAATCATCCAAAAGGAAGATTCAAAAAGTTGCTGCACCCTTTCTCTGATCTTTACGAGAATTCCCATAATGAATATTCGATTCAGCTTAGTCTTTATAGGCTAATTTTGGAAGAGGAACTGGGGATTGAAACTGACGGCGGGTTCCTTGTTCATTTAGGTCCCGGTGGAGTATCCAAAATTTATCCCGTCAAGGATTTACGGGAAATACTAAAGATTTACCTCCAACACAATAGGGAAGATTTCGATGTTTTCGATGTTTAACCTGAAACAAAAGGGATTTTTTCTCTAAAATACTTAAAAATACTAGTATGGCAAAAAAAGCACAATCTAAGAAAATCGTATCAGTGGACGCTTCGGAATTAGTTGATCCCCAGATGGCCGAAGCACAATTTGAAGAAATTCTTTCCCGTATAGACGAGAAAAAAATCGAAAGTTGCCAAAGAGCGGTGGACGAAGCAAAAGAAAGAATTTCCAAAAAAGTTTATGCCGTACAATTCGAAAACTCTGAAGATCTAGAAAACTATTTCGAATTCATGCAAAATGAAGCCGAATGGAGAGAAAAAGAAGCTTTGGGTGTGATAGAAATTTGCAAGGTCATTGACAAAGTAAAAAAAGACGGGGTAAAACAAAACACAATTTACCTTAGCGCATTGCCATTAGAAGCAAGCCACTATTTTCTGTCTAAGAAATCCGGAAAGGGTTTAGCGGAAGCAAAAAAATTCATCTCAATTCTTAAACCTTTTGGAATTGCTTTGGAATCAACGAAGGCCGATGCTTCAGAAATTCAGGATCTTGAGAGACAATTAGCTGCTGCTCAGCAAGGAATTGAGCTGGAATAAACCCACCAACACATAAAGGAAGCACCCAAACCCGGGTGCTTTTTTTGTGAAGAAAAGAAATAAAAAAGTCAGGATATATAGTAAAACTTAAATTAAATAGTTATGGTACAGAAAATCAAAGACAATTTCACAATTATAGTTTTGTGCTTACTTGTGATAGTATTTTTCAGACAATGCGGCGTTAACAGTGAGATTATCAAAATCAAAAAAGAAAATGCGATAATCTCTGCTAACATCGATTCCATGGTGACCGAGGAAGAGATGAAAAAAGAAATGCGTCAAGTAATGTATGAGTTCCTTATTTACGAAGACGATTTTGATAAGGGCAAGGTTTCTTTGTCCGATCTAAAAAATAAAATTGATGATAAGAATGCAAAATAAATCCAAACTTATAAGTGGATTTATAATTGGCACTTTTGTGACACTTTATTTAATGGTGTCTGTCATCTCCACTATTCACGTTATAGATTTTTTCAAACTTTCAAACCCCACTTGGTTGGCCATCTCTCTTGCAGTTGCATTTGAGGTTGGTGCGGCTGCATCTTTGGCTTGCCTTATTGCTTTAAGAAAAATGAACAAAGGTTTGGTTTGGATGCTTTTTTTCTTATTAACTGCAATGCAAGCAATGGGTAACACCTATTACGCTTACGTAAATCTTCAGGATTTTAGAGCATGGAGCGAACTTTTTGGAATTATTGAGGAGGAGATTATTTTCCAAAAAAGAGTGCTAAGTATAGTTTCCGGAGCTATTCTTCCGATAGTTGCTTTAGGATTTATTAAATCTTTGGTTGATTACATCAAGCCAGAAGAAGAAATTTCCACGGGAGAAGAAAAAAATGAGGAATCTGTAGAACTTTTAGTCGACGGAGGGGGTTCTCTTTCTCCGGTTTCCACTTCTGAAAACGAAGAAATAAAAAAGGAGGTTGAGCTGGAAAACAATTTAGAAGATGAAGCGGCAACCCCCGAGGAGCTATTATTGGAATCAGAGATTGAGGAAGAAACCCCCGGGAAGGAGATTGAAATTGAGAATAATAAATTTATTCATAATGGCAGCGAATTAGTAGTCAATGACCAAAACACAAGAAGAAATTTACCAAAAGCTGTCGAAATGCCTACTTCAGCCGTAGATCCAACAAAACTTTAAAAACATGGGAGAAACAGGAATTGGTGGAGGATTAGATATTTACGGGGGAAACTCCAGTACGGCTTCTGTTCCCTCCTTTGGTCTGGGTACTGCGAAAGTGGGATTAGATCCGGGTCCTAGTGCAAACTTTGACACCAGATACACCCTTATCGCTCTAACCCCAGGAGCACTTGAAAGAGTAAACCTGACCTTTTCTGATTTTAACGATCCTAACGAAATCCGTTTCTATAATACCGCCATGAATGTGGCCTGGCAAGATGTTACTGAACAGAAACTTGACCTGGCAGATTTTTTCTATCCTGTCCAAGATTTTTCTGGATATCAGCAACAGACATTTGTTTTAGCACCGAACACTTCGATCAATTTAGACCAGGGGGATTTTGATACCACCCTTGGAGAGGTTGGGCTTTTAATGGCAAGAGCAAAGTTTTACGCAGATGCAACCCCAGATCAGAGAATGCTTTATTGGCAATATGGCGGAACAGAAAGGTACATAATGGCGGATTTTATGATGTTATCTGGCCAGGTAAAAAACGGACAAGTCTGGAAGGGGTGGCAAACCAGTAATGACGTAAGCTCGGAGGTGGGATACACCGGGGCTGCTACCGGTGGATTCATTTTCTCGAATCCGACTGAGTATAATGTAAAATTAACGGTTTTGACCGCAAGTTAAAATGGCAACACGTCCTATCATATGTCCACCTAATCCTCCTAGCGGTTGGGTTTTTTTCAAAAACCAATTCATGCTTGAACAGGATTATCAATACACGCCATTTTTCAATTTCAAAGATCTTGCTTTTGGGGTTGAGTCTTACTCCCGCTTAAGAATCACGCTAAAAAGAAACAAGTCAATTGAACTTAGCCAGACCGATATAGGCACAGAGGGGTTCGTTAGATGGATAGCTATCAAAGTTCAGTACCCAGCACCAAAAAACCCGATTCTTTATTCTGCTCAAACTCCAATTATTCCAGGTTTGCCTCGACCCACTAACGGTACGCCACAAATCCAAAAGTATATTTATTGGACTTATAGGGAAAATACTTACAACTTAGGGGACATGATGGTTCTAACAGGAAATCCTTTAGGTACAACTGATTCGGAGGTAACCGGGTGGAATTTGAGTTCTGATTACCTTCTTTACCCAGATGGAGGTATAATTTTTAGCAATCCCCATACGGATTTCGACGTCAAACTGGAGGTACTCGTAGCTAAGTAAAAAAACAAAGAGTATCTGAATATATAAAAGTAAAGTTTCACACTCTTAATAGAGATATATAACAAGCAAAAAAATTCAAAAGTAAAAATGGATTTACTCACACAACTAAAAACTCTTAGAGATACTACCAATTCTCCAGAGGTAAAATCTATCTGCGAATCGAATAGTCAGAAGATCCAAAAAGGTTAAAACAATTTGGATAGTATGAAAATTATGGAATCGATTCAGAATGTCCAAACAAAAGCTCAGACCACAATCGACCCTCAGCAAATGCTAAGAGAGCAAGAGCTTGCAAAGTCCAAAAATATGGCGAGCAAATTGATGGAGTCGTGGGGAGGTTTAGGATCTACCCGTTCTAAAAATTCAGGAAGCTACGTTGAAGGGGCTAAAGAAGAAGCTGCACAAACTGACTTAACAGCCCTTAACGAAAGCCTTGGTGGTCTTGCTGATACGGATTCTTCAGTTGCAGCTTTCTTGAAAGCACAAACTGTTAATAATCTCGGAGTTTTTGAATCTTTGCTTTCGATAAAAGACACTGGCATTTATGAGCATCCGTCTGTAAAAATTGTGTGTGAGAAATATTTACACTTGCTCAAAAGTAAAAATTTGCCGGAGTTTTTAGTTGCTGAAGCATTTTCTCAGGAAATGAAGAATTTCACCTGGGACAATAAGATTAAATCATTGGTAGAATCAATTGACGAGAAAATAGGTTCACTTAAAGCAGAGATTGAAGTTTCGAAAACCATTTATGCTATTTCTCAAAATGCTGGATCTGATTTTTACTCTCCAGTAACAGAATCTTTGAACAAGTGGCTGATTTCAGAAAACAAATCGGTTTCTTTGCTTTCTAAAGAAATTTCAAGATGGCAGTTTAATCCAGCGGTTAGAAATCTATTGAATACCCTTTCTGTTTTTGAAAACAACTCAGAAAAATTAAACATTCCAATTCACAACGGTAATTCCTCAGTGAGAAGAGTTTATTCTCCTGTACTAGTTCAGGGTGGAAAAACAACTTTCTCAATTGGAAACAACATCTTCGAAGGTTCTTCCGCTGGTATCAAAAAATTGAACAGAGGAGAAGTTGCTGTATTACCTGCTCAATACCTTTCAATCCTAGAATCGTTCTACGCACCTTACGTTAAGGTCGACGAAAAGGGACTAAACGTTTACGTAGGAAAAAATAAATTCTCTTTGGTAGAAGAGAACGAAACCGTTGGAGTTTATTCAAATGGTCAGAAGATGAAGTTTGAAGACAAAACTCGGCTTTCCAAAGCTTTAGCTCTAGAAATCTCAGGTTCTTTTGGGGTTAATGAAAACAAGGTGGTTTTTGATATCATCAATCTTTATGAAAACTTCTCTCAAGTGGTAGAGCTTGATTTTGCAAAAAGAATCGAATCAAAACTTTACGAAGGAGCAGCAATTAACTTAATAAAATGGCAGGGCAAAATTTTCTTGAATAGAATCAATGAATCTATGAGAGATAATTCCCTCTTCGAAGTAAATGGAACTCAAGCAACCAATTTGGTTAAGGATTTTCTTAAGTATGACATTTCAGAAGGTTTAACTGAATTTTTGGAAGGAGAATCTAGAGTTAAGTCAATTATGCTTAACGACAGGAAGAAGTTGATGGAAAATATAGCAATCATTGAAGGTGAACTCCAGAAGATTGAAAGTAAAATGGCAAGCAACCCATTGTTTGCTAATTCTACTGAACTTCAAAGAGCACAAAATATGCTTGAGCAGGAATTAAATTCTTTGAGACAAAAATGGTCGGTAATTAATGAAGAAATCCAAAAGATTGAATCTTCAGTGATTGAGATCAATAACGTAAACGAAGACGACAAATTTAATGTGGGTGAGTACGTAAAAGTTAAAGAATCAGGAAATACAGGAAAGATCATTTCAATTGATGGAACATCCGGTTCTTATACTGTCCTTATGGATAATGGAAAAACTGGAGATTTCAGAGTAGATGAGATCGTAAATCTCGATGATGCACTTGCTACTTCAGGAGACGAAAATGAAGCTGAAGCAGAAACTCAAGAGGAACTCAAGGAAGGAACTCAGCCAATGGCAGTTGCCCCAGGAAAAGCTGAAATGGACAAGGCTGATAAATCCACCGAGTCTACCATGAAGAAAAACATCAGCGTGGCTCCTAGCGGCAAAGAGGAAGATAATGCAGGAAAGAAAGACGTTGAAAATTTGAAAGATGCAAACCTTGAAGAAGCACCAGAGGGTTCAGAAAAGGAAACTAAATACAAAGCGTTTAAAGATGCAGGTTATAACCTTTCTGAAGCTAACGATGGTGATTTAGCAACAGCACCAGGAGGAAAAGATTCTTCTACTAACATGGCCACAGAATGGGAAAAATCTGGAATTAAAGCTATGAATTTGGCTGAAGCACCAGGTAAAGAAGAGGGTGATGCTGGTTATGAAGTAAAGGGAATTGAAGCAAAGGAAAATAAACCAGAAGTTATGGACATCGACCCAGAACTTGCTTCTGCCCCCGGTGACGATGAAGAAAAAGACCTCGATTACAAAGTAAGCTCAGAAGTGGGTTACAATGTGGATGAAGCCGCCGATATCATGAAAATTGACCAAGAGTTGGCAAAAGCACCAGGTAGAGAAGAAGGTGATGCAGATTACGCAGTTAAAGTAGTAACAGGTCAAGCGAAGAATCCTGAGGTTATGAATATAGATCCTAACTTTGCTAAAGCTCCTGAGAAAGGTGCAGAAGCGGACACAGATCTAGAAGTTACTGAAGCAAATGAAGGGATTGAAACTTCAATTGACGAAAGCGAAGAGTCAAAAAAAAACTAAAGAAGATACTGAGTAGAGTATGGTCTTTTGCACCATCTAGTCCAGATCAAGACGAAAAGCCAAAACCTTTCGTTGACGACTATAAAAA
>Ga0169931_10009814_pt1 | contig 13750 bp, 11 predicted proteins | sample Kivu_15m_20L_FD_129675 | JGI IMG/M metagenome (GOLD analysis project Ga0169931, IMG submission 129675) | Freshwater microbial communities from Lake Kivu, Western Province, Rwanda to study Microbial Dark Matter (Phase II) - Kivu_15m_20L... | ecosystem: Environmental > Aquatic > Freshwater > Lake...
ATGGATTTCGCCTCGGAAGCCGCCATCGCGGCCGAGATCGGCAAGTTCCTGATGAATGGGTCGCTCTATCGCGGGCTCCGCCCCGTGATGTGGAGCCCGGTTGAGAAAACCGCGCTGGCGGAAGCGGAGATTGAATATCACGATCATGTCAGCCCGACACTGCATGCGAAGTTCCGCATCCTGAAGGCGGGGGCGCCTGATCTGGTGGGCGCGGATGTGGTGATCTGGACCACGACACCCTGGACCATGCCGGGCAATCGCGCCGTGGCTTATGGGGCTGAGATTGATTACGCGCTGGTCCATGTCGAAGGCTTGGCCGAGAAATCCTATCTGAAGATGGGCGATCGGCTGCTCGTGGCGCTGCCCCTGCTGCCGCAATTCGAAAAAGATGCCGGTATCGGCACGCATAGCATCAAGCGCGTGATCAAGGGCGCGGAATTGGCTGGTGCTGTGGCCGCGCATCCCTTGCGCGGGCATGGCTATGAATTCGATGTGCCGTTGCTGCCCGGTGATTTCGTCACCACCGAAGCGGGTACGGGATTTGTGCATATTGCGCCCGGTCATGGTGAGGATGACTTCAATCTCGGTCGCGCGCATAACCTGCCGATCCCGGAGACGGTGAACGACGACGGCACCTTCACCCATCACGCGCCGGGGTTTGAGGGCTTGCATGTCTTCAAGGCGCATACAGCGGTTTATGCAGCGATGGAGGCGGCGGGGACGCTCGCTGCCACGGGCAAGCTCACGCATAGCTATCCGCATAGCTGGCGGTCCAAGAAGCCAGTGATTTTCCGCGCGACGCCGCAATGGTTCATCGCCATGGATGATGCGAATGCGATCCGCGCCAAATCATTGGACGCGATTGCCAAGACGCATTTCGTGCCGGATGCGGGGCGGAACCGCATCGGTTCCATGGTCGCGGCGCGGCCCGATTGGTGCATCAGCCGGCAGCGCGCCTGGGGCGTGCCGATCCCGGTATTTGTGGATCGCCGCACGGGCGAGCCCTTGCGTGATCCGGCGATCATGGATCGTATCATCGCAGCCTTCACCGCGGAAGGCGCGGATGCCTGGTATAAGCCAGGTGCGGCGGCGCGTTTCCTGGGTGAAGGGCGTGATCCGGCGGCTTATGAGCAGGTGATGGATATTGTGGATGTCTGGTTTGAATCAGGCTCCACCCATGCCTTTGTACTGCCGCCGCGTGGCTTGCCTTTCCCGGCTGATCTTTATCTGGAAGGCTCGGACCAGCATCGCGGCTGGTTTCATTCATCGCTCTTGGAATCAGTTGGCACCAATGGTGTTGCGCCCTTCAAGGCCGTGTTGACGCATGGTTTTGTGCTGGATGAGCAGGGGCGGAAAATGTCCAAATCCATGGGCAATGTGACCGCACCGCAGGATGTGATGAAGCAATATGGCGCGGATATTCTGCGCCTTTGGGTAATGAATTCCGACACCGCGCTTGATCTGCGCATTGGCCCCGAAATCTTGAAGCAGCAGGCGGAATTGTATCGGCGCATCAGGAATAGCATGCGCTGGTTGCTCGGCAATCTGGATGGATTTTCGGAAGACGAGATCGTTCCTTTTGGCGAATTGCCGGAGTTGGAGCGCTGGTTGTTGCATCGGCTGACGGAATTGGATGCGAAGATCAGGCGTGCGATGGAAACCCATGACTGGACCGGTGTCTATCCGGAAATCCATCAATTTTGTGCTACTGATCTCTCGGCGTTCTATTTCGATATCCGGAAGGATAGCCTCTATTGCGATGCGGCGGATGTATTGCGCCGGCGTGCCGCGCGGACCGTGTTGGATATTCTGCATCGCTGCCTTTGTGCCTGGTTTGCGCCGGTTCTGGTGTTCACGGCGGAGGAAGCCTGGCTCGCGCGTTTTCCGGATGAGGGGGGGAGTGTGCATTTGCTCGATTTCCCCTTTGTGCCGGAGGGGTGGAAGGATCAGGCCTTGGCCGCGAAATGGGCGCGCTTGCGGGAATTGCGCCGTGCCGTGACGGGTGCGCTTGAGCGTGCGCGTGTGGCGCAGGAGATTGGGTCATCCTTGCAGGCTGCGCCTGTGTTGCATGTAGCGCCTGAGGATGCCGCCTTGTTGACGCCTGAGTTGTGGGCCGAGCTTTGCATTACCTCGGGCTTTGCGCTTTCATCGGATATGGCGCCTGAGGGTGCTTTTGTGGCCGATGGTGTTGCCGATGCGGCGGCTGTGTTCCGCCCCGCCCCCGGTTTAAAGTGCGACCGCTGCTGGCGTGTCCTGCCCGAAGTCGGCGATTGTAGCGCCCATCCCACGCTTTGCCGCCGCTGCGACGCAGTGGTCGAGGCGCTTTAATGAAGGCGGGGTCCGGGGAGACACTGTCTCCCCGGCGGGGGTCTGGGGGCAGCGCCCCCGGCTTGTTCCGCCTGGGTTTGATTTTTGCGGGTTTGATCTTTGTGTTTGACCAGCTTTCAAAGTGGCTGATCTTGGATGTGTTGCGTTTGCCCGAGGTACAGAACATCCCCTTGTTGGCGTTTGGCCCTTTTGGTCTTGATCTGACCATGGTCTGGAATCGGGGTGTCACTTTCGGCCTGTTTTCCGGCGATGGCCCTTGGAATCATTTGGTTTTGGCCGGGCTTGCGGTCGCGATTGCGGTGTTTTTGCTCCGTTGGTTGGCGCGGGCTGAGGGCCGGATGGTGGCTTTGGCGCTGGGTGCCGTGATTGGCGGCGCCTTTGGCAATGTGTTGGATCGGTTGCGTTTTGGGGCGGTGGTGGATTTCGTGGATGCCCATGCCTGGGGCTGGCATTGGTATGTGTTCAATGTGGCGGATGCGGCGATTGTCTGTGGGGTTGGGTTGCTGTTGCTGGATGCCTTGTTGCCGCCACGCCGAGCGCCTAAAGATAGCGTATGATTCGGCGTCTCAAGACCTTTTTACCTGCTGTTTCGCTGCTGCTGCTGGTCGGCTGTGGGGAGAATACGGCGCGTTCGCTTGGCTTTATCCGCGATGCGCCGGATGAATTTCGCGTGACCACCAGGGCGCCGCTATCCATGCCGCCGGATATGGCGGGTGGCTTGCCGCCGCCGCGCCCGGGTGCGCCGCGCCCGATGGAGCGTAGTGCGCGGGACGAGGCTGAGGCGGTGTTGGTGCCGTCCTTGGCATTGCGGGACCCGCGCCAGCAGCCGCGTGCGGCTGGGGGCAGTGTGGGCGAAATGGCGCTGTTGCAGGCGGCGGGCCCGGCGCCTTCGCGCGATATTCGCCGCCAGGTGGATGAGGAAAGCCAGAGGCTGGATCGGCCTCCGCGTGATTTGGCGGATCGGTTGATTTTCTGGCGTGATCCGCCGCCGCCCGGGATTGCTGTTGACCCTGAGCGGGAGAGGCAGCGTATTCGTGAGAATGCCGCGCTCGGGATTGAGGGAACGGCAGGTGATACGCCCATTCAGCAGCCGCGGGAGCAGAACATCTGGAGAAGGCTTGGGTTTTGACCCAGCGCCGGGCTGGTTTTCGGCCCGTCTGATACCATTTCTGGGGGCATGATGCGCTTGACCCGACGCCAAACACTTGCCTCTGCCGCGGCGCTTTGCGCCGCAAGCCCCGCACTAGCACAAAATGCCGCGCCGCCGCTGCCGAGGCCGTTATTTGGCGCGCGGCATTGGCGGCTGGCCAATGGATTGGAGGTTGCCTTCATCCCCTTCAGCCGTGCGCCGGTGGTCACGCAATATCTTTTCTATGCGGCGGGTGGGGCGGAAGACCCGGCGGGGCGTTCGGGGGTCGCGCATTTCCTGGAACATATGATGTTCAAGGGCAGCCCCAAGGTCGGCGTTGGGGATTTCTCGCGGCTGGTCGCGCGGGAAGGCGGCAATGACAATGCCTTCACGTCGCGCGATGTGACGGCATACCACCAAGCGGTGGAGGCTTCCCACCTTGGCATGATCCTGGAGATGGAGGCGGACCGCATGGCGGCCGCGCTGATCCCGCAGGAATTCCTGGAAAGTGAACGCGGCGTGGTGCTGGAAGAGCGCCAGCAAAGGACGGATTCCAACCCAAGGGCACGCTTCCGGGAGGCGTTTACCGCCGCCCTTTGGGGCCGCCAGCATTGGGCGGGCCGGCCAATCATTGGCTGGGAAGATGAAATTCGCGCGATTTCCCGCGATGATCTGGCGGGCTTCCATGCGCGGTTTTATGCGCCGGCCAATGCGACGCTGGTGATCAGCGGCGCCGTGCCGGAAGACGAAGTGCGCCGGCTGGTGGATCAGCATTACGGCGGCATCCCGGCGCGGCCAGCGGCGCGGCGGGATCGTGCGCCGGCGCCAAGCCAGGCGGTGGAACCAAGGCTGATTCGGCGCGACCCGATGACACGGGATGCGCTGTTCCTGAAAGCCTGGATGGCGCCTTCGCTGACCGCTGGGGAGCGTGCCCATGCGCTGCCGCTGGAGGTGCTTTCGCATCTGCTGGGCGGGGGTCAGGGCAGCCGGCTGCATAAGGCGCTGGTGGAAAGCGGCCTCGCGGTCTCGGCCGGCACGGGGTATGATGGCGATGCGGCGGCAATGACGGAGTTTTATCTGTCTGCCATGCCGCGACCAGGTGTGACGCCGGAGCGGCTGGAAGAGGCCGCCAATGGCGTGATTGAAACCCTGATCCAGCAAGGCCCGACGGAAGCGGAAGTGGCGCGGTCCATTCGGCAGCTTACCGCCGGCGCAATGCTGGCTTTGGATGGGTTTGGTGCCGCGCCGCGTATGGTGGGCGGGACGCTCTCGATTGGCTTGCCATTGGATGCGGTAGAATTCTGGCCGGCGCGGATCAGTGCCGTGACGCGGGATCAGGTAGAGGCTGCGGCAAGGGCCGTGCTGCCAAGCGCCCCCAATACTGCCGCCTGGCTATTGCCCAGCGCATGAGCACGCCATTTCGCCTGCCCATTCAGCGCGTGGTGGCGCATGGGCTGACCGCCTGGCTGGTGGAAGATCATTCCGTCCCGGTGGTCTCGCTTTCCTGGTCCTGGCCGGGCGGGGCAGCCTTTGATGCGCCGGGGCGGGAAGGCACGGCAAGCCTTGCGGCCGCGCTGCTGACGGAAGGGGCAGGGGATTTGCCGGCAGCCGCCTTCACCGATGCGCTGCGCGATGCGGGGATTGGGCTTTCCTTCGGTGCGGGGCGGGATGATGTGGATGGCGGGTTTCGCTGCCTGATTGATGCCCTGCCGGAGGCCGAGCGCTTGGCGCGGCTGGCGATGACCGCGCCAAGGCTGGATCAGGCCGCGATTGAACGCCTGCGGGCGCGGGCCATTGCTGGCGCTCGGCAATCGCTGGAAACGCCGCGCGGTCAGGCGGGGCGCGCCTTTTGGGCCGCCGCTTTCCCGACACATGCGGCGGGGCGGCCTTCAGGCGGCACGGCGGAAAGCCTCGCGGCCATTACGCCGGATGATTTGCGCGGCCAATTGGGCCGCCAATTACGGCGCGAAGGGCTGACGATTGCCGCCGCCGGCGCCATTCGCCCGGATGATCTGGCGGCCTTGCTCAGGCGGCTTTTCGCGGAGCTGCCGGCGGGTTCGCCTGCAGCGCCGCCCGCATTGCCCGTCTTTACCAGCTTCGGCCAGCGCGTGATTGGCATGGATAGCCCGCAATCCCAGGCGATTTTCGGGCATGAGGGGATCGGCGCGCGCGATCCGCAATTTGAAGCGGCGCAGATTGTGCTGCGCATTTTTGGCGGCGGGGGTTTTTCCTCGCGACTCACGGAATCCGTGCGCGTCAAGCGCGGGCTGACCTATGGTATTGGCGTTGGGCTCGACACCGGTTTCGGCGGCGGTGTGCTGGTGGGAAGTGTCGCGAGCGATAATGGCAAGATCGCCGAAGCGCTGGCGGTGACGCGCGATGAATGGGCACGCATGGCGGCTGATGGTCCAACGGATGCCGAGATGGCGGAAGCGGTGGCGTTTCTGACTGGTTCTCTCGCGCTGCAATTCACCGATAGCCGACGCATTGCGAATACGCTGATGGCAATGCAGCGCAATGGACGGCCGCTGGATTGGTTGGATGGCAGATCGGAAAGGTTGCGCGCCATCAGCCGCGATGATGCGGCGCGCATGGCACGGCGGCTGCTGAAGCCTGAGGCGCTTTCGGTGACGGTGGCGGGCAGACCGGTGGGGTTATAGTTTCAAAACCTGGCTGGGCTTGCGCCCGGCGCCGGCTTTGCGCAGGCTGCGTCCTTCTCGCAGGATTCCACGCAGCACCATGCCCGATATTTCGGAACAAACCCTGATCCCCGCGCCGCTTGGCGTGGTTTGGCCCTTGCTGAGCGACCCGGCCGAGGTCGCGGCCTGTATTCCCGGTGCACAATTGGCGCCCTCCACCGGGGATGGGCTGTGGCGCGGTTCCATCAAGGTGAAATTCGGCCCGACCACAGCTGCCTTTCGCGGTGAGGCAAAGCTTGAATATGACCATGATGCACATCGTTGCCGCATTGAAGGGCGCGGGATTGACCAGCGCGGGGCATCGCGCGCGCTGGCCAATGGTGATGTGTTGGCCGCTGCCGAAGGTGAAGCAACGCGGCTTACCGTGAATGGCAGCTTCACCGTGACCGGGCCTTTGGAGACCTTCGCCAATGCCGGTGGCGTGCATGTGGCGCGCGCGCTTTTGGCGGAATTCGCGAATAACATGGCGAACCGCGCCATGGCCGCCGCACCCGCCGCAGCGCCCGCAGCCGAACCGGCCGCGCCCGAAGCGCCCGCCACGGCAACATCCGCAGCGGCAGCGCCCGCCGCACCAGCGCCTCCGCCACCACCGCCCGCACCGGCGGCGGAGCTCAATGCTTTCGGCCTGCTCTGGCGGGCCTTTCTATCCTGGATCAGCAGTCTTTTCGGTAAAGGGAATAAATAATCATGGCATCGCCCAAGCTTTCAGACGTTCTGGCAAATGTTTTCGCGCAAGAAGGCTGCGATACGCTTTTCACCCTGATGGGTGATGCGAATATGTATTGGACCGAGGCGATGCAGCGCCAGCCGGGGATGAATATCATCCATGCCCGGCATGAACATTGCGCCGTTGCCATGGCCGATGCTTATGCGCGCGCCACTGGCAAGGTGGGGGTCGCTTCCACCACCTGCGGGCCTGGCTTTACGCAAATCATGACCGGGCTTGCCATTGCCGCGCGTGCCAATACGCCGATGGTGGTGTTCGCCGGCGATTCACCCATCGCCGCCCCCTATTACATCCAGCAGATTGATATGGCGCCGCTGACGCAGGCAACCGGCGCGCATCATATCTCCGTCAAAACCATGGACCGCGCTTTGGATAATGTGCGGGAGGCTTTTCACTTCGCCGCACTTGAACGCCGCCCGGTTGTGATCAGCATTCCGATGGACCTGCAAAAACAGGCCTATCCGCATATGGTGGATTACATCCCATCGGCTGATTATCTGCCCGCGGCGCAGCGCCCACAGCCCGATCCGACACTCGTTGAAAAGCTGGTTGAGATGATTGCGGCATCCGAAAAGCCCATCATCATCGCAGGCCGCGGGGCGAAGCTTTCCAAGGCGCGTGAGGCGATTGAAGAAATGGCGGAAGCCATGGGCGCGCTGCTGACGACATCACTGCAAGCCAAGGGGCTATTCACCGGCAATCGCTTCGCCATGGATATCTCTGGCGCCTATGCCAGCGATTTTTCGCGTGAGCGCTTTGCCGAGGCTGATCTGGTGATCGGGCTTGGCGTTGGGCTTGGCGCCTATACGACGGAAAGCGGCTACCTCTATCCCGGCGCGCAGACGGTGCAGATTGATATCGGCCCGCGTGGGCTATGGCAGGGGCTGCGCACGGCGGATTTGCATATCCGCGCCGATGCGAAGGCGGCGGCAGAAGCGGTCACGGCGGCGATCAAGCGCCATAATGCAGGCGGCAAGCGCTTCCGTAGCGATGAAATGGCCGCGCTGATTGCCGCCGATGTGCCGGACCGCAAGGAATTTACCATCGCGCCGGGCACGGTTGATCCGCGCAAGGCAATCATGGAATTGGATGCGGTGGTGCCCAAGGATTGGGATGTGGTGATTGGCGGTGGCCATTATCTTGGCTTTGCCATGACCTATCTGAAGGGCCGCGCCGCCGAACGCTATCATGTGGTGAGCGATTTCGGCGCCATCGGCAATGGCCTGCCGGCGGCGATTGGTGTCGCAGCCGCGCGCAAGGATGGCAAGGTGCTGCTGATTGAAGGCGATGGCAGCTTGCTCATGCATATCCAGGAATTGGAAACCGCGCGTCGGCACGGCACAAAATTTCTGATGGCGATCATCAATGATGGCGGCTATGGCGCGGAGATTCACAAATTCCGCGCCGGCAATATTGATGCCGGCATTGTCATTCATGGTCGCGGCGATTTGGCGGGTGTGGCCAATGGCTTTGGCGTGCGCGGCCAGACGGTCAGCGCGCTTGGCCAAATGGGCGCGATGTTCGAGGCCCACCAAAGTGGCAATAGCGCCAGCCTTTGGGATGTGCATACCGATGATACGGTGGTCTCCCGCCCCTATCGCCGCATTCACTACGGAGAAGCATAAAACAAAAAGGGCGCTGCGTTTTAGCGCAGCGCCTTGACTTCACCCTGCAAAGGCCCCGCTTTCCTGAAGTTCAAAAGATTCCATTTGATCATGTCATCAGATCAAATCCTTCCCCCATAGATCAAATCACCGCGTGACGCACACGCGCCGAGAGCCATTCGGACACCGCCACCGTCAAAAGGATCAGAATGAAGATCATGGTTACTTGCGGCCAGGCGAGTGTGTTGATGGATGCCTGCAATTGCATCCCAATCCCACCAGCACCCACCAGACCCAGCACTGTGGCCTCCCGGATATTGATGTCCCAGCGGAACACGCTGATCCCGGCAAAGGCTGGCATGATCTGCGGCACGATGGACCAGGCGAGCACTTGCGGGTTGGAGGCGCCGGTGGCTGTGACGGCTTCAACCTGGGATCGGTCAATTTCCTCAATCGCCTCATAGGTCAGCTTGGCGATAAAGCCGACCGAACGCAGCCCGATCGCAAGAATGCCGGCCAGCATCCCGGGCCCGAAGACGATGACAAGGATCAAGGCCCAGATCAGGGAATTGATGGAGCGCGAGGACACGATCAGGAACAGCATGACGGGTCGCACGAAAAGCACGGATGGTGTTGTGTTGTGTGCTGCCAGGAAGGCCATTGGAAAGCCGATCAGAATCGCAAGCAAGGTTCCGATCGTGGCGATGTTGATAGTGTCCCACATCGGTTTCCAAAGTATGGAAGCGTAACGCCAAGCGGGGGGAAACATGCGGTCAACAAGATCCGCCCCCTGGGTTGGCGCATCCCAGAAAAAGGCCCAGATCGTGCGCTCGGAAATGAAGTGAAAGCAGGCGATGGCCAGGGCAAGGCCCGAAAGCCAACCGAACCAGACCAGCAGTTCCCCGCGTGATGTGCGGCGCCGCCAGATGGGCAAGCCATCGGCAGAATGACTGAGCGGCATGTCACTGCACCTTTCGACGCAGCCATGAGGATGAATACTCGGCCACAAGCACAATCGCGATGATGATCAGCAGCACAGCCGCCGCAGTGTCGAATTCATAGCGATCAAAAGCGGTATTGAGCGTATCCCCGATGCCACCGGCGCCAACCAGACCAAGCACGGCGCTTTCGCGGAAATTGATATCCAGCCGATAGGCGGAAAGCCCGATCAGGCGTGGCCGCACTTGCGGCAGGATGCCCCAAGCCAATAGCTGGAACCAGGAAGCGCCGGTTGCGCGTATCGCTTCCGCCTGTTCCTCGGCAATATCTTCAATATCCTCGGCAATCAGCTTTGCCATGAAGCCGATGGTGGCAAAAGCCAAGGTCAGCATGCCGGCAAGCGGGCCGAAGCCGAACATGGCTACAAAAACAATGGCGATGATAATTTCCTGAAAAGTGCGCGACAGGGCGATGATGGCGCGACAGAAAAGATAGATCGGCAAGGGTGCCAGATTGCGCGCAGCACCCACCGCCACCGGGATGGACAAGGCCACCCCAATCACGGTTGAGACAACAGTCATCGTGAGGCTCTCAAGCAGTCCTTCCACGATATCCTGGCGCTTGGAGGTAAAATCGGGCGGGAAGAAGCCCAGAACAAAGCGTAAGCCGCGTTCAACCCCCTCAGACGCGCGCGCCCAATTCACCTCGATGCTGCCCATCGCAAGCAGAGCATAGGCCAATGCGCTGAGATAGACCGCATATCGCAGCATGGGGGATGCGATCAGCGGCGGTGGGCGCCATCGGCGAGCCGCGGCAGCAGCGTCAAAGGCCGTGGCGCTCATGCAGCTACAGCCTCATCATCATCTTCGCCAACAGCGCGAATAGTGCTAGACCAATCTTCCTCACCATAGATGGTTGTCAGCACTTCAGCGGTGAGTTCCGTGGCCGGGCCATCGAATACGATCTGGCCCGCACGCAAGCCCACTATGCGGCGGGCAAATTGTTGGGCCAGCGCGACATCATGGATATTGATGATCGCCGCCAAGCCCCTTTCTTCGCATAATTCCAAAATCAAGCGCATGATCTGGCGCGAGGTCTTGGGGTCCAGGCTTGCGGTAGGTTCATCCACCAACAGCAATTGCGGCCCCTGCATCAGGGCACGCACAATGCCAACCCGCTGACGCTGCCCGCCTGAAAGCGCGTCAGCGCGCTTATCCACCATATGTTCAAGACCAACGCGGTGCAGCAAACGGAAGGCTTCTTCCACATCCTTGCGTGGAAAGCGCCGAAACCATGAAGACCAGAAGCCAACATAGCCAAGCCGTCCGGACAGAACATTTTCCATGACGCTCAGCCGTTCGACCAGCGCATATTCCTGAAAGATCATGCCCATACGCCGCCTTGCGCGGCGCAGCGCCCCGGCGCCAAGCTTGGTGAGTTCGGTTCCATCCAGCATGATGCTGCCGGCGCTAGGCTCGACCAGGCGGTTCACACAACGGATCAGGGTAGATTTGCCGGCGCCGGAGGGACCAATCAGCGCCATGACCTGCCCTTTGGGCACAGCCAGATCAACGCTGCTGAGGGCGAGATCTCCGGTAGGATAGCGCTTGGTAAGGCCTGAGATGGTAAGCAGCATCTATCATTCCCGGATTATGAATTGGCTGGCCCGGGTGCCTTTACCCCGCGCCAGCATGACGAAACCTGCTTCAGCGGCAGGTGTAACGCACATCCATCGCCGCATCGATCTGACGGATCACTTCCCAATGATTCCGATAGGTAATGGGCATGAATTTTTCCTGTGGCGGCTGAGACTTGTTGAATTCGCGCGCCAGACCGGTGCCATCCCAGTTGAAGTTGAAGAAGGCGTTACGGATACGCTCGGCCAGCTGCGGGTTCAGGTTATGCGCATGCCCATAACCGGTCGTCGGGAAGGTCTGGCTGCGGAAAATGGTACGAAGCCGCTGGGGGTCAACGGCACGGCGTTCCACCATGCGGATCATCACCGAATTGGCAATGGCGGCCGCGTCATAATCCCGGTTTGCGACCCCGATGATGGAATTGTCATGCCGGCCGGAAAATGCCGTGCGAAAATCCCGGTCCGCGCGCAGGCCAAACTGGCTCTCCAGCAAGGCAGAGGGCGCCTTGAAGCCGGAATTGGATGTCTGGGACGTAAAGGCCACAAGACGGCCGCGCAAATCCTCGATCTTTTGGATGGGGCCATCAGCCTGGACGATGATTTCCATCTCGTAGCCGAATTCGTCCTTCTTGCTGGCCATCATGGCGAAGGGCACGAAGCCAGCGCAATTGACCGCAAGCGGATTGGACCCGGTATTGAACCCTGCAACATGCAGGCGTCCTGCCCGCATGGCTTCAAGCTGCGCCGCATTGGACTGCACAGCAAAGAACTGAACGCGCTTGCCTGTTTCACGCGCCAAGTGATCCATGAATTCCTGCCAAACCGCGCGATAAACGGCAGGATCTTCCACTGGCGTATAGGCAAAGACCAGAACGGGGGGATCCACAAACTGGCGCGGATCGGTCGGCGCATCGGCGACCAGATCGCCATCGCGGTCACAGTACCGGGCGTCCAAGGTTCCGCGCGGGCAATCCTGCGCTGGCTGCGCTCCCGCACCGACGGGAGACAGAAAAAGGGAAAGGGCAATAACGCCCAAAACACGTCTGATCATATCCGGCATCTCCGTTTTGTTTCTGGACCTCGACCGGTCTATCCAAACATTTCTTTTCTATTTATGACAAATTCATGAAACCTGAAAGGCTAATTTCATAGGCAGGCCCTGCCTCACCGCCCGCGAAAGACGGGCGCTCTTTTTTCGCGGAAGGCGGCAAGGCCTTCCTGGATATCCTCACTTTCCTTGCACAGCCGCGCGCGTTCGGCACAGGCCGCGGCATCCAGCTTGCCATGGCCGATTTCATTCAGCGCCTGCTTCATGCCCTGAATGGCAAGCGGCGCACCATTGGCAAGCGTGGTCGCCAAGGCATCTACCGCCGCATCCAATTCAGCCGGTGCCACCAATTGCGTGAGGTAGCCGATGCGGAGCAATTCCTCGGCCCCGAGCTTCTCTGCCGTCAGGAACAGGCGCTTGGCATTGTTCAGACCAAGGCGGGATACATAACGCGATAGCCCGGTTGGGTAGTAATGCACGCCAAGCCGCGCGGCCGGCATGAACATTTCCATCCCCGTCACACCAATGCGGAAATCCGCCGTCAGCGCAAAATCGGTCGAACCACCATAAACGCCGCCTTGCAGTCGGCAGATGGTCGGCACGCGCACCGCTTCAAAGCGGTCCACCATGGCCTCAAAACTCGGCGCGCGGGCAGCGGCCTCCTTATCCTCGGCGAAGCCGCCCAGATGAAAGCCAGCGCTGAAGGCCGGGCCACTCGCGGCAATCACCAAAACGCGCAGCGTCGGATTGGCATCCACCTGATCGAGGTGTTCCATGATGCGGATGATATCGCCAGGCTCCACCCGGTTACGGTGGCGGGAACGATGCAGGCGAATGGTCGCACGATTGCCCGCGATTTCGAGGCTCGGCGGGTCAAGGCGGGTATCTTCGGTCATGGGGTCCCTCTCATGGGCGCATCTTCTCTCAGATTTCGGGCTTTTGCGCCATTGGAGGGGACGCCCGGAAACAAAAAAGGGCGGCCCGAAAGCCGCCCCCGATGGCGCGAAAGACAGACGCCCCTGCTTAAAGACAGGCCAGATCAGCCATCCACGCGGAGATTATTGGCCTGGATCACCTCACGGAATTCCTCGCGATGGCGGGCGAGGAAGGCCGTGAAATCAGCCGTGTTGCGATATTGAGGCTGGAAGCCAATCTGCGCGAGACGGGCCTTCACTTCCGGCGTTGCCATGGATTTTTCCGTCTCCGCCGCCAAACGCTCGATAATCGGGCGCGGCGTGCCGGCTGGCAGCATGAAGCCGCCGAAAGCGCCGGCATCATAGCCTTCAACCCCAGGCAGGCGCGCCAAGGGCATCAATTCGGGCGCCAATTCCGTCCCATCCTTCAGGCTGACGCCAAGGGCACGTACCGCGCCTTGGCGGAACAGGGCTTGCGTGGCGACCAGGGTTTCGATGGCAAAATCCACCTGACCACCGGTAACGGCGGTGAGCCCCGGGCCGCTGCCCTGGAAGGGTACATGCACGGCATCGAGCTTGGCGCGGGAGAGGAACATGAGCGTGATCAGATGCGCCGCCGCCCCGGTGCCCGAAGTGGCATAGGTGTATTTGCCGGGCTCGGCGCGGACGCGGGCCACGAATTCCGCGGCGGTCTGGGCCGGGAAATCCTTGCGCACAATCAGCGCA
>Ga0169931_10009817_pt1 | contig 13749 bp, 3 predicted proteins | sample Kivu_15m_20L_FD_129675 | JGI IMG/M metagenome (GOLD analysis project Ga0169931, IMG submission 129675) | Freshwater microbial communities from Lake Kivu, Western Province, Rwanda to study Microbial Dark Matter (Phase II) - Kivu_15m_20L... | ecosystem: Environmental > Aquatic > Freshwater > Lake ...
AGTCAACTGTTAATGATAACTAAGGCAGTTACTTCGCCATCATCGGTCGTATCTTTGCTTTCAAGTGCTCTGCCTATTACTGTGAATGGGTTGGTTTCTTCCGGTTTTGCTGATCTAGCTCTGCCTTTTCCAGCACTCACTAAACGATCATGCTTTTTGACTTTACCGATAACTTTTACTGGCACTCTACCACTTAGAGCAACGGCAGGATGTGTTGAATCAGATCCGGCACCTGCATTCATCAAATAAGCAGCAGAGTGTGATATAACACCAAATACATCTGTACTAAGTTCGTCACGAACAGCAGTTATTTCTTTATCTCCACCAAACTGAACAACAGTACCTGGCTCATACACTTGATCGGCTTCAAATCTTTCCGCTAAGTCAGCATAAGTTGCTTGTAGTGTTGATCCGCCAGTTAGAGTCCAAGTGCCAGTAATTGTACCAGCAGTTCCCGAAGCTCCAGTTGTTAGTGTTCTACCATTAAATATTACACCAGCTGAACCATCACCAAATGTTCCAGTATATGTTGGCAAGTAACTTGCTACGTTCGCATTACTAAAATTCAATGTCGATATGATCGAAACGCCGTTCGCATAAAGAAAAGTATCAGATTGGAATCCTCCAGTAGCATAAACTTTACCACCTACTCCTATACCACCAGCGACAACTATATCACCAGTTGTAGCAGTGGTTGAATTTTCACCTCCGGTTGCTCTAATTTTATTAGAAGCGTTTACATTCGCAGTCGTTACATTAGAAGTAGTTATTACATTACCAGAGTAAACATTCGCACTTGTGAATACATTTCCTGACAAACCTATGCCACCAACTACTCGTAAAGCGCCAGTTGTTGTACTGGTAGCAGCGTCACCCTGGGATGTTCTAATATAACCGCTAGTTTCAAATGCTCCAGATGTACTCAAATTAGCAATAATGGTACTACCATAAGTACCATCAATAGTAATAGCAGCCGTTTTGATACCTGCCACATTCGCTTCTATAGCAATATTAGCATTATTAATGTTATTAGTTAACTTTGTTAATGCGCCAGTATGAGATATCGTAAAATTGTTACTTGAACCTACTGTCAGACCACTACCACTAGCGACGTTTACTGTGCTGTTAAACGTTGTAGCCGTATCCGTTCTAGCGTAGTTTGCTGCCGCAACCGACCCAAGAGAATCTGCATTTGTAGCACTGCCAACAAATTTGTTATTTGTTACAGCAGTGGATAAATTAAAACCTGGCTTAACGGAAGTGAATCCTGATATCACAGATTGTGGAGTGTACTCGGAATCTTTGCTTATGATTCCAACTAAGGTATTTTCAACATAGACATTTACCGCAACGTGACTTGCTGCGGAACTGTCAGTAATCGTGCCTACAATTGTACCACTCTGACCGGTACTACTCGTGAAAGCCGGACCTACCAGAACCCATGATGATCCATTATATACATTCAATTGTTGATTAAATGTATCCCACCAGGAACTGCCAGTTACTGATGAAGTTGGAGCACTGTTACTCGATGTCACCGTGCTTATTGTGCGCCAAATTGATCCAGTATAAACTTTTAGATTTCCAGCACTATCCCACCACAATTGTCCAATTAAAGGTGTAGTAGGAGCATTGCTATCAGCAAAGTTTTCTACCATATGGACGAAGTTTTCATTCAAGAAATCGCCATATCCAGCGTAATTTTTACCAATCAACGTTAAACTGGATGAAGTACTATTTACTGTACCGTCCGCTACTGTTGTTAGGATCGTGCCGTTTGTTAGGTTAATTGTATAAGCCATTTGTTAATAATCCGTTTTAACTATTTATCTTACAAGTTAGTACTTAAATTGGTTAGTGTTTGAACACGCACTGTGTAATCAATCTGAATCAATCTATTCAGTGATTTTTGTATTGGATGAAAAATTACGTGTGTAAGTAATCTACCAGACTCGCTCAATAATCCAAGTTCATCAAAAACATATGTACCAGACATTGTTGCGCTATTATCAAATGCCTGTTGACCAGATGGTTCAGTGTAATTCAGTAAACAACTAACATAAATATCAGTAAAAATTACTCCAGGAGTGTGACGAACTTCGATAAAATTCTTTGAAGGATCTAAGTTTAATGCGCTGGTATTATCTACGATTTTTTCATATGTCTGATTATATAGACTGGCATTTTGACCAAATGTATTTGTAGGCAGATAGGTAATTACTCCAGTACTGTCCACAGCAGTAGAACCATTACCAAATGCCATCTTTTCAATGTATCCCGTTCCTTTATTCGCCAAACTCAAGGATAGTGCTTCACTCATGTTTTCATAGTGAATTGCATTGGTTTTATCAAGAAGAATTTCGCCCGTATCTACATCGTATATTTTGACGTATCCCTTAATAAAAGTATTATTTTTATCTATCATATTTTACCTATCAATCAGCAGTATGAACTAGAATTTCTCCAGATTCAGGATCACTAATTTTTACAAATCCTCTGACATATATACCAGAGGATTCATTTGTTGGCTTAGGTGAATTCCGAATCGCTTCCTCTAATTCTTTTTCCTGATCATCTTTATTATTTATCATGGTCATAAAATGCTACCTTTTTCAAATACCCTCTTTTAGAAATTGAACTTGTATTGTATTACTAGAGAACAATCCGCCACCGTTCGTTGCTGTACCTGATCCACTTGCGTACCATAAATTACTACGTAGATAACCAGTATTTGAATAGAAAGTATACGAATTGCCAGACGTTGTTGTCGCAACTACGTTAGCAGAATACTCGTAAGTAGCGTCAATCGCATTTATTGATGGCATCTCAGATACGATTGCTTCAGTGTCGGTGGTAATACTACTTATCATGCCCACATAACGTCCATCAGATAAGAATATATTTCCTCCCGTGGTCAATTCAGTGGTAAATAGTGTTCCTGTACCATTAATCGTAGTAGAATTTGCTGCTACATTTATCGTGCCTGTGCCAACGTTTCCAGCATACCACTCACGAACTGAACTGTCTATGATCAACTGTGATTGACTGCCATCAATTACAATATCTCCAATTAGGTGAGTTCTTGCGCCTGTACCAGAAGTTCCTCTACGCAATTGAGATAATGTATTCGTTGTATTGTTCTTAGCGTAATATACTATACGTTCACCGTTTATAAAGACAACACCAGGTATTGCTCCAGACGAGGATGGTGCTGGTAATTTATAAACATCAGTAACTCTTATAACAGTGTCGGTTAACGACAAATTAGCAGCAAGCGTGGTTGATGCACTAGAGTCTAGACGCAAGAATGTATAGTTATCATTCATGTCTTTGAAGATGCTATAAGACATTAAAGGATAAGAATTAGTAGGTGCCATTATAGCCGTAGCCACAATTGGCTCTATGTTGGCGCCAGTTACAATAACATTAGGTGTAGTTGTATACCCGTATCCTTCGTCTACAACATCAAATGATACAGCCGATCCGTTTGAATTTAATACTACCTGTACATTGGCTTGAACACCAGTAGTTGCTCCATCTACTAACACAGAAATACTACTTGAACTATATCCAAAGCCATTTGAGACTATAACAATATCAGAGAGCTTAAATGCGTTGGTTGCTACCCAGTTGCTATATTCTGAACTTGTCGCATTGATCGCAAACGTTGATACAGTTATATCTAATGTGTCGTAAACTCTGCCAGGTACTAATTCCTCAGGAGCGTGGCTAGCATATGGTCCAATGTTGTAAATAGTAAAGTTGTTTGATGAAAACACATTACCGGATACGAATGGTACCACCGTATACCACACTCTATCGTTGTAGTATACTAAATCACCACGATCATAAGAAGTATTTGCTGTCCAATCGACGTATCTATCGTACACATAAGGGCCGCCGTCTATGATAATGTCCTCTGGCTTTATACCCAGAGTGCTATCAGTGTATGAACTTGAAATTTTTGAGTCAAGTAAACTTTCACTAAGCAAGAAGGTACCATCACTATCAATTTCAGTAGGATCAAATACAGTCATGTCAAATCCTACTCCGTCAAAGCCAGTGCTTTCACCAAAATTTGCTCCCACTACTTTAACACTAGGGTAATCTATTCCCTCTTGCAATAAAGAGAAATTTTTACTAGGCATTTGTTCATCTGGTGAATAATATGCTTGAATTCTATCATTGGCATTACGGAAATTAGTAGCCGAGTATGTTGTAAGATTTAGTTCATTAAAAGTAACACCAGTCGTAAATGTGCTATTGACTACATACGCAATTCCATTATGTGCTACAACAGATCCTTGTAAAAATTGTGTATTTGGTTGCCATTCCAGAACCGTAGTGCCATAAGTTATGCGATCATATACGATAGTTGTATCAAAACTTCTGATCAAATTATTAGTTAATGTAACTTTTAACTTGAGTCCCTCGCCGTTACCGCCTGAAATGGTTATTACGGGATCTGAAATATAATTAGTGCCGCCATAAACCAATACCGCTCTAGTGACAACTCCGCCAGTGACTAACACTCTAACAATAGCATCATTCCCCGTGGTACTACCAGTTATCGTAACGACAGGCGGTAGTGTATAGCCAGAACCTCCAGAAATTATTATAACTGATCCTATGCTATAACTATAATTTGTTAGCCAATCTACGTATTCTGATCTACGTAACGCAACGGCATCATTTAAGAATTCGCCACTAGGACTACGTGATAACTTCAATACTTCGTCATAGTATGGTGGGACATCAAAGTCAGTTACATATCCAGTATAATTATCTACATAATTATATCCAACTATATAGTCACGCAGAGTAGTTTTATATGGTTTAACCTCTTGAATATATTGTAAATAAAAATCTTGATTTTCTTTGTAATATATCTGAGGCTTAATTGATCCAGTAAATTTTTGAAGTACGTCAATAAAACTTGTTTTAAACAACCAATCAACACTTTTCTGCTCAGTTAATATATAATTAACAAACACAAAGAATAACTTCAAGAATTCATTATCTAATTCATTTATAAATATGTCATTTTTCAACGAATTAATAATTTGCCTGATTTCAATGCTTGGATTTTGATCATATCTCAAACTATCAAAATTATCATTATCAAAGCCCATTCCATACGCAGATAAATTATATAAACTATCTCTGAATTCTATTGTACCATCTTGTATAGCAATAGTGTTAACTGTATTTGGAAATACCTGTATAACATACCATTTTCCTTGACCGTTATTTAAAATTTTAACAATGTCACCAGATTTTAGAGATAAATTAGTAATTTGACTATTATTTTCAATTATATAATTAGGAGTTAAAGTATCATTGTATCCTTCCGCATACCAATCTACAAATTGCCAGTATTCAGGAACGCTGAAACTTTGAACTCTAATTAATTTCCAAGTATTTGTTGCTACATATATACTTACATTATCGTAATTAAATTCACTACCACTTGTGAAAGTGCTATTAACTATAAAAACTACATCATTTCTAGTGATGTATTGTCCGCGATTATATGTAGTATTAGATTGCCAAGAAACTACCTCAGTGTCTTTAACATATATAGTCCATAGATTATTAACAGTTGAATCATTTTTAACTAAAATTTTGTATCCTACTGATAATATTTCAATGTTAATAAAAGATAATTCCTCTAAATTATTTACAATTAGATCATAAGTTTCAGAATCATCTACTGGAATTGGTTCTCCACCTAATAAAGTTTCTAAATTAAATCCTCTGGAAACAACAAACTTAGAAAGAATATCATTTACATACACTATGATTTCTTTAAGAGCCTGAGCACGATCAACTACCATGGTCTGTCTAGGTCTAATATCTATGCCATATCTATCCTGTACTGATAATACGGGATCTGGTACTTGATTTCCAAAAAGATCAACACCGCTTAAACTATCAACTAATTTAGCGAATATATTGTTTGGAATTTCTCTAGATTTGCTTCCTCTCTCCGACAATAGTGCGTATTCGTTGTGAATAACATTACTATTGATTATCTTTTTATAATTTAAATGTAGTACTATCTGTTTAGCAATAACATCGTTTATTACATTGTATACAGCAATCGCTGATGGACTTAACGCAGCAAAATATTTAATTCCGCTTGATTTTGGATCCAATATGTAATCTGCAATTGATGCGATAGGCAACGTTCTGTTAGCATTATTTAAATTAACAGATGTTTTATCCTTGACCCAGAAGTAGTATTTCACTACAGCAAAATTAGTGGTAGGATCAATGTAACTTTCGGTTACGTATGCCTGATTGTTTGCGTATTTTGGAATTCCGTCGCCGACAGACAACACATACTGACTAGGAGGATAATCACTTTGAACCCATTCATATATATCAATAGAACTTCCTGGAAAAATTCTACCCCAATTTGCGGTTCTATAACTGATTGAACCTTGTTCATATTCTATATAGCGTACAGTACTTAAATCCCACCATACTTTACCTACGTTATTACTACCCCAGCAAAGATCACTATCATTTGCTACTTCTGGTATTGATGTAACATTATACACAGCAGGATCATAATCAATTTTATATGATATATTCTGCTCTGCGACGCCTAGAATTTTTCCTTTTGCGGGGTCAATATAATCCAAATAATCAATAATATTTTGATTTTCTTTATTATATGTATAGCAATTAATAATACCGTTGATATCAACTTTTGCTGCTTCTGTTCTATATGAATCCCAACCTATTAAATTATTTTCATTAATAAATCTGTATACTGCTCCAGCATTATTGTTTAATAATTTATTGTTTTTAGCACCAACATACAATTCAAAGTCATTTATCGCTATACTGCTACCGAATCCGTCATTTGTTTTCAATGATGACCCAACTAGAACAGAACTTAACTGCTGAACATATACGAAATTACCCGGACTATTGATACTGTTCACGTTACTAGGTAAATAACCATATATCCAAACAGCACCACTATTATCTATTGCCTCAACAAACGTAGTAGACTGTGAATCAAAAGTTGTAGTGTCACTATCAAAAATAGTCCTTTCAAGAGTAGCCGCAGTATCACTGGCAACAATTAGTGAATCACTAGTATTATTTACCTTAACTATTTTTCCAAAATAATCATATGCTTTTTCATAAGCATTATCAATTATTTCTACTTGTTTAAAGACTTCTAATCCTAGATCAGCGATAGCAGATCCTTGGCCAGGTAGTATTCTGAGTTTGTCCGCATTTACGGCAGAATCACTTACGATTCTTAGATAGTTGTTTACATTATAGGCAGTAACTCCTGGAATATTTCTACCGTTTATGATATTTACTACGCTATTCAAAGAAGTATCCGAAAAAGTAACTAAGAAATTATTAATTCTTATCTGATCTCCTGAATTCACTACAGGGTTTAACACTGTACCTGTTATTTCGCCATAAACTCTACCTTGATTTAAGTATCTGTAAACAGCACCACTATACGTGTTAGTAACACTTTGAAATGGAGCACCAGCGAAAATACTACAATTATACCTACAGATATCTACGCTATAACCAAATAATTGATTGGTGTAGGGTAATTCAGGCGTCAGATCTTGTAATTTTTGAATCAAGTTTGATTCTATTTTTACTATTTTACCTTTTCCCGGAGCATTAAAGAATTGTACTCCATTAGGTCCAAATTTAAACCAATCTATATCTCTAATTTGTTCTATAGTGTCAATATAAACTCTTGTGTATTCGTCAACTATTCCAGTCGAAGTAAACAACACAGTGTCAGCCAACGCAATATAAGAGTCAACTGATCTATTGTATATTGATATGTTACCTGATATTGTATATGTATTTGAATTTACTGTGACATTAGCATATGGAGATGAAATTAATATTTGTTCTCCATCTGAAGTACAAGTAACACTGTAGCCAAATTTCCCTTCAGCATTGCCTTGTATAACATCGAATAATTTATATCCAGGCACTTGTTGAACAACAATGTTTCCAGAATCAGGAACAGAAGTAAATGTTATTTGATCACCAACTAAAGTATAATCTTGATACGGCATTAGTATTTCAGAATTAGAAGCGAAACGAACAAATATATTTTCTTCACTTACTGGTGTAAAATCTAATGTATAAGTGTCTACTATACCATCAGCAATAACTACATTAGCAAAAGAATCTATAGTAGTGTTTAAAGCATATACGTAAACATTTCCAATGTCAGATGCTCCGACATATAACCATCTACCATCGGAACTCATAGCAATGCTACTTCCGAATAACGCCGATGAACCTACGTCAGCAGTTAATACTTGCGTATCAGTAAGAGTGCCACCACCAAGATTTCTCTTATATATGTATACGTAACCTATATTTCCGTAACTTTCAGGAGCACCAATCGCAACGTAATTATTGGTTGTTACAAGCGTTGATCCGAATCCAGCAGTATCTTTCACCAAAGAACTCAAAGTTACGTCTTCAACTAAATCGTTGTTGAAGTTTAAAACAAAATTAGTAAAAGCACCTTCTCCGTTATTGAAGGTTGGTTGGCCGACAACAGCGAAATTATTATCAGCGGTAATAGACACAGAACTACCAAATCTACTATTCGCAGTAATACTACCTATACGAATATTTTTTATATATTCCCATGGCTCAGATTTGTTATATACTTCCCAGGTATTAGTTGTGGTAGTGTTTTCTATCCATACTTTGTTGTTGTTTTTCCACTGAGTGGCATTTTTTAATGCTATAATGTCACTAGGTGTATCAACTTTTAAACTCTTAAGTTTATATATACCACCCTCGTAAATTTGACTATTAAATCCACTCAATCTATTCGTGAATTCCACAACAAATGTATTCAGTGAACTCACAGTCAATACACGATAGAACCCATTAAACTGTTCTACCCCGAATAGCATAACAACGTCATTAACGGATAATCTATGGAAATTGTCAGTAGTTACTATAATACGCCCATTCAGTGCGTTTGATATCTTAGTTACTATACATTTTATATATTCTAGTGTATAAACATTCCAATCTAAATTGAAGTCTTTTGCTACCCATATTATGCTATTTGTGCCTATATTTTCTATATTATTGTTTAGAGAACTAATATCATTTATATCAAAAACAGTATAATCTACATCTTCTATATTTACGAAACCAGCAGTTTTAACATCTGTACTGTAATCACTGTCGTTACTACGTGTTAACAAGAACGGAGATGTCCAATTTGTTGTTGAAGTTTTGTATAGACCATCTGAAACAAATTGAGACTCATATGATATGCGATTGTTTGCCAATACTTCTAGACTGGCTGGATTACTTACAACATAACGCTCGTCTAACACTAATTCAACATATCTATTAATGTCATTACTGCCATAAGTACCGACTCTAAATGCCCAATCCTCATACATTGAAACTTGAGATTGTTGTTGATTTACAACTACACTTGCAAGAGCATTTATAGAATTAATTGTACCCTTTTCTTTAATAAATCCCTGATAGAATTTAACTTGAGAAACATCATCAAGTCCTATATCATTTAAGTAATTACGATTCTTGTAACCTATCAGTGACAGGGCATATAAATCAAAATCACTTTCTAAGTTAACTTGATTCACATCATAAAATGTTTCAATTATATCGGCATTTCTTGAGAAATTACTTAGTAATCCAGTTTTTATTCTAGACTTATCCACTGGAGACCAGTCACTAAATTTAAATTCAGTTGTTGCTGGTAAATTCTGTATAGCACTGTAATAGAATTCTTTGAAATCAACTAAATCACCCTTCATGTAATCAACGCCGGGCAACCACTGTTGAACTATATTTGAATTATAAACAAAGCCCGGAGCATATACTGAGCCATTCCAGTCGGCTGTACGTTTTCCTACAATTTTTAATCTGAATTGTCTTTGTCCCATTATGGGATTGTAAATCACATCATTAAATACAGTATTATTATTGAATATCAAACTATGTTCATTCTGAACTAAATCTATTTCAAGATAACCAATTAAATCTTTTTGATTTAAAATTCTTAATGAGAAGTTATTTCCTTCACGAAGTACGGAATATCGATCAGAATTAAGAATTTTTCCATCTTTGTTTACTACTTTGCTGCCAAATACAGAGTTTTGTATTTTATCTGCTATAGCAACTGAATTAAAAAACTTAATAGTATTACCAACTGGACTTAGTGCTATTAAATTATTAACTTTCCAGCCTTGTTGCACCCAAGTTAGAAATTCTCTAGTGCTTAACTCCCAATTTTTTATCTGTTTTAAATTGTCGTCATAATCGTTAAATAACAATCCTTGAAGTTGTAGATATCTGCCATAGCCAGATAAGAAATTAGATACTTGCTGTGTATTCGCAAACACAGTATCGTATGGTATATTAATTTTTATATTTGTATATTCAGTATAGTAATTTAAAGTTCCATCCAGAATTTTTATCGTAATGAACTTGCCATTACCATCTGGTGGTATTACACTAAAATATGGTCTATTTTTATCGTAGCCAGAAATCTTAAATCCAGCAGCAACTTTTTCAATTATAACGCCACTATATCTAACATTTAATATCGGAGTAGATTTGTTAATAACTAAATCATAATCACCATCTGGAACTAAAATACTATCGTTGGTACTGTTAGGGCTATATTGTTCGGCTAGTACCTTTAAGAAATTCTTATCACTGTAGCCCGCTAATCTGTAACTTAATTGTACACTATAATCTCTTATGAAGTTATAAAGTTCAGATTTGTCAGTGATACCTAGTCCTACTAAGTAGTCACTGATGTAATTTAAATAACCAGTTGCACGAACAACACTACCATTTTGTATATAGCCATTAATATCAATGTCGTTTTGTGTTATTCTATTATTTGTACCATTAATTAAATACTGATCCAATTCTACATTGTATCTGTATTTGTTAGTATTGATACCATAAGCAAAATACTTTGCTGGTTTGAATATAGCCATTACCAACTGTAGAGCAAATGGATAATCACTACTATTTCTCCATGCGGTTTCAGTTGGGCTAAATTGACCTATATTCCATGAACGATTGAATGTATTAGAATCAAATTTGTTAGTTAACAGTGGCAGTGGCGGAATAAGTCTGCCGTTTTCATTGACTGGTATGATTGCTGATAGACCAGGACGTTTGAATAATGGATCAAAACCAGCACGATCACCACGAGCAATATATCCATTCTCTAAATCAGTCCAAAGAATACTGTTTCCAGATGTATATGGAGCTGGACCATATATCTCTTCCCACCAATCAGGTTTGATAGTAAAGCCTAACATTTTCCATGGATTTATGTTAGGATCTTGACAATCATAGAAATATTGATAACATGCTCTCCATGAACCTGGCAATAATTCATTATTGATTTTATCGTATGCTAGGGCATAATTATAGGAGAATGCGTTATCATTCTGGAACGTATCGTTGTTTACATAATCTAGATTATTTTGTGAGGTCCAACGAAGATAAGATGCTGCTAAGGCGGCATTAAATTCTGTTAGTCTGTAACCAGTATTTCTAAACTTACCTGGTATAGTTTCAAATATATTAACTAACTTGTCGCTGTATTCAACTTTTAGATTATTGTATATTCTCTTTTCTAGTTCTAGCAATAGATTATCACGTAGATCGCCAAATATTGGCATTGCACTGCCATCGTGCCCACGTAGTAAAGTTTGTGGTGTACTATAGGTACGATCAACATAAATTTCTGGTATAAATTTAGGATAAAGACCTAATTTAGTTGGTGTTTCTGGGATATAACAACCATCAGTACTATCATATTCTATAATAGTTAATTTGTCACCTATCTGTAACGTCACAGAATCAGTTATTTGTACGCCAGTCGAATTTGCTAGGAATACATAATCTCTACCATGCACTAATTGCACCTTATTCAAATAAATTAGAATTGACTTATTTGTTATTTCGGCTAAAGAAAATATATTTGTTATTTCATAAGAACGCTGTAGAGGATTAAAAATAGTGTAATTAATTACATTTCTTGTTCCTTGATATGCTAACATATCACTATAGAACCAAGAGAATGTAGAATTTTTAACTTGATTTATATTTTTTAGAATATAGTTTACAGCACTTTCTACATTTCCAGATTCAGTTAAAGGTATTAATCCAGCAATATTTAAAAATTTACTCTTGAATTTATTGTATTCACTTTGAGCATATAAAATTCCATTTATCGCATTGAATTTGTCACTGTTCAAAAACATATTCGCAAATGTTACAGGAGCACTGTGCTGTAACATTATACCTGATTGATTTTCTATTTGTAAATCACGAAGATTACTTCTGCCTGGATAACTACCCGAGAAAAATAAATTATTTTCTGCAACAGTTCCGATATGATTTCGCATTTCTCCCAAAGTTGGATTATCTAATAAACCATTTTGAGGATTGTAATTTAGATTATCAGGAATTTGATAGAATCCTATATTACTGACTTTGTTAGCATTATAGATTAATACATCTACTCTATCATTTTTATTAATTTCAGTTTTGTTAATAGTAAGTAATAGAGAATCGTTCGGAATATTATATAATTGAAATTTATCTATTCCCAATTTTTTATAATTTACATATATTAGAAAATTCGGTTTAACTGTTGCTAGGTCTGGCTTAATATCTAATCTAAAAGAATTATCTATGCCGTCGTAGACGAATGCTAAATCTTGCATTTGTCTTGTTGATGTGTTTGTGTTAGTCCAAACATTTAACTTTTCAAAAGTACCGTCTGCATTATTTTTATGTAAAAATCCAGAATTTACTTTTTTAGTTGCTGCGGTGTTATTCAAGGAATATTGAAAAGAATCAACATCAAAATAATTTGTAAATTGTATATCACCTATATTATTTAAATTTTTATAGGCAATCGGAAATCCCAAGATTGAATCAGATAATCCAGTGCCTACTTTATATCCAAATAATTTTGTTCCTATAAATTTTGTTGAGGTTTTGACAGAAGGATATTTTGTTAAATCTGAAAAACTTATGTCCGTATCGTCAAAAACATCAAAATACGGTGTCTGATTCAGGCCGGATTTGTTTTGACCTTCACGCCATACGTTGTTTAGCAGCCAAAAGCTTTTCCCTGCATTGACTTGACCATTAAATGCTGATACTACGTCATAATCTAATACATCAGCATCTTCTGCCTCTACTAAGTGGATTATTTTAGCAGTTAAATCACTCGCGTCTTGATCTATAAAAGTAACAACCCATATTTTATTTCTAGTTAATGGATCTTGATCTAAACTGAATACAACTCTCATTCCATCAACAAGATTAGTACCATCTATATAAAAGCCTTCACTTCCTTCTACAGATAAAAATGGATTTGTAGTAGTTGTATCAAATAAATCAACTGGTCTTTTTGCTTTTTTGCCAAAATTTAACAGTTGAATATCTGAATCAAATTCTATAATTGGACGTTTAGCACGATAATTGGAATCTAATGTTAATATAGTTCCGTTATATACGCTTGCTAGTTCAAGTATATTCTGATGAAACCAGCGATTTCGTCTAGTCCAAGGATTTAAATCCTGACTGGCTCTATTAATTACGAGGTAGTCAGGTGTACCCAAACTACTATTAGTGTCTAGTGTAGTATCTCCATAAAATTGTGGGCCAATTATGTATGGATATCCTGTTGTTATAAAATAA
>Ga0169931_10009818_pt1 | contig 13749 bp, 8 predicted proteins | sample Kivu_15m_20L_FD_129675 | JGI IMG/M metagenome (GOLD analysis project Ga0169931, IMG submission 129675) | Freshwater microbial communities from Lake Kivu, Western Province, Rwanda to study Microbial Dark Matter (Phase II) - Kivu_15m_20L... | ecosystem: Environmental > Aquatic > Freshwater > Lake ...
TAGAAATAGTAAAATTATTCATGAACGTTTGATTATGGATGAACACGTCGGAATCATATCAAGCTAATTTAGCTGTAAAAAACACTGTTTTTTCACGCGTAATAGGATGCACTTAAACTGGTATGTCATCCATTCTCCTTTTTGCAAATACTGTAATGAAGGTTCAACCTCACCGATGTATTATATTCACAAAAAATTATTGACTTTGCTCAGCATTATGTCCATACTCATTAAAAGTTGCCATGGAGCACTTTCGAAAGTGGGTATAGGTCAACGTCTCCTTTTCGTCCCATCCTCAGGGATTACGAAAAGGAACAATACAGGTTTCTCCATATTCCAGCTGCCGATACATATGCCGTTACAAGCTCTTTGTATTCATCCATCAGGATATTTACGCAGGAATTATAATTCTCATGTCTTCTGCAGACAATTCAACTTGAAAAGATTAATCTCAACCCGATTCTTTTCGTCCACTAACAAAAACGAGGATGAAAAACACGACGACCTTGACGAGGAATATACTTACAACGATGGTCGGAAGGTTCCTAGTAATCTCTACATTCCTATTCATGAATTAGACTTTTCCTTTGCTCGATCATCCGGTGCTGGTGGACAGAATGTGAACAAGGTAGAAACACAAGTGATATTAAAATTACATTTGGATAGTGCACATTGGATACCCGCAGAGGTTCGAGGACGGATTCAACAGAATGAGCGAAATCGTATCAATAAGGAGGGATACTTGGTATTATCAAGTCAAGAACATAGAACACAAAATATGAATAGGAATCAAGTGGTAGATAAGTTGAGGGAAATCATTTTAAAACATTACGCTCGACCGAAGGAGCGTACGACAAGAAAGGTTGGATCCTTTTCTACCAAGGAAAAAATACGTAAGATGCAAGAAAAGAAACGGCAAAGTATCACCAAGGAAAATCGTAGAAAAGATGATTATTAAGTGGTGAATCGGAAAAGTCCATATCATCATTCAATGTTATTTTTCAAAACCAGAAATGAAAACAACAAAGAGTGTACGGGGGAAGAGTCGATTTACATGTTTATTATCGAGCTGGTTTCCATCGTGCTTTTTCATCTCCACGAAAGGGTAATCGATGAATCTCTCCATCGTCAAAACGAACCGTAACAATCAATTCATCTAAAATCTGTATAGGTTTATCCATCACACGTCCTCGACACCAACCATATTCATCATTCCAATAATATTCTATCATGGTCCCAATCTTGATTTGTTTTGCCCAAGAGGGTAATGTCGGCTCACCAACTAGTAAATCTTGATTGTAGGTTTTATCCTCGTCCGTTAAATCCTTGGATGATGATGATGATAACCCTGTCGAGGATGTACTCACTTTTGTTGATGATGGTGTCATGACACCACTGGAAGATGTTATTGGAAACGAAGATGTGATATGTTTATGAGAATCCTTCCAAGGATAAAAGTAATCCATTTCTAGACCCTTGTCAATTCGTTCCTTGTAAACATTTACTTTTTTCAATAATTCTTGATAGACCTGTTCTAAACGTATCCGTCCCCGTTGATTGACAATAATGTCTCGTCGTAAGATAGGATCGTCTAATTGAGCCATCTCAGCAACCATTATGGCTACAGCATAATATCGTTCCATTTCTGTCGATGCAATATCTAATAAAGAGGAATGAAATACTTGATATAGTGCAACAAGTTCTTCCGCTTGATTCTTTTGAAATGTCACTAGAGCCTCATCCGATATCATACTGGAAGGGATACCACCCATATCTTGTAATATACTCTTTTCTAATGGAGTTAATGTTTTAGGTTTACTTTGAAGTATTTGATTTACAAATACTTGTAATGAATAAAGTGTTTGAGGGATAAGAGATTGAGCTTGTTGTTGTTGTTGTTGAGATTGTGTTTCATGAGTCGTTGTAGATGCTGATATACTATTCCTGCCATTCGAATCTACTACGTCTTCTTCTTTTTCAAGATCTATATATTCATCTACCATAGCAACTACAAAGGGAAACGTTTGTATAATTTCCTTGACAATAAAACGAAAACTCCCTCTTGTAGCAACTGTTAAGAGAGACGTAGTAGTAGACGACGACGATGATGATGATGATTCGTCCCCTGTATCTTCCCTGGGTTGATACATTTGTAAAATTTCAGTAGCAACTCCAATACTTCCAATCCAATTGTTCTTTACATTATTCATATTAGTATTACTACTGCTAGTAGTATCTTTGAAATCATCATCAAAATCAGAATATATTTCTGCAATCTTTTTCTCTGATAATGACTGTACAATACTTGCACTAGTACTACGATGAACTATATGTCCATACAGAGGTGGCTGTGGACTCTCATGAATTAAGTATTCTGACCATAATTGCTCCATGAGTATTTTATGAACTGGTATATGAATATGCAATACCTCTGTGTATAGAATGGGGTTACATAGCTCTGTGGGTAAGTGTGAGCAGGGTAAGGGAATGATTGGCGCATGGATAATACTCTTATCCGTTATCCATGTCGTCAAGGAATTTTCGTCTTTATTCGTTTCCGAAGAATGGATGTAAAACGATGAAAAATCAAGTAACGGAAGTTGAATATTTTTACGACGAGCGTAAGCAGATGAAGAGGAAGATGCTCCTTTACTGCGATATTGTGGTTGTTGATTATATAAAACGAAAGATTTCAAATCATGCGAAAGACAGGATAATGATGATGTTGATGATGACGACGACGACAATGAAAAGGCTGATATAAACGGTGATGGTATATGATCGGATATTTGCTTTTTGTAGATTGAAAGTTCCCATATTAAGAAAATACTGTATAGTTTTTCAAATCGAATCCATCGTGAAACAGAAATCATCTCTTCTGAATGGGTTATATATACCTCATGAGAACTATAGAAAATAGAATGATATGGTTTGAAAAACTACAATCCCGCAGTTTGGGGCTCGAGATTAGGTGCAACTGTGCAACGTGCACACGTGCACACCCATCCGCTGTCCACCAAAGCGGTTATTCATGAAAAGCTACATGGCCAACAACTTGTCCGTTAAAATTAAACATGACAAGTACATTTGAAAAGTATCGTAGGTTCTTTTTGGACTGAACCATGACATTTCAAAGACGAAAGGATAATCACTACTGGTACAAGAAAGTATAGTCAATGCCAATACTGTTACTAAAAACATAGGAGAAACTTTATTCAAAATGTAGTTTTTTTACCAAGAGAACATGTGGTATATCCTTCAATACACGATTACGATACAATCGAACCATAATAATATCGGATGGATCTATATTTTTCCAATCCTTGAATGTAGATTCCTCTTTCACCTGATGGATACTATCATCTTTTTGTTTTTTCGAGTGTAGCAATTGATAACCTTTCTTCTCAAAGAATCTCAAAGATTGGATATTCCATGGTTCTACTTGTACATATACACTTTTCTCATTCCAGACTTTTACAATCAGAGATTCACATGTTTCAATCAATGCTGTAGCTATACCCATGGATCGATAGGCTGGATCAACACATAAAACCCCAATAGTTGGTCTTTTACCTGAATCACTCATCCGATCTGTGTTTGATAATGATTGTTCGAGGGATCGATTGGGTTTCGCTTGTGTTAAGCCCACTTCCACGACGCCTACAACCTTACCCTCGTCTTGTTTACTATCAGTCGATGACTCAGAACATTCCCTAGCTATCCATAGATCGTATTTATATCCTTGCATTTTCTTAACATTCTTTAGATATTCAATCATTGTATGTCGTACAGTTTCTTGCTGATCTTCATCTGACCAAGCTTTACTACCTTCCTTCTCTGCAATATTATCTTGCTGTTCATGATAGAGAGATGATAATGGATTATCAAACGTACTTACAATCAAATCGGATAATTGAAAAAAATCGTGACGAGAGGAGGGTTGTGTTATTTCAATCGTACGTTCTGTTGACCTTAAAACTATTGGACTATAGATCGTTGGTTGTTGGTGAATGACAGTAGTAAAAGCAAGCGTGTAATGTCCATGTATCCAATAGATGACAATGATAAGAAGATGGAGATAAACTTGCTTGTATTCTTTCATTCGAGATGCCATTGAAATGCAGAGCAGCAGAGAACGTACATAAAGCACGCCTGGTTGTAGATATACAGGATATTTTAACGCTATTATTTTACGCGAACACCACTGTATGAACAGCGAGAGTCCATGTTTTTTCCGCAGTTTGAAAAATATATGCCATAATAATTAACGTAACAATTAATTGTGAACAAAATGGAAGTGAGAATATGATTATATCAAAAAAGATAATGGATTGTAAAATCATATGTCCTTCTTCCGAGGAGAATCATCCCAATAAGAATCATCTTCATCAATATCTTCATCATCAACTCCATGCAATGGTGATCTCACTATATCGACGCGATCCGTGTTCTGAGGTATATCCCATCCCTTGAATCGGTATAGATTCTGTACATACTCTTGAGCATCATGTTCAAAATGTTCTATCCTCTTTTGACGATCTGTAATCGTTTTCTTGAATGTATCCTCCATTTGATATTCATTTAATATCCATGAACGCATTTCTTCTCCTTTTTGAATAAGATATACAAAACGATCAATATCCTCCATCCTCCAATTCAAAAGAGTATACTTAGTATTATTATTTATTGGAACTCTATCCATCATGGATAGACAATCACGATCTTGATAAAAACCTTCACGAATTTTTTCTAAATAATAATTATATCTTGAATCGAATGAATCTTGTGCATTCAAAAAGAATAAAGATTCTCCTTCCGTGGAAGGATATGATGAAGGTTTCATAGTTGTAGATACATCCGGAGGAATAAAACATCGTAGTGATCGAAGACAGATACGAAATAATTGAAAGGTAATTTTTTTAGCTTCTTCTACAAGAAGTGTTTGATGTTGTAAAAGACCTGAAATATCCGTAACATTGTTTTTGGGATGATAAGTATTATTCAAAGGATTATCTGCTGCTTCGGTCTTGGATAGTAGAATTACTTGTAAAGCATTTTCTGTTTGCCTTCGCTTCCTATCCAAGGATTGTAAACTAGGGTTAGACGAATGATTAAACCATCGTTGAGTAAACGTTTGGGCCCATAATCGTGTCTGAACTGACGTATTATGAGATAATATTTTCCTCATAAGAACACTCTTTACGAATCACTTGTAGTTTGAGTCCTAAATCTTCGAATATTACTTGAATATTAGATGATGATGCCTTAAGTTGCCACTTTTGTAAAACTGTGGGCTGTACTGTAACTAACAACGACAAACGACAACGTACATTCTTTGTACTGTGCTCGGTACAGTAGTACTGTAAAATGTATTGGTTTTACGTATGTAAGCGTTTGTTCGTTTCCACGATGCACGATTTCCGACAACAGGATGCACTTGAATATTGTACGGAAGGATGAAATTGATGACCACAGTGATCGAGAGCTTTCACTTTTGTTGAGGAAAGCTGGCTCTGGCTCTCTCCTTGTAACCTCATGGAAAAAGTATGGATCTAGAATCAAGGACACAATCGGCTATGATTCAAACGCCACTTCTTCTACCATCAAATCAGACAAAGGCAAATACGGAAGATAATAAGCGTCTTATCCTACCGTTCACATTAGACAATCGATCTCTCTTGGAAGATTACATCACATCCATTACAGAAATTCGTGAAAACGCACATCTACTTTTATCTCAACCTGTACAAATTATTGACTTGCAATCCATCGCATCATCCTCGTATTCTGCTACTAAAATTGTATACGTTCTTCAAGGTGAAGTGGCACATGTATCCACTCAGGGACTTTTACTCAGTGATCAATCAACGACATGTCATATTCTTGCCATACACAGCACAAGCTATAGGATACATTCATCAGTTACCGATGATGAACATTCTACAGCAAAAGTTATAGGTAGTCTATGCCACTTGGATGCTCCACACATTTATAAATCATGTATAGACAAGATAATTCAAACACATTTTGATTCTCATAGAACCAAAGGAGACGACTACACACCACTGAAAATCTCCTTTACATTCCATTTGATGGGTGGATATTTAGATCCTCAAGGTTTATCCAAGGACATTTCCAATGATATATTGGGAACATTAATTGAGATGACTATTCATTGGGACAAGATGATTCAAAGCCATTCACACAATCTTTCCATTCAATGGAAACTTGCAACGTGTGCCATTACATCCTTGAATACGATAAGCATTATGAATAATACTTCGCCATCTCAAAAAGTTTTAAGTCCCAGGGGAAGAGGTTTAGCCTTGGATGTTTCATCTGGAAAAGTCTTTCTAGTAAAAATGAGTTCAGATTCTTTATACTGTGATTCCATTGTGCCTATGTACATATTACGTCATACTCGATTGTGGTTTCAAAAACAATCTCACCCATTGACATTGATTCATACTATAGATGATGATGATTTATTGAACATATCCCCTTTCCAATTTTTCCCCTCCTCGCGAACTGCTTTTTTATTATCTTTGGAAAAAGATCCTCCACAATTATTAAAGTACACGAGCACGAGTCCTGAATGTGAGGAGACGGAGTATTGTGATCATGTGATTCAGACATTACGTTTTATTCATGAAGTATCTAGCTCCAGTGTTTTTGGAATACAACAAGGTCGAGTGAAGGGTCTTCAGTACCAATGGATGAGTGGTGCATGGAAACGAATCATGAAAGGAATAGTAGTGAGAAGATTTTAAAATAAGTATGCTTTACATATGAAAACGAAGATTTTATAAAAACTTAAAAGAATTTTCGAATACATACGTACAGTGTGTTTCAGGATTCAGGATGAAATTGATTCAGTCTGCGCGATTTGGAATGCACAATACTGTAGTCGTGCGTTAGCATTTAAAAGCAGGAAATGGCGCGCTATGTATATTTCGTCTTGACTTCCCACCTTCGCAACAACGACAAATGCCGTAATATATAGTGTTCCGATAAAAGCTTGACATATTTATTACCTGAGATTTTTCTTGATTTCCTACTTCAGATAGTGAAATTAAAAGGAATGGCTAATCGCTTCGGTGAGTTAAGAATGCATCAGATAGCTTATTTTTATCCCCGTATGAGCTCGGATAACCCAACCTCTGAGTATAGGAATGTCGTATAATGCAGGTGGCGGTGGATATGACTCTACCATGGGTGGTGGATACGGAAATTCCCCCGCTGGTAGCAACAGCTACGACTCCAAAGCCAAAGGCGGATCAAGCAATCGCCGCAATATTGACGATCAATCTATAATACCTGTTACATGTAAGATGATTCTAGAGTCTACAGATGGTATCAATGGCGGCTGTACCTTACAGGATGGACGTGAACCCTATCTCGTCAAAATCGTAGGAGCGGTCAGGGAGGTTGTCAAGACCAGTACAAACTACATGTACACTATTGAAGATGGCACGGGTGTGGTTCAGGTCAAGGAGTTTATTGATGATTCTTCTTATAATGAAGCTATTCAACAGCAACGTGAAGAGGCTGCACAGGACCATGTTTACATACGCGTTTTTGGAAAAGCGACTTCCTACGAGGGGAACAAACAGATTATCGGGCAATCTGTCCGAAAAGTTACTGGAGGAGGAAATGAATTTACTCATCATTTGCTTACGGTTGTTTACTCTGGTGAAAAATATAAAAAGACCCAGACAATGGTTGGAAGACCAGAAGTCCATACCGCTGCTGGTATGACGAACCATAATTCAATGGCACCTTATGGGCAACACAATTCCATGATGTCTGTCCGAACAACTCAAGGAGCTATTGGCGGGAGAAATGATTCACTTGGCCAAGAGTTACTGCAGTTTATCCAGGTTGAGGGAGGTAAGATATGTTTACTTGCTTTGTTTTGTTGATATGTCGAACACATACTAATAACGTTTTAAATCTTTCGTCGGTTTCAATAAGCAACGTGTGGTTCAATAGGCGTAGATATTCGATCCTTTCCGAGGGGAAGCAGATATACAGAGCACGATATACGTACTGCTGTTGATTTCCTTGCGAACGAAGGTGAAATATACTCTACTAGGGACGAGTTCCACTACCAACATTTAGACAATCAATGAACTTATCAGTGAAAGCATTCTCACTGCGTGTACAACATTCGAGGAACATAGGCGTAAACTTATTAAATGACGACATAAGATTTAATTCAGAAGATTTTTCATGTACCGACATAAATAAGATACCACCGTGTCACCTCCAAGCTTATTTCTTTCTGATTCAATAAATTATCCACTACTTTCGCGTCATCAACTCTTCCGAAGAATGCGATGCAGTATTCACATAGCGTACAATTTTCTCATGGCTAAGAGTACGATTACATGTATTTCACATACAATAGCGATTGACTCGAAGGATGAGTTTTTATCGAAGCTGACATCTCAAATTATACCAGATGATGAAATATCAATGTTTTCAAAGCGTTTGTTACGATGGCTGTATTGAGTATCTGAAATGGCAGGGTAAATCATGCTATAGGGTCATGGTAAAAGATACAGTTCAATATTTGTGTACTCAGGGCTATCCATGGAATGAAAAAACATAAAAATTAGCAACAGAGAACGAAAGCTTGGCTATGCTACGTTGTTCAAACATTTATGGTTGTCAGATATGTGAAGACGAACAGTGAAGATGTGCTACCCTGGTTATACAGTGTGGGATGTCCATGGAACAAGGATTCCTGCATGGCTGTAGCTGAGAAAGGTCATCTGGAATTGCGTCGACGGGTTATAAATAATGGCCGTCAGAAGCCTATGGTTATGAATTATCATTACATGAAGGGTAATATCTTGAAATTAATGAACGAAATTCAAAAGCGATCGAAGCCCTATTGTTAATGGTGTGGACTAAAATTTCCTTGTACTTATTGTGTAGACATTTATTTATACGGTCGAAAATTTCTGACTGCGGGATTCAATGAGTAACCTTGTGTCTAATGTATGTGTCGGTTGTAAGCAATGTTCGAACCTTTTGAAGATTATCAAACTATCCTGAATGAAGGCATAGAAGAAATAAGCCTTAAGATCATCTTTCGTCTGAGACTTTGAGTGACTTTAATGTACCGAACTGAATGTCACACTTTCATTAAAATGAACAAGGATGAGAATAGATCAGTCACTCTTTATCCGAGTGCAAGACATTCTTTCAAAAGCACGTTGTTCTGAAGTGAAATCCAATACTTGCAAATCTGAATTCGATGTTTATTTCGAAAGCATTTGCTCAAAATAGGCGTCCGAAAATTTTACCGTAAGAGGGCTCATCTGATTTTGTTCCCGTTATTGAAGAATCATCTGCATCTAAGCTTGATATTATGGCAACGGCAACGGGCTCATCATTTTGGGCGTGAGTGTTTAGCCATCCTCGGCCATTTTTCAGACGTAACCACGTGACTCTTTCCCCTGGGGCCGTGACGATTTCATTTACAACACACACATCACCTAGTTTTACTCGATTACCAGTGAGCTCGGCGATGAAAGAGGGACCATGTCTTACATCTTCACCTTCATCACAAACCACTTTATAGTTCCATCCATCACGGCGCCTCTGAATTACTGGAGCGTTATCACATTCTTTCAAGTAGACAATGTCTCCCTCGACGATTTGGACCCATTCCCCACGAGTTACCAAGTTGAGTAAAAATCGGTTGCTTTCAGATTTTGCTGAAGAGGCGAGGTTTGGTAAACTATTCTCTCCACCCCGACGATACAGTTTCGCAAAAGATTCGCAATTGCTTGTTTGCCTCAATATTTGTTTTCTATTATTGTTATATTTCGACCCAATATCCTGACAATCATCAGGAATCTCTGCTGTAAATACTTCAGATGCCCTGAGGAATTCCCCACATTCAAAACGAAAACATAAATCATCTTCCGATTTAATTACGTTTGCTCGTTGATATGGGCAAGTTCTGACGGTCACACCTTCTTTGGCGGCAACTCGAAACCAGAACGAACCATATCGAATCATAGGCTTCATGATCTCCACGGCACAAACGACTCCATTTAAAATCTGTGGTATCCAGCCCATACCACCGCATATTCTTACATATTTCTAGATGACGAAAAAAATGTTCAAGGTTAGATAAAAGCCATTAGTTTTAAAGCGGGCTACAGTAAAGTCCTGAGACATACCTGACTCTTGTACGTATCATTATGCTGACTCTGCTCTACCTCGACACACATCCCACATGAAATTCTGAAATTCATTAAATTGCGCTGGACGTGATGTTGAGCACTGTTGCGAAAAGCTGCTGTAAGGATATTGCGATCAGATTCAATGGCCTCTTCCTTGGATCGCATTTCTCCACTAAATTTTCTACGAATGTCATTCTTTTTAACATATGCCGACGACGATTTTAAAATGACTGCCGGTATACTTCCTGAACTCGAGACAGAATCTGTTTCTCTAACTTTTAAACGTGAGGAATCGGATATAGACGCATCATCACTAGTTAAACTATGATGTTTAGAATGAAGGGGAGAACAAAGAAGAGGTACTCCATCTCGATGAGTGATACGAAGCCAGCATCCCAATCCTTTTGAAGACGACGATACATTACTATCGCATTCACGATTGCCTCCAAGAATAGCATTACCGATTTCTTCAAAAGCGTCTGCGATCGAAGGCTGTTTGTCAAAGTTATCACCATGAGTTGGTGAATATTGAGAGAACAGTTCTTCTTTGGTGGGAACAACAGCCCAGCCTGTATTATCAGCTAGCTTGATCAGTCCCATGGCTTCGACAAAGTTGGATGCTTTTTCCATCCTTTTGGAGGCTTCAAATATCAAACCTCGGGGGAGATGCCTCTTACCCGTTGAAGAATCTATTTCCCATGCAACAGCAGGTGTTGATTTGGGACTAATAAGACCACCATTCATGGTATGAAATATAGAAGACGGTTGTAAAAGATTTTTTTTATTGGATTGGGATGCGTTCCCTTCACTACTTGCAATATGCGAGGGCACACCCGAAGTGGATGATCCTGAATGAGTCGATGCTGTTGAAGTACTTGGGCGTCGTATTAGATGATTCACTTGAAAATGTGGTGCATCTAAAATCTTGAGTCCGGATGGTGCATGTACACGCATCAAGTAAAGATTGGGCTTTGACCGAGGGTTGGAGGAGGAATCTTCCTGGCTCACTGTAGACACAGGGCGATGGTTTTGTTGGTTGATGCCCTTTTCGTGTTGCTTATTACGTATGTCTTCACTACTACCCAATGATGGAGGTTCAGGTGGTTTCGATTTTGAATTTATCGATGGCACATTTCTTCTTGGTGATTGAATATTTCCCTTGGATGATGTAATACTATCGATGTTCATAGTTGACAACACATTGGTGACACTGGGTACAATCTCACTTGCACCATGGCCTTTTTGATTTCCTGCTACTCTCTTTTTTCGCTGACGCATTTTTATAATATGAAGCGGAGTAGAAATGCTTAATGTACTCATAGCCGAAGATGACATTGATGATAACGATGACATGACCGAAGATGACGACGAAGGTCCAATCTGCTTTTCTGATGGTTCCCAAGAAAGACTCGTTTCCTGATTACCAATATTTTTATCATTGCTGTCGTTATCCATTGTAGGATGATCATTATGTCCTTTCATCAAGGTCATATCATTCAAAGGTGTTGAGCGAATGAACGATTCTAAATTCGTAGTATGGTTTACTCCCTCTACTCCTCCAATATTTTCAATCAAATGAGTAATATCCTTAACTACCATTTGATATTGATAATGAATCTGTGATGATGCGGTAGATATAGGACTCTCTAAACTTTTTCTACCACGGTCATCTCCCTTCACTCCTAGAATCGGTGAATACATCTTCCTTCGATCTGCAATCCATCCCTTTTTATGACTCAATCTAAGATAAACGACTCCATCTTGTAGGGATGTAGGATTGGCCAAGGATGCCAAATCTATGTGTGATTGTGTAGATGATTTGTCCGTATTGGATTCTCCATAGGAAGACACAACACTACCAATACGCAAACTAATTTCTTGCACTGTATCCGGTAAGATTTTAGCGTGCGTTAAAGTAGGCGCGTCCTCATGAGGTCCAACTAAAATTGGTATTGGAGTTGGAGATGTTATTCTGTAGAAAAATGTCCCGACTTGACAAAGTAATGGTGGATGTGGAATATATTGTACAATGGATAGATCATGATGTTTATGTATCCGATAAGATAAATGTGGATAGGTTGAAATTTTGATCGATTTAATACATGGATCCGGTGACTCCAGCGAGGAGGACACAGTATGAGAAGAAATGAGTAAATATCCAAAAGGAGATGGAGAAATAGATTGTGATGTTGATGGTAAGGAACCTATTAACTCAGGACGGATGGATGTGAGTGGAAAATCGTGTGAAAAAGACGTAGATATACCATCCTCGGATGGGTAGTCATGAGTTGATAGTGCATACAAATCCTTATCGGATGAAATTGTTGGAGATTCATCAGTGACATCCAATGTGTCTTTTATTACCGCAGAAGTACTGTCCTTGGGTTCAGACATCGCATCAACGGCGTAGCCACCAGTCAAGACATCATCTACTCGTATAAAACAATATCGAATTAAGGTTGGACTATCCGTATTGTTGGATTTTTGCGTTGGATATTGCGTTGTATCAAATGGGACATCAATTTCTAATAAATCATAACAGGTTGCAATAATTTCTCCGTAGGATAAATAGGCACCAGTTTTTGATAAGTTTAGTAGAATACTGCCACTTGTTCTACTAGGGCTTGCGGTAAGGGATGATTCCGAATCTTCAAAGGATAGAGTTTGAGTTGGATCCGAAACAAGTGCAACGATACCTCGATAGGAAATGCGATAATATGTCCATTCCTTTTCGGGTTTATAAGGCTGTTGCTGCCGCTGCATGAATGAAAGCAATATGTTAGAGGCTACACCGTCATTTGGTTCTGATGGACGTTGTTCGTGAGCCATTTCACCATCGGCATCTCGCAACCGAGGGTAAAATGATGTTGTCACTAAATGAGAATACTGTAGAGGTAGGTAGGTAACTCTGCCTACTGTATTTATTCTTATTTCTTATTCATCATTGCAAAACCGATGATCTCAATTAGTAATAACCCTAAGCCTACTATCTATCATGACTAAATTAGCGCGCACTTAATAAAGTATTAGAAGTTACGTATGTAGATCGTCGATCGTGAAATCGTTGTTGAATCAGCAATTGAAATGATATTTTGCGTATTGCAGCATCCGATTTAAAAAAATGTGATATGTGATACCAAAACACTAGGTTTGGTGGCATGCATACTGTATCTATTACTTTTACGACAACTGCTTCATTGTTTTGGAGCTTGAAATATAATGCAGCGAGTATAATCTGTCGACCGACGACGACTTTCTTTGTGTATAGCTTCAACGCAGTCAAAAAAACGATGAACACTCGATCATCCTCACAAAGACATGTGAACCAAAGACAAAGACATGGGCAGGCTGATAGCCTTATAGAGCCACAATCTAGATCATTATCAAATCAAGGTAATAATGTGTAGTGTTAAGGATGTATACATTTGATCATAGCACCTCTTGACTCTATCATGTTCACATAGTAAAGAAAACATTTGATTTTTCGGAATTCACAGCATCGAATCATACTGATAAGGAAATGCCCTCTAAAATGATGATCCTACCA
>Ga0169931_10009819_pt1 | contig 13742 bp, 12 predicted proteins | sample Kivu_15m_20L_FD_129675 | JGI IMG/M metagenome (GOLD analysis project Ga0169931, IMG submission 129675) | Freshwater microbial communities from Lake Kivu, Western Province, Rwanda to study Microbial Dark Matter (Phase II) - Kivu_15m_20L... | ecosystem: Environmental > Aquatic > Freshwater > Lake...
GGCTCAGGAGCGCAGCTTCTTGAAGGGACAAAAATCGGTAAAGACTCTACTGTTGGAGCATTTTCATTTTTAAAAAATACAACTATCGGCGACAGAACACATGTTCACCCTCATTCTTATTGTGATAGTTCAACAATAGGTAATGATGCTTTAGTAGGTCCATTTTCTTACATTCATGGCAACTCAAAACTCAATGACAATGCTGTTGTAGGTTCTTTTGTAGAAGTAAACAGATCAACTATTGGCTCATTTTCAAAAGCAAAACATTTAGCATATCTTGGTGATACAGTAATTGGTAAACATGTCACTGTTGGAGCAGGTCTTGTTGCATGTAATTATGATGGAGCTCAAAAACACCAAACCATTATTCAAGACAATGCATTTATTGGTGGCAATAACACCTTTGTTGCACCTGTTGTTATTGGTGCTTCGGCAATTACTGCAGCTGGTTCAACCATTACCGAAGATGTTCCTTCAAATGCATTGGCAATAGCAAGAGAGCGACAAGTTAATAAAGAAAATTATGCAGACAAAATTCGAGAAAAAATAGGTCAATCTGAAACTAAAACGGAAGCATCAACAACATGGGCTCCTCTTGAAGCCGGTATTGTTTTTAAACAAGCTGAATGATTAAAGTAATACACACGGCCGATATCCATTTCGGCATGGAAAATTATGGTAAAATTGATCCTGAAACAGGTATTCATAGTCGTCTTTTAGATTTTGAAAAAGCACTCAATTTCTGTATTGATTATGCGATAGAGCAAGAAGTTGATCTTTTTCTTTTTTCGGGCGACGCGTATAAAACTGCGCATCCAACTCCAACTCAACAAAAATTGTTTATGCGATGTTTGTTACGGTTATTCAAAGCAAAGATCCCTATTATTATTATTGTAGGCAATCACGATAACCCTTTAAGCTTTGGGAAAGCGCATTGTCTTGAAATTTTTAAAGATATGCCACTTGAAGGGTTTTATGTTGTTGCAAAACCTGAACTGATAAACTTGAACACTCAACATGGACCGTTGCAAGTTGTTGCAATTCCTTGGCCTACTCGTAATACTTTGAGTTTAAACACTAAGCATAGTGCACAAAGCCCTGAAGAAATTACACAGTATATTTCACAAGCAGTTGCAGCGATTATTCAAGATTATGCGCAAAAACTTGATTCGACTATTCCATCAATTTTAGCAAGTCATATGACAGTTAGTTCTGGTGTTTTTTCTGGATCAGAAAAACGAGCAATTTATGGTAATGATCCGGTTTTAATGCCATCACAACTTGCAATCCAGCCGTTTGATTATGTTGCACTTGGACACTTACATCGCTATCAAGATTTAAATCCTAATGGATATCCTGCAATTGTTTATTCAGGATCAATAGAACGGGTTGATTTTGGAGAGCGTAAAGAAGCTAAAGGATTTTGCTTGGTCAACGTTGAACGCAATAAGACCACTCACCAATTTATTGAAGGCCCTATGCGCCCTTTTATTCAAATTGAAGTCAAACTTGACCCAAACAATGAAGATCAGACAGAACAAATTATTCATGCATTACAAGAAAAAAACCTTAAAAATGCGATTATAAAAATCTTGTACCATGTTCCAGCCGGGCAGAAAGACACAGTTAATCTACAAATGGTTGAGCGCGCTTGCAGTAATGCGCATTATCTTGTTGGTATTATTCCTTTACGAACACACACCACGCGCGAAAAACGAACAGGTCTTAAAGTTAATATGAATTTAGAAACTCTGTTAAGTGCGTATTTTAATGAAAAGCCTGAACTGACTACTAAAAAAGCAGTATTGATTGAAAAAGCTTTAAAGATGTATCAAGAGGCGCAAGAAGTTACTGAAGAATAACTTCTTGTTACCACTTTTTAATTTTACTTTGAATTCATATCAACAATTTCATATTTATCTAAAACAGATTTATGAAATTCATACAGCATTTTTTGATATTTAGGAAATCTAATTTGATCAGCAATTTCTTTGCGGCATTCATCAAGCGTTTTATTACGTTCTTGTGTTTGTTTTAATACGGTAATTACTTCATAATCATTACCGGCAGAAATTACTTTTATAGTCCCTGGTTCCATAGTCATAATAAACTTTTTAGAATCAGCTATTTCATGTTCTTGCAACCAATACGGATTACCCCACTCAATGCGTTGCTGATGCAGTCCATTATTTACCAATTGATCAAATTCTTTTTCAGTCAATTCATCTTTTTTAAGAATGCCTTTTTTAATACGAACCGCCGCTGCTTCTTTGATTGGATGCTTATCATAAAATTCTTGAATCTCTTTTTCTGTAACCACTAAACGACCTGCAATAAATTGCTGTTCTAAATTCTGGATTGCATAAGACATCCTTAGTTGCTCTTTACCTTCTTGAAATGTATAACCTTCCTTTTTAAAAAGGTCTGCAATTTGCGCTTCAGAAAGGCCATGTGCTTCTTTAATTGAAGCAATATGCTTATCAACCAAGTCATCTGGAACAGGAATTCTATACGCAACAGTCGCTTCATAATATAAAATACGTTCTAATAACACTTCATCACTGGCTCTGGACCTACCATCAAGCGATTTACGCTCTAAATCAAGTTGGGTGATAATAATAGGATCTGTTTCGGTATAAACAATAAATGCAATCTTATTAACTGTTCTCAATTCCGGCTGCTTAACTTCAATTACTTTTTTTTCAGGCGCTGTATTAAGTACAGGCTTTTTATTAATTGCTGTATCGACTATATTTTCTTTTACAACATTTTTTTCAGATTTTGCTACCAGTAGATTGCAAAAAATTACTGAAACAATAACTACTTTATGCATTACTTTCATACAACCCTCGATGTCATATTATGGTTATCAACATCATCAATTTTATTTTGTGGTATTACCGTTTTTTGTGGATTAAAATAACTGCTATCTTCTTGTGCTTTATAAACAATTTTAAGCGCTTCTATTTTTTGGCCAAAAACAAGCTTCATTTTTTCATTTTTTAAATTCTGCTCAATTGCAGATTCAACTTCTTGTAATAAACGGTACTGTGCTGGTTCTTTTGCCGTTACTAAGCAAACCCAAAACTTATTGTCTTCTGTTTTTACACGTACAACAGAAGGAACTGTTTTAACTTGCGCAAGCCGTTCTTTAATTGTTTTATCAATATCGATACTGTATTGATTAATAAGGCCAAAATCTATGACTTTATAACCAGCTGATTGCGCAACATGTTGAAAATTTCTAAGCAACTCTTTTTGTGTAAAAGTATCTGCTTCTGTTTGATGTTCAAAAGCAACAGCTATCGCTTTGACTCCTCCTGGATAAATAATAAGGTCTGGTGTTGAATCTTTGTGAGCATCATAATACGCTTTAATATCGGCCGCTGTTACTTTAATTGATTGATTGATTTCTTCTTGTAAATACTTATAAGCCAATTCATATTCAATCAAAGCAGTCATCATAGCAAAATCCTGTTGATACTCTTTTTTTTCAGTAATACCTTGCTCTTTTGCCCATTCTTTTAAAAGTTCTTGAGACATCATCCCTGAAAAAATATTATATTGCATTTGCGGAACCTGAATCATAGAGCACACGTGCGGATTAGCCTGTGCTATTATTTGCAAGTGTTTTTGGAATTGCTCAAGAGTAATAACTGGTTTTCCCTGCAAAGAAAAAAGTATATGATCTGTTTTATCTTCTAATTGATTATTCTCTAAAACAGAAGTAAGTTGGCCTACTTCTTTTTTTGCAACCCAATCACATCCTTCAAAAGCCATTAAAATAAGTAATAAATTCATTATTCTAATAATCGTACACTGCTTATTCATACAGCTCCTTACAAACTAACACATCTTTGTAGCTTAAAACGCAATTTACCGTACCATAAAATCAGTACTGTTGCAAAATGTGCCACTAACATGTTCGACATGCAACTGCTATAAAAATTTTTTCTGGCCCAATTTTAATCAATTGACGTGCGCAAGTTTTAAGCGTTGTTCCTGTTGTCATAACATCATCAACTAATAATACTTTCTTGCCTCTATATGCTTGAGCATTATCGAGCAATCTGAACGCATTTAACAAATTATTAAGTCTTTTTTCGCGCGAAAGCCCTGCTTGATATCCTGTATTTCGATCTCTTTTTAAAAGCTTTACAAGAGGCTTTCCACTTGCTTTACTCAATTCTTCTGCGATAATCTCTGCTTGGTTAAACCAACGCCATGCATAACGGGTCCAATGTAATGGAACTGGAACTATATAATCAAAATCAACTGCATGCAGATCTGTCTTTTGCCATATCAGTTTACCCAGCTGCTTACTTGCTAGTCTATTGCCATACTGTTTTGCCAAAGTTAATGATCGCAATGGTTCCTCATAATTACTAACGGAAAAAACCTTTGCTTGATATGTATCAGTGATAAAAAGTTCTTGAGTCGCAATAGGAATAATTGATTCTTTGCAGCTGTTACATAGGAATAAATCTTGAGATAAAGAAGTAGAACAATGCACACAAAAAGCAGGCGCTATTAATTGAAAGAGTCTTGCTTTGCACCACACAATGATCGGAATTAACCACCGAAAACAAATAACCATAACCTCACCACCATTGCAGCTAAAATGGCTGCATAATAATCATCTGCTATAATCCCAACAGCTCCAGGTATTTTTTCCCATTGAGCTACTCCGCACCATTTTGTAATATCAAAAAAACGAAAGGCTAAAAATCCTAAAAAAATTGCCTTAAATGTTAACGGAACAAAAAGAAATATAACCAAACAGCCAACCCATTCATCAAGAACAATTTCGCGAGGATCTTTTTCTTTAAAAAAAGGTAAAGCCTTATCAATAATAAATTTTGCTCCATAACAATTTGTCACCACGAAAAGGGGATACCACCAAAAATGTGCGTAGGCAAAAGCAACTGGCAAGGCGCACAATGCTGCCCATGTTCCCGAAGCTGGCAACCTTCCAAGCGGACCTAAAGTGGCACATTGCACCATTATTTTTAAAAAATTATTCATCGAAAAAAAATTGATAAAGAATTATACAACCACCAACCGTAATTGCAATATCTGCAACATTAAAAATGGGAAACGTCCAAAAACCATACGAAATTTTAATAAAATCAACAACCGCATGCCAGACTAATCTATCAATAAAATTACTCAATCCGCCTGAAAGTAAGAGTGTTTCTCCTATTACACTGTACCCCTGTTTTTGACGATCAGAAGTATATTTCGCAATTATTATTAAAAGGGCCAACGTAGCACCTGTAATAAAAGCATAAAAAACTGATCCGGAAGAGGCAAACAATGACCATGCAACCCCTCTATTAAAAGTACAATCGAAAGCAAGTGATTGAGTAATAATCAAAGGTCTATGCAGAAACATATGATAGGCAATTAACTTTGTTATTCTATCAATAAAAAGCAGCTCCCAAAACAATGGTGAGCGATACCAACGATTAAAAAGTTCATAGCTCATCGAATTTGAGCTCCTTTTTGAGCTAAAGAACTCTGAGCTGCTTGATAGGTTGCATCAATTTCTTCTTTAGTTAATGTTTTATTGGTATCTCTTATCCAAAAACGTAATGTAATTGATTTTTGATCTTCCCATTCAGGTTTTTTAAATTCATCAACTAAGGTTACTTGATAAATTTTCGAATCAACTTGATATAAAGTTCTTATTAATTCATCAACGGTTATAGCTAATGGGACCAATACACTTATGTCAAGGGCTGTTGCTTGATACTTAGAAAGCGGGATAAAAGTTTTTTCTTGAGGTTTAAAGTTAACTAAAAAGTCTGCGTCTAATTCAAATGCAAATGCTTGACCACCACCTATTTGATGCATAAAACGTTCTTTAACAAAGCCCGCTGTCCCTATTTTGTATTGATCATAAAAGAGATCTGCAATCTGATATTGATGAGCCCACTGAGCAACTGCTGCTGCTTTTTTCCAAGTTATATTTATTTTCAATAGATCAAACAATCGCATTAATTCCTGTTTTGCAGCATAAAAATCAATTTCTTTTTTATCAAAAAAAATACCTGCTATAACTTTTTTTTCATGAACTGCTTCTTTATTGAGGCTCCAACAACCTGCTACTTCAAAGAATCCTAACTGATCATGGTTAGCTCTGTTATGTTCTATATTTTTTAATAAATGAGGAATTAAACTAGTAACTAAGACAGTCTGTTGCTGAGAAAGTGGATTAGCCAACATGACAGCATGTTCAACATTCCAGGACAACTGCTTTAAAAAATCATTATCAAATAACGAGTAATTTTCTACTTCTTGCAAACAAGCACCAAAGGCAAGCTGTTGTTTAATAGTACGTAAAGCGATAATGTTATGTAAATCAGTTGGAATAGTAGTGAAACTTGGCAACGTATCTTTAATCGTGTCATACCCAGCAATACGGGCTACTTCTTCTACCAAATCTTCTGGTATAGTAATATCTTTTGAAGATCTAAAAGTTGGCACAGTAACAGTATAAAGATCACCTTTTTGAGTTACTGTAAAACCTAAATTAACAAAAACTTTTTTTATAAATGCAGTTGTAAAACCCATACCTATTTTTGATTCTATAAAGGTATGCGTCAGTTTAATTTTTAGTGGAGTACCAGAATCCCCAACTACCAGAATCTTTTTTGCACTTTGCGTAACATTTTTTTTATCTTTAAGTAATTGCACAAAACGGTTAATTGCTTTTATAGGACCTTGTGGGTCTAATGTTTTTTCAAATCGAGCAGATGCTTCTGTTCTTAATTTATGTGTTGCAGCAGTAAGACGAATAGTCGTTGCATCAAAAGTTGCTGCCTCTATGAGTAACTCTTTTGTTTGCGTGTTGACGCCAGTGCCCAAACCACCCATAATACCAGCAAGCCCAAGCGGACTGTTCCCATCTGAAATCACGAGATCTTTCTCTGTCAATTGCAATTGAGAACCATCAAGTACCGTGAGCTTTTGATCTTTATTTGCCATGCCAACTTCAAGAAATTTATCTGGAAAACTTTTTCCATCAAAGGCGTGCATTGGATGTCCAAAATCAAGCATGACGTAATTGGTTGCATCAACAATGTAATTAATTGGTTTTAAATCTATACTAATTAAGCGCAATGCCATTACAATATCACACGCAGGAACATAATCTATGGCAAGCGGCAATACCGCAATATTTTTACAAGCTTTTGGAGCAGCAAGTTTCACTGAGTACGGTAAATCTTTAGTTGCTTTAAATGATTTTGAAGTGTGTTCAATCGTAAGTGGAGCTAAAAACTCTTTTTCATCTTTAAGTTTCAAGCCAAAAAGCACTGCAATTTCTCGTGCAAAACCTCGATGTCCCCATAAATCAGGACGATTAGTAATCGATTTATTATCAATGTCTATAATGTAATCTTTTTCAAATAATTTTTTCCATTGACCTGCTCGCTCTTTTTCTGAACAAGTAATTTCTGGGAATAACCCTTCTTTGGTTGAGGAAAAATCTGCTAATTGGGCCCAAGCATACTGATTGCCATTTTTTTTAATAAAATAAGAAGCGCCTATTTTTGCATCGGTGCGTGCTGACAATTTTACTATCTGTTTTAATTCAAAACATAAAGCAGTAACATGCTCTTTATCAACTGCTGTAACTTGCGCAATATGAAAATCTTTAAGATTCCAGTCAACTACTTGATGTCCTTCAACTTCGGCTGTTTTTGAACATAAAGCCGCTACAAGAGCTTCTACTGAATGTTCTTTAAAATCCGCTTTAAGATGATCAAAAATCCACCTGAGTGAAAGTTTCATAAACTATCCTTAAAAATGAGGAGAACTGGTAAAATCTTGCTTAGTAGTTTACGGGAATTTATAAGAATCTGCAATTAAGCCAAAAAGGGCTATAAACATCCTTTTAGAGGATTATCTTCTCTTTCAAAAAAGATAAAATGCAGTCCATGCAGTTAAAAAGATAGCAACTTAAAACATATCCATGTTATCGTAATGAGCAAATAAGCCAAAAATAATGAGCTGCAAAAAGCTAAAAATCTTCAAACTTTGGGTGTAGGTATAATGAAAAAAACTGCCAAATTAATTTTTCCACATCAATTATTTCAATCTAATCCATTGTTTAAGATAGAAGGCGACATTTATTTGATAGAAGAGTATTCATTTTTTAAAAAATATAACTTTCACAAGAAAAAACTATCTTTTCATCGAGCAACTATGAAGTACTATCAAAATTACATAACTAAAAAAGGTTTTTTTGTTAATTATATTGAATCTGATCAAAAAGAATCTGATGTAACATTACTCATAAAAAAGTTAAAAACTCAAGGGACTGAATCTCTTGTTATTGTTGATCCTATCGAAAGCGCTCTGTTAAAAAGCATAAAAACCAGTGCTAAAAAACTAGCTATCAGTCTTAAAATTATTGATTCACCAATGTTTTTAAATACCAATGATGATTTAAAAGATTTCTTTGATACCAAAAAAGAAAGATTTCTTCAAACAGATTTTTATAAAAAAGAACGCATAAAGCGCAATATTCTGATTAACAAATCAGGAGGCCCAGTAGGAGGAAATTGGACTTTTGATAAAGAAAATAGAAAAAAATATCCAAAAGAAAAAGCTATAATCGCTACTCTGTTTCCTAAAAAAAATACCTACCAAAAAGAAGCTGATCAATACGTAGCAAAACAATTCAGCAAAAATCTTGGAACACTTCATGATTCAATAAATTACCCTACTGATTATAAAACAAGCAAAGAATGGTTAGAAACATTTCTTGAAGAAAGACTTGAAGAATTTGGGGACTATCAAGATTCGATTGTAGAAAAAGAACTATTACTTAATCACAGCTTACTAACCCCAATGCTTAATGTTGGACTGCTTACCCCTAAAGAAGTAATCAACAAAACATTAGAACATAGCTTAATTAAAAAAGTCCCACTCAATTCACTTGAAGGATTTATTAGACAAATTATTGGCTGGAGAGAGTTTGTCAGAGGAATTTATGTTGCAAAAGCAGATCAAGCAAGAACAAGAAATTATTGGGAATTTACAAGAAAAATTCCAAAAAGTTTTTACACAGGTACAACAGGGATTATTCCTGTGGATGAAACCATAAAAAAAGTTCTTGAAACTGGATACTGTCACCATATAGAAAGACTGATGATTTTGGGCAATTTTATGTTATTGTGTGAATTTAATCCAGAAAATGTTTACACCTGGTTTATGGAACTTTTTATAGATGCTTACGACTGGGTAATGGTGCCAAATGTCTATGGAATGAGTCAATTTGCCGATGGTGGAATAATGGCCACAAAACCTTACATAAGTGGAAGCAATTATATTACTAAAATGAGCAATTACCCTAAAGGTGATTGGCAAGAAATCTGGGATTGTCTTTTTTGGAGTTTTTTAGATAAAAGACGTGACTTTTTTATTAAAAACCCCCGATTTAATATGCTTATCAAAACTTTTGACAAATGGGACAAAAGTAAAAAACAAGCTATCCATAAAAAAGCTCATAACTATCTTTTAAGCCTTGAATAATAAAGATAATTAATAAGCTTAAGCTGACAATAAAAAAAAGCAGCTTAAACGACCAAAATATAAGCTAGATCAGCAAATACTCTTGATTTTTGAATTCTAATAAAAGTAAACTATAAGCAATAGCAATGTGTCTGCAAAGTGCAGATACCTTAAATAAGGAGAGTTATTATGAAAAAGCTTATTTTTTCAATTACTTTGTTGACAGTAATGGCAACACAAATTAAAGCTGAAAGCCTATTTGAAAGTACATGGAATACTGTAAAAACAACAGCTGCAAATAGTGGAAATGCAGTAAAAACATTTTTCATGGGAGCGCCAGAAACAGCAATGGGAGCGCCAGAAACAGAAGTTAAAAAAGAAACCATGCAGACGGAAACTAAAACAAAAATGAACCCTGTTATGGCAAAAAAAAGCAAGCCACTTTATACCCAACAACACCAAGAGGAAACAACAACTACTGATCATCAAGCAGCTTTATAAGCCAACGTAAACAATTTCCACTAAAAAGAGAGAATTAGATTTCTCTCTTTTTTTTATAAAATTTCTTTTTTATGGTATTATACTTCCATTGAAAGGACTTTTTGTGGGAAAAATTTTATTATATTACAAATATGTGCAAATTGATGAGCCTGAAGCCATGGTTAAATGGCAAAGACGGCTCTGCCAAAATCTTGGATTAACTGGTCGTATTATTATTGCAAAAGAAGGGATTAATGGAACTGTTGGTGGAACTGATGAAGCTACTGAGGCTTATCAAGCTGCCATGGACCAGCATCCGTTGTTTTCACATATCGACTTTAAAACAGCAGTTGGTGATCAAACCTACTTTCCAAGAATGCGTATTGTGATAAAAAACGAGATTGTTAATCTTGGAATTGATCCTGAAAAAGTAACGGTTAAAGATGGCGGCATTCATTTGACCCCAGAAGAAACTCATAATTTATTAAATAATAAACCAGAAGATCTTGTCATTTTGGATACTCGTAATAATTACGAATCAAGAATTGGTACTTTTAGAGGCTCAATTACTCCTGATATTGAAAATTTCAGAGATCTGCCAAGCTATATTGATCAAAATCTTGAGCAATTTAAAGATAAAAAAGTACTCATGCATTGCACTGGTGGAGTTCGTTGTGAACGCGCTACTGCTTATCTTGCTCAAAAAGGTGTCGCAAAAGAAATTTATCAAATTGAAGGCGGCATTCATCGTTACATAGAAAAATATCCAGATGGGCACTTTAGAGGCTCAAACTATGTTTTTGATGGACGCGTTGCACACAAAGTTAATGACGATATTTTAAGCATGTGTGATATCTGTAATTGCACTCCAAGCGATTATTATACCAATTGCATTAACACTTTATGTAATAAACAATTTTTAGTTTGTCCTGATTGCAAAACAGCTTTTAAAGAAGCCTGCACTCAAACATGTTATGATTTAGTAACATCGGGCAAAGCAGCTCGTCGTAAAAAAACACTCAGAGTTCAAGAGGACAATAAAATTAATGAAGCTTGCAATCCAAGAGAATGTTCCATTAAAGAATAAAACCTGGTTTAATACTGGTGGCTCTGCTGCTTTTTATTGCCAACCATCAAATGGTTTAGAATTTCAAGAAGCCATTACGTTTGCTCAAAAACATGATTTAGAGATTTTTGTATTAGGTCATGGTGCAAATATTTTAATGAGTGACGATGGTTTTGACGGTCTAGTTATTCATCCAAACATTCAAGCACTTAAAATTGCTGATTATGAGAATGATCAAGTATTAGTAACAGCTGGCGCTGGCGTCTCTATGGAAAAACTGATTACTTACGCGCTTGAAAATAACTGTACTGGTCTTGAAGATTTTAGCGGAATTCCTGGTTCTATTGGCGGCTCTGTTTATATTAATTTACATTACTTTGATAAGCTCATAGAACAGTTTTTAGTAACAGTAGAAATAATAGAACGAACAACGGGCACAATTATGACTGTTGACAAAAATTGGTTTAACTTTGGTTATGACAGATCAAAATTGATGGAACATAATCATTACGTTATTGCTGCAACATTACGGCTAAAAAAAGCAACTGATCTTGAAGTTGCTTATGCAAAAGGAAGAAGTACCGAAATTATTCGACACAGGGTTTCACGCTATCCAAATAAAAATACGTGCGGAAGTTTTTTCAGAAATTTTCATGAACATGAAGTAACACTTACGGTAAATAATAAAAAAGCTATTTGGGTAGCCTATTATTTAGATAAAATTGGAGTAAAAGGTGCCCTTAAGATTGGTGATGCTAGCGTATCATATCAACATGCAAATATGTTAGTAACTGGACCTCAAGCTACTTCTACTGATGTTGCTACTTTAGCAAGAACTATGCAAGAACTAGTGTTTAAAGAATTTGGTATTATTCCACAACCAGAATGTATTTTAATTGGGTTTAAAAATAATCCACTTCTTTAACTGAAAAAGTGCTCTCTGGTTATTTGAGCAAATTGTGCTTATACTTAAAAAACTATTTTTTAAAAAATATAAAGGAGTTTCTGATGATACAGAGCTTGATCTCACAAGTTTCTTGGTGTTTTGATCAAGGTTGTCAATTAACAGCAACGCTTGCAAGTCCATTTATAAGCTCAAATGAAATCACTTTTATAACTCATAGTCTTTTAATTGGAGTCTTTGCCTTATCTGCTGTCAGATTAGGAAGAGGTGCGCTAACCGCTTTTATGGCAGTCTGTTGGGTTTTAGGAAGTCTTTTTGTCGTTAAACAAGCAACTATTTTCAATCTTAATGTAACCACTACAGATTCATTTGCAATTGGAGCAAATATTGCTATTACCCTTTTGCAAGAGCATTACGGTCAAAAAGCTGCAAAAAATGGAATTGCTATTGGATTTTTTATAGCATTCTTTTTTTTAATTATGAGCCTTATGCAGTTAGTGTATATTCCAAATGCACATGATACAGTCAATCTTCATTTTATAGCGATTTTAAGCAGCATGCCACGGATAATAATTTCTTCATTTTTTGTAGCAGCAATAAGCATTAGACTTAACTTGGTTCTTTTTCAGCTTTTTGAAAAAAAGTTTGGGCGAGTATTTTTTGCTCTTAACGCTTTTCTTGCATTAACGTTAAGTCAACTACTTGATACAGCACTCTTTTCATTTTTTGCATTGTACGGGTCTGTTGAATCGATTATTCCTATCATTTTTTTCAGTTCTCTTGTAAAAACAATTTCAATTGGACTCATGGTACCAGCTGTTACGCTTGCAAAACACTTTTTAAAAAAACATACTGAATTATGAACAAACCTTTTTTTTACTTTGAACTCATTTACCAATCAAAAAAATCGCGTGCTCGTGTTGGTAAAATTCACACACCGCATGGAATAATCGAAACTCCAAACTTTGTGCCAGTTGGAACTAACGCAACGGCAAAAGCACTTGATAGCGTTTTATTAGATGAACTTGATGTGCAATTAATGTTTTGCAACACCTACCATTTAATGCTGCAACCGGGTACAGAATTGATCAAACAAGCTGGTGGTTTGCATACTTTTATGAATCGTAAAAAACCGATTATTACTGATTCAGGAGGCTTTCAAGTTTTTAGTTTAATGTACGGAACAGTGCATGATGAACTAAAAAGTAAAGGCAAAAAACAAGAAACCAATGCCATTTTAAAAATTAATGAAGACGGTGTTCTGTTTCGATCATATCGAGATGGCGCTCCAATTTTATTAACCCCTGAAACGTCAGTACAAGCACAAAAAGATTTAGGCGCAGACATTATTATTCCCTTTGATGAGTTACCCGCTTATCACACTGATCCAAAAAAATTAATCACCTCACTGGAAAGAACACATCGCTGGGAACAACGGTCATTAGAAAAACATTTAGAAAATCGCAACAACCAAGCGATGTATGCAGTGATTCACGGCGGCGTTGATAATGCGTTACGTAAAAAAAGTTGTGACTTTTTAACGAGTCTTGCATTTGATGGTTTTGCAATTGGCGGTTCATTAGGCAAAACACGCGAACAAATGCTTGAAATGCTCACGGTGATGATGCCACATCTGCCAACTGAAAAACCGAATCATTTACTCGGCATTGGTGATTTACCATCACTTGAGCCAGCTATCAAATTAGGAATTGATACCTTTGATTCTTCACACCCAACCCGATGTGCTCGTCATGGCCTTTTATTTACACA
>Ga0169931_10009820_pt1 | contig 13742 bp, 15 predicted proteins | sample Kivu_15m_20L_FD_129675 | JGI IMG/M metagenome (GOLD analysis project Ga0169931, IMG submission 129675) | Freshwater microbial communities from Lake Kivu, Western Province, Rwanda to study Microbial Dark Matter (Phase II) - Kivu_15m_20L... | ecosystem: Environmental > Aquatic > Freshwater > Lake...
GAGCAAGAGCAACATTGGCAATGTCATGTAAAATTGGGGATGAGACAATGAGTGATGCAGACTTGGCAATCAATGCACATGCGGTACTTGCTGCAGTTGAAAAGAAATTACCAAACGGAGATAAGAACATGAAAAGAATTATCATTAAAACCACAATGGGAAAACCAATTAAACAGATAGAAGAGGTCAAGAAGAAACATGCATGAAAATAGAACAAAATATCCAGCAAAAAAAACTCAGATGTATCAACAAATGATGGAGATTCCAAAAAAATACAAAGTTGTTGCATTAGTAAAGACAAACAAAGTTAGAGCATCACAGCTATTACCATTAAGAAAAGCACTCAAAGGTCAGGTAGAATTTGTCTGTGTTAAAGATAGAATTGCACAAAAAGCATTAGAAAAATCAAATATTCCAGGAATCAAAGGAATTGCTGACGAACTAGTAGGTCAATGCCTTTTCATATTTACAAACATGTCACCATTCAAACTAAACGTCTTACTTGCCAAAAACAAAATTATGATGGCAGCAAGAGGTGGAGATATTGCAAGTGTAGACATTGTAGTTCCTGCAAAGAATACAGGAATTGCTCCAGGCCCAATGCTTACGGAATTCAAAGAGGCTGGAATTCCAACAAAGATTGATCAGGGTACAATCTGGATTGCAAAAGACTCAACTCCAGTAAAGAAAGGCGGAGTAATTAATGAGAAACTAGCAGTATTGTTAGGTAAATTAGATATCAAACCAGTCGAAGCTGGAATTTCACTATACACTGCATTAGAGGAGGGTCTCAAATATGCAGAAAAAGACATGGTAATCGATGTAGAAGCAATTAGAAATGCATTTGCTCAATATCACCAAGAAGCAGTATCACTATCAATTGAGGCAGCATATGTTACTCCAGAAAACATTAACCAGATTATTGGCAAGGCATCTCAGCATGCTCGCTCATTATCAGTAGAGTCTGGATTTATGACAAGTGAAACTAAAGAACAGATTTTGCAAAAGGCAGAAGGTCAAGCAAAAGGCCTTGCATCAAAAGCCAAAGGCTACAGTCCAGCTTAATCTTAAATTCCTTTAACTTTAGGAAAATTCCAATTATACTTCATTGCAATTAATCTCAATGTAGTGGTTATTGTCAATCCTACAATTGTTGCAGAGTACAACTCTCCACCAAAGTACAACATAAAATAAAACACCAAAATTCCAATAAAGCTTGCAGAGACATAAAATTCCTTTACAAAAACTATTGGGACCTGTGTGACAAAGACATCTCGAAGTATACCACCACCTACGGCAGTAAGTACACCTGCAAGCATTATTGCAAGAAAGTTTAGCCCTACTAGATTGTATGCAAACGTTGCTCCAATTATTGAAAATACACCCAGTCCAATTGCATCAAACTTCAAAAATAGATTCCAGTGTTTTTTGAGATGTGTATACAAAAAGAAAATTGCAATGCCAGAAGTTACGGTTATTGCAACATATGCTGGATCAGATAATGCATTTGGAAACTGGCCCATCACAACATCCCGGATTACGCCTCCCGCAACGCCTGTAATTGTAGCTAACAGTAAAACTCCGACGATGTCGGATTTGTTTTCTATGGCTTTGAAAGCTCCCGTTACTGCGAATGCCATTGTTCCAAAGAGATCTAAAATGTAGATAAACACATGAGCGGGAATTGAAAAATCAACCAATCAATACAAAAAACAAATAATTGTTAATTAACATTGATATAGAAAATCAAAATTAAATTGAAAAAATAATAGTTGTTTATCCAAATAGTGAAGATAGACCTTCCATTGCGGCTTCTTCATTTTTACTGGTATCAACTGGTGCTTCTTTCTTTGCTTCACCTGCTGCTGCGGCTGCCGGAGCGGCTGCTGCTACTGCTACAGGTGCGGCTTTGATTGCTTCTTCGATGTTAACATCAGCCAATGCTGCAACTAATGCTTTTACTTGAGCATCATTTACTGCAGCGCCAGATGCTTTTACAACTGAGCTGATGTTTGCCTCATTAACTTCTTTTTGTAGCTTGTGAAGAAGTAAAGCAGCATAAACGTATTCCATTGTATCGAGATTTTCTTAGGGCATAATATAAAACTATGGTGGAGTTAGGTACTGTTACCTCTTCGGTTTCTAAACGAGGTGTTACCTAACGGTTGCTAAATCAAATACAGAATAAGAAAATTGTAATTTAATTTTTCAATACGCTTTTTCTTTCTTTTTGAAGTTTCTCAATCTCTACATCTCTATTGGCTATCACGATGTCCTTTTGACGAATCATTTCGTCTTTTTGGGTTATGATATTTTTTTGTGATGAAACCGTATTCTTGAGTATTTGAACTTCGTTCTGTAATCTATTGATTTGTTGTACTTGCATTACATTTTCTTTTTTAAGTTCGGTGATCTGAGGTTTAAGGTATGCGTAGGCTAAACCTACTCCTAAAACTCCACCTACAATTCCTGTTGAAGCACTCATTATTTGGTAATAGAATTAATGGGATTAAAGCCTTGTAAGAGAATTAAGAAGGTGTTTTGTATTATTTAGGAATATGATTTCCTTTCCAAATTGCAACCTTGTTTAATGTTGAACTTATATCTGAATTATTAATCTCATTATGTAATTGATTTAATTCGTAATTTCTTGATTCCATTAATACCATTCTTGAGAAATTACGAAAATGTACATCAGTCATAGACTTTACCGCATTTGACGTGTATGTTGAAGTAATAAATGGTAGTGGTAACTCGATACGAGAAGTTGTAAGGTATTTATTTTGAAATTCTCTTCTGGAAATAAAATCATTCTTGGTAATATCATAAATTTTTCCTGCCTTGAATAATGGATCTTCATTATACATTCTATGGAGTTGTTCACTACTAATCGTAAATTGTCTTTCATCTGATGTTTTTCGATTAAATGGTTCAGAAAAAACATCAATTCCTTTTGTGTTCGCTTCTATTCCTGCAGTATGTGTTCCAAAATAGAATGTAGGAATATTTAACGTGCGTGATAAATTTGCGATGTTTTTAATCAATAATTCATAATTTTTCTGTATAACTTTCATATTTCGTATATCTTCCAAATTAAAAATTTTAAAAATAAGGGCTTTGGGCTCAAGTCGCTCAACCATCTTCACAAATTCAGTAACATTTTCACTTTTTGCAAGAAATGTAGTATGAAAATTTGCATATAATCCAACAATTTTTCCATCATTTTCTAAGTTAATTGAGGCATCGTTATGATACAATCTTTTAGTTTGGGTGTAACTCTCTTCAACAAAATCCAAATGTTCCCTATCTAGTATCAATGGACTTAATCCAGATAAAATTCCTATTTGATAACCATGTTGCCTACTAATATATGCTGTAATTAATGAAATGAGATCACTTTTTTCATTGGTTATTTCTCTCCAGAATTTTTTATGACTTTCAATGCGTTCTGTAAATTTTTTGGTTGTGGTTATTTTTGAAATTTTTTGTTTTATGCGTACTGGTATTGCTCCATAACTTGCAAAAAATTGCCCGATTTTAGGTTTTAATTTTTCAGTACTATGCCAAAATATTTCAGTTTCTAAATCACACATTAATGTAGTATTTCTAGGAATATGTACTTGATCTATTAACTCTGGAACATAAGTACTTAGATAAGAAAATGGAACAGATAATCCAAAAATTCTATCATTAGGTGCATTTTGGAAAAAATATTGTTTTAATGCATTAATATCTTCTGTAGATTGAACATGAAACATACAAGCAGGAAATTCTTTAATTTTGTTTAATGGAATATTAGAAAATTTAACTATTTTTGCTTCACGGTGTTCTCCTTCCAAACGAGTTAATTCATAATTTATGTTCTCCAACTTATTTTCTCCTTTCCTCTAATTCTATTTTACCATGTTCTAACACATAATGCACCATGTTAATTATTTCTGGGATCATTTTGGTTGGAATTAAAATTCCTCCTATGTCATTAGAAAAACCATTTTCATCTAGTTCTCTTTCTTGAAGATGTAGATATTGACCATCTAAATTTTCTAGTAATTGTACTCCAAATCGTTTGCTACCATACATAATATCTGGTGGCGGTTTACTTCGATACAGTTGTCCATTTGGATAGAACAAACTCATCTTACCAATATTCAATTTATTGATCTTACGTTTTGAATATAACAACTCAACATGTTTGTAGAGGGTATTTTTTGGATATTGTGTTATTCTCTCAATTTCAGATAAAGCTAATCCTCTTTTGCCATTAGCCTGTATCAATGAATTTACAGATGACTCTATGAATTTACCACGTTCATTTTGTGGTATCGCTTTCAATTCATCCGCTGATAATTTATTGGAAGGTTCAACTATAGGTTCAACCATTTATCATCATAATAGGTATTTTATGCCTATATTTATAATTTTCATGCCTATTTTGATTATTTTTTTGTTAAAATTATATTTAAAGAAAAAATTCAATTTTGTAAAAGTGTTATCTATGTGATCATAATCTTTATATACTAGTAAATAAATTCCTTATATATGCAATATAAAAATATATCGCCAAAAGTAGTAGAACTACTCCGATTGGTACTCGGAATAGTTCGAAGTATCTTAACGATACTATTTTGGTTAACTAGAATAGTACCTTAATCACTTAAAAGACTTACGGTCTTTTAAAAAACCTTTTTTTTATTTTTAAAATTCAGAAGCCTATCTAATAATCTCTTTATCTTGTGCTTGCATTCTGAATCAACGTTCTCCATTTATTCTGCCCTTGCACAGTTATTCCACACACCTCACTTGGAGTCTTTCCATCTAATCCCATATGAGGTCTAATGTAATTATGATAGATTTGATAACCGTCAAACATTACTGAATCATCTTTTTTCAATCCCCTTGTAACCTTTTCACGATCACGAAATTCCCCACAGCCTTCCATTTTGTTATTGTTCGTATTTTTTGAATGCGAATGTCTTGCATAGAATAAATTTTTTTATGACCATTTAATTCCATTTAATTCACGCATGAAATTATCAAAATAAATGGTATTTTGAGATTTAAATTTCAAAAAGTCCTTTCTTAAAACTCTAGAGTCGATATCCAGCAAATGGTGTATAAATAGAAAAGTTTAGTTTAGAATTTTCAGACTTCGGCAAACAGAATAAAGAGTTCGTTTCAGATTTTTATCAACTAGTGTTTCCATTCTGTGTTTTAAGACGCGTTTAGCTTCATCTCTTTCCGGACCTGGTGGCAAAGACAATACATTGTTGATAAATTCAGGCAGAGTTTCGCGAATCCATCCATCTAAAATTGCATAAACTTTTGGCGGAATCAAATCGCATTTATCCTTATCAAGATCCAATACCTCGGCATAGTTTTCGTGTTCTACTCTATACACTAAGGCCAAAACCACATTATCAGGCGTTGGATGCTCCAAAATCTCAGAGGAGCGTTCACCTGTTTTTCCCTGAGCAATTTTATTTTTGAGGCCTACTGGATTTACAATTACTCCATTGACGCCAACTTTCCTGCCATCAACGCCAGTAACTACTCCAAAGATAAAATCATAATATTCGCCATTTTTTTTAGTAGAGAAAACATGTACCCCTTCTCTTAATGCTGGTTTTCTCTTAAACATAATTTGCAAGATATTGCCAGTTTATTTAATGTATTATTAATCGACAATTCTTAATATTGGACAAATAGAAGTTCTTCGTTGGATAAAAAAGAAATTCTGAATGAATTTTCATCTGACCCAGACAGATACTATAAGGTCAAGCTATTTGAAGAACAAGGATTTGTCAGAAAATCATGCTTAAAATGTAAAAGATATTTTTGGACTTTGGATTCTCAGAGAGGATTATGTCCTGATGATGCAGACGATACTTATTCATTCATAGGAGATCCTCCAACCAAAAAGAGATTTGATTATACACAGGCCTGGAAAGAGGTAGAATCATTTTTTGTAAAAAACAACCATACTTCAGTTTCAAGATATCCAGTTGTTTGTAGATGGCGAGATGATCTCTACTTTACAATTGCATCAATTGTTGACTTTCAAAGAATAATGGGTTCAAAAGTTGTCTTTGAGTTTCCTGCAAATCCACTTGTAGTTCCACAAACTTGTTTGAGATTCAAGGATTTGGAAAATGTCGGAGTAACTGGCAGACACTTTTCTAGCTTTTGTATGATTGGACAACACAGTATTCCAAATGCACAAGGATATTGGAAAGATGAATGTGTTGATCTTGACTTTAGATTATTGACAGAACAGTTTGGAATTAAGAAAGAAGAAGTAGTTTTTGTTGAAGACGTGTGGGCAGGTGGTGGCTCTTTTGGTTCTTCATTAGAATATTTTGTCAGGGGATTAGAACTAGGAAATGCCGTATTTACTGAATTTCAAGGCGAGTTGGGAAAACACACCATTCTAGATCAAAAGATTATCGATATGGGGGCAGGCCTTGAGCGATTTGCTTGGATCACAAAGGGAACGCCTACTGCATATGACTGCTGCTTTGGTCCAATTACTAATCATCTGTTTGAAAAGATTGGAATTGATTCAGATTCCGAAATGTTACGAAAATACTTTACCGCAATTGCAAAGAATCTAGAGATTCATGATGACTTGATTGAAGTAAGAAGAAATGCCGTAAAAACAACTGGACTAACACAAGATCAAGTCAATCGAATCATCACACCACTTGAAGGAATATATCTGATTGCAGATCATCTTAGAACTCTGATATTTGCAATTACTGATGGTGCATTACCAAGCAATGTTGGTGGCGGATATAATCTAAGAATGATGTTAAGACGAATCAATGGAACAATGGATAGAATGAATCTCAAGCTTGATATCGATGAGTTGGTAGATATGCATATTGATTATCTCAGAGACACATATCCTGAATTAGATGAAAAGAGACAAGACGTAAAGACCATTTTGAAATTAGAATCAGAAAGATATGTTGAATCAAAGGTCAGAATGGGAAAGATGGCAGAACGCCTTAAAGGAAAAGGCAGAGAGCCAACAGTCGATGAGTTAATCACGTTATACGAATCAGATGGAATTACACCAGAGTATCTAAGAGAAATTGATGTAATATCTGAAATTCCCTCATCATTTTACGCAAAACTATCTGATTTGCACCAGTCAGACAAGAAAAAAGACATTGAGCAACTTCCACTTGATGATCTTCCAGAAACCGAGATGCTCTTTTACAAAGATGATCCAATGGAGTTTGATGCAAAGGTCCTCAAAGTTTTTGATAAATCAGTCGTGCTTGATAGAACCTCATTTTATGCAAGAGGTGGTGGGCAAGAGCCAGACTATGGAACCATTGCAGGCTCAAAAGTAATTGATGTAAACAAACACGGCGGAGTCATAGTTCATGAGATAGACGGAGTAATTCCAAAACAAGGCGAGGTAGTAAAGTGCAAAGTAGATTCATTACGGAGATCAAACATTACAAAGAATCATACCAGTACTCACATACTAAACTCATCAGCTAGAGGAGTGTTAGGTTCTTGGATATGGCAGCACTCTGCATTCAAAGAAGCTGATCATGCAAGATTGGACATTACTCACCATTCTTCACTAACTGACAAGCAAGTACAGGACATTGAAAATGTTGCAAACAATATTGTTGCAAAAGACATGTCAGTAACCATACAAAACTATGACAGGGGAGCTGCAGAACAAAAATACGGATTTAAGATTTATCAGGGAGGTGTAGTTCCAGTAAAGTCAGTTAGAATCGTATCAATTGAAGACTTTGATGTTGAAGCTTGCGGTGGCACACATGTCAAAAAGACAAAAGAAGTTGAACTGATCAAAATTACAAAGACTAAGCGAATTCAAGACGGTGTTGTTAGATTGGAATTTGTCTCAGGTCCGACTGCCAAAGAATATGTAAAACAACAAGAGATTGAAAACGCAAAAAGGATACAAGAAGAAAAGCAAAAAGAGATCAAAGATAAACAACGAGAAGAGGAAAAACAAAAAGCAAAAGAAAAGATTCCTGTTTTACTAGAACAAGTTGCAGCTCAATCAAGTAGCGGAATAATAGATGAAATCGAAATTAAAGTAGATAAAATAAAATCATGTTTTACAAATTCAAAACAGTACGACGAGTTTTTCCACATGAACTTTGGCAAAAAACTAGTCAAGGACAATCCAAATTCGGTGTATGTTGGAATTTTTGAGTCAGGTCCAACAATTAGAGTAATAGCATATTCTGGAGATGAGGCCTCAAAGAGCAAAAATGCCGGAAATATTGCCAAATCTGTGGCTGAAGTATTGGGTGGAGCAGGTGGTGGAGACGCAAAATTTGCCCAAGGAGGAGGAAAAGACACATCTAAAATAAACGACGCAATAGCCAAAGCAAAATCAATGATTTTAGGATGATACTATGGAAATAAGATGGAATGAGATTGAATCAAAATGGAGAAAAAGATGGAATGACTCTAAAGACTTTGAGACGGATCCCAATAAGAAAGAAAAAAAATTCATAACAGTTGCATATCCATATCCAAACTCACCTCAACACATCGGACATGGAAGAACATACACGTTAGCTGATGTTCATGCGAGATTCTACAGAATGAAAGGATTCAATGTACTCTTTCCTATGGCGTTTCACTATACTGGAACTCCAATACTTGGGATGGCAAAAAGAGTGGAGGCAAACGACAAAGAAATTATTGAGAATTTGAAGAATCTTTACGGAGTACCAGAAGAATCAATCAAGACATTTGTAGAACCAGTAAAGATTGCAGATTATTTCCACAAAGAAATCAAGACAGGAATGATTGAGATGGGGTATTCTATTGACTGGAGACGAGAATTCACAACAATAGATCCAGTGTATAGTAAATTTATCGAGTGGCAGATCAAGACATTAAGGGAGAAAAAATTAATCATTCAAGGTTCTCATCCAGTTGGCTGGTGTCCAAAGGATCAAAATCCTGTATCACAACATGATACTTTGGGAGATGTGGAACCAGACTTTACTGAATATATTTTAATTAAATTCAAGTATGAAGATTACATCATACCAACTGCAACACTTCGACCTGAAACAATCTTTGGTGTTGTCAATCTCTGGGTTAATCCTGAAATAATTTACAAGAAAATTACAGTGGATAACGAAAAATGGATTGTAAGCAAAGAATGTGCATACAAGTTAGAATTTTTGGATAAAAAAATTACATATGATGGCGAGATAAAAGGTGCAGAACTAATTGGAAAATTAGTTACAGTCCCACACAGAAATGAATCAATCCTAATGCTTCCAGCTAGTTTTGTTGAAAGTGGAACTGGTACAGGAATGGTAATGTCAGTTCCAGCCCATGCTCCATTTGATTATCAGGCACTTGAAGATCTCAAAAAGTCAAAAATTGATCCTGAATTAGCCTCAAAAGTAGCCAAAATTACCCCAATCTCAATTATTCAGACTGAAGGCTTTGGTGAAAATCCGGCAAAAGAAGCAGTTGAGAAATTGGGTGTTGTAAACCAAAGTGATCCAAAATTAGAAGAAGCAACAAAGGAGGTTTATGGAAAGGAGTTCTACGGTGGAAAATTAAAACAAAATACAGAACAATTTGCTGGAATCAAAGTAGCATATGCAAAAGATACCATCAAGGAATGGCTAATCAAAAACAAACATGCAGATATTTTACTAGAACTAACAAACACTCCTGTAAGATGTAGATGTGGAGCTGAATGTGTTGTCAAGGTTCTAAACAATCAGTGGTTCCTAAACTATGGCGATAAAGACTGGAAGGAACTAGCTACCAAGTGTTTTGATGAGATGAATATTTTACCACAAGAGATCAGATCAGAGTTTAATTATGTAATTGGGTGGTTGAGAGAAAGAGCTTGTGCAAGACAGCATGGACTTGGGACTAAACTGCCATGGGATAAAGACTGGATCGTAGAAAGTCTATCAGATTCTGTAATTTACATGGCATACTATACAATTTCAAAATTTGTAAATGATGGAACACTAAAAGCTGAAAAGTTATCTCCAGAATTCTTTGATTATATTTTCCTGGGCAAAGGTGATGCAAACAAGGTATCTTCAATTACTGAATTAACAGTCGATGTAATTAATCAAATCAAAAAAGAATTTGACTACTTTTATCCAGTGGATTCAAGACATTCAGGACGGGATTTGGTTCCAAATCACTTGACATTCTTTGTTTTAAATCACGTTGCAATATTTCCTGAAAGCAACTGGCCAAAAGAAATCGTAGTTAATGGTTCTGTATTGATGAACGGTTCTAAAATGTCAAAAAGCATGGGAAATATCATACCATTACGAAAAGCAATTCAAGATTATGGCGCAGATCCAATTAGACTAGCAATTATCATATCAGCAGAATTACTTCAAGATGCTGATTTTAACATGGAGTCAGTCTCTGGCATTCAAAACAAGCTAGAGTCACTATACAACGAATGCTCAAGGCTAAAAGCAGAGAAAATTGAGAGTTTGGAGGCTGAAGACAAGTGGATTTTATCTAAAACCCAGAGCATGATATCTCAAGTCACCACATCTATTGAAAAGATGAGATTAAGAGAGGCATTGCATGATATTTTGTTTTCATTTGAATCTGATCTTAGCTGGTACACAAAAAGAGTAAATGCAAAAAATAGGACAAACATTTCAGGAATTTTACATCAGATAAATTCAGTACGTGTTGCAATGTTATCACCATTTGCTCCACATATAGCAGAAGAGATGTGGGAAAAACTTGGACATTCTGATCTAGCATCAACTTCTCAATGGCCAAAATATTCTGAAGAGAGTATCAATGCATCTGCGATTCAATCCGAAGAATTGCTAAAATTACTAATTGACGATATAGCAAATATTCTCAAAGTAACAAAAATTACGCCAAAAAAAATTACAATCTATACTGCTGATTTATTCAAATCTAAAGTATATCATTCAATTTTAGAAAAAGTGATGTCAGGACAAACAAACATGGGAATTGTAATGAAGGAGTTAATTGCAAATTCAGAAACTTCAGATGTTAAAAAAACTCCAGACTTTGTTCAAAAGACAATCAAGGATATTTTGTCAGAACCAACTGAAATCAGACAGATGAAATTAGAATCAAAAGAATTTGATGAGAAAAAATTCCTGACAAACGAATTAACAGACATTGGAAAGAAGGAGTTTGGAGTAGATATTGATGTGTTTTCTGAATCAGATGATGGAATCTATGACCCTAAAGCAAAGGCAAGACATGCAAGACCATTCAAACCAGCCATATTGATTGAATAGTTTGAATCCAGTATTTTACAGATGTAAAATATACTAAACTAAAATATAATATAGATACTTTACAAATGTAAAATTATTTTTTTATGGATGCATCATTTGTTGGTTCATTCCAGAACCCATATGTTCTGTCATGTTTGAACCCATCATATTCATCATTTCTTTGAATGCCTCTGGATTTTCTGACATGTGACCCATCATTTGCAATCTCAAATCTGGATCATTCATCATGGTAGACATCATTTTTGACATAAACATATGATCTTCTTTCATTATCTTTGACATCTGTTCAACATGTTGAGGATCTTTTGCCATCCATTCCATCATATCATCGGGGTTTTGCATCATTTGTTGAAACATTTGTTGTCTAAATTGTGGATCATTCATCATTTGTTGTCGATTCATCATGTCTGAATCCATCCACTGTTGTGACATCTTTGGATTATTTGACATCATTTGATTAAACAATTCTTGATTTTGAAATTTCATTGACATGGGATCATACGTATTTGCAAAATGTGCATAACTTACACCAATTCCTACAAAGAAAACACCAATTACGATTGCAATCCAAATAGATGTACTTACCATACAGATAATCGTCTTTAATTGTATATAATCTGAATCATAATTTTCTATATTGATTTTTAATATTTTAGATGAAATTTGTGTTAATTTCAAAAATTATTGGTTAAAAACAATAAATTAAGATCCAGAAATTACTCTGTATCATCATAACCAGTATCTCTACCACAACTAGGACAAACTCTTTGGTTTTGATACAACTCTTTTCCACAGTTTCTACATGATTGAGGTTTCACAAAATAGATGTAATTTTATTTGATTTAAAATTTTAAAAACTTGTAAATCCAGTCCATGGAAACAAAAATTGGCTGCACTGACTGGAGTTATGATAGCTGGTCAGGCACGTTTTACATAAAAAGACTAGATTGGTTCTGCAGCATTGTGTACTTTGTCTATGTGCTTTGATAGCACCTCATTGTTTTCAAACAGTGAGCTACAGTAAGGACATTTACTTTGGACCATGAATGATCTAAATTCATGATATTCTTAAACATTTGGAACAAAAATAAATTGCAGTACTCATAAAACAATTCATGGCAGACAAGATTACAGCAAAGGAGCTAATGTCTCAAAAAAATGATTTTGTAATAATTGATGTTCGTGAAACAGATGAATTAAAGGGCGGTATAATTGAAGACTCTATTCACATGCCTTTAGGGTTGACAATTCGCAATACAAAGAAAAAACAGATCGAAGATATGCGAGACAAGAAGATCTGCACCTACTGCAGTTCTGGATATCGTGGAAACATTGCAGCTGACGAGTTGACAAAAGAAGGATTTTACGCAATTACACTTGATGGCGGATATTCATCTTGGCTCTAAATTTTATTGAATCGTAAATTTGAACAATGTCTGAAACGGAATTAGTTATGATACTGTATGGTAGAATTCTTTTACACCAGTAATAGAATCGGAAACATTAGCTACTGTCTGTGATTTTTTAACTGAAGAGACAGTCTGTGTTATTTCAATTACAAGACCAGAAACAGAATCAAGCATCTCTTTTGTAGATGCAACAACACTACCAATGTCTACATTAATTCCATCAAATGAATCAATTTTTTGTTTTGCAGAATCTACAAGATATGCAGTTTTGTCAATAATGCCAGTCTCCTTTAGATGATTAACCGTACTTTGCATTTTACTAGAAACTTCATTAAAATTCTCAGAAATTATTCTAAAGTTTTCAATATTTTTTACCATTTGAGGTGTCTGAAGCCCCTGAATAATCTCATTTATTTGGAAAGTGGTATCTCGTACCTTACTTAGTGATTCGATCACTCCAGGATTGCCTATGAGACGCATTATCTCAACTACATCAAAAGTAGTGGCTCGAATCTCACTTAGTTTACTCTTTTTTTCTTCCATCAGATCACAGATTTGTGTATACATCCAATTACGCGTGACTGGATAGCAAAGACAATGCCGCTTACTGCAAAAAGAGAATGTAGCATTCCAAATGCAATGCTATTGCCATGAAAGTCATTTACTGCAAAAACCAAATTTAATCCAGTTAAAACAATAGAAATTATAGAAAAATATCTGCCAATTTTAATTACTAAATCCAATGTGTGTAAAAACAAACTAAACTTTACAGAATTAGAAATTGGTGGCAGTAAAACCAATTTCTGCTCTGTTCTCATGCTACACCTGTTTTTAGCTTGAGATGTCTTGCTTTTTGAATTCCATCATGTACAGTCTTTTTTGAATGGGGTAGTACTTTTTCGGCATCAACTACAATATCTTTTACTGTATTTACAGAATCTTCAACAGAGATGATCGTACTATCTATTGCGTTAGCTGTTTCTGTTACTATTCCTTTTTTGTGAATCTCTTTTGTTGTCTGGTTGATTTCATTTACAGTATC
>Ga0169931_10009821_pt1 | contig 13741 bp, 23 predicted proteins | sample Kivu_15m_20L_FD_129675 | JGI IMG/M metagenome (GOLD analysis project Ga0169931, IMG submission 129675) | Freshwater microbial communities from Lake Kivu, Western Province, Rwanda to study Microbial Dark Matter (Phase II) - Kivu_15m_20L... | ecosystem: Environmental > Aquatic > Freshwater > Lake...
ACTGATATAAAAGGCGGCGTATCTTTGCTTTTATTACTATTTACAAACTCATGGGAAACCTCGAAGTTAAAGAAAAATTCAACAACCACAACGCCCAAGGGGCCGAAAAGCTTACCCTGACCCCCGCGGTCCTCTTCGAACGCGAACTGATCAGCACCATCCTGACCGACATGCTGTCGTAGCTGAGTGTCTAAGAGCCAAACTGGCAGGAATTGTTCGCGCAGACCAACGTACAGAAGAATGAGCTCGAAGAGCGGCACCACGAAGATGCCCTGGCCAACCACCTCCAAGAGAACTACATCGCCGGGTTCCAGACTGCGGAAAGCCAGCTCCAGAGCTTGAAGGAGCCAAGTAAGTACAGTTTTGGATGACTAATTTTGCAGCGCGTGACAAGTTCTTTACCGTGTTGACTAATGATGAAGTCAAAGATTTCACGCTTACCCAGCGCAAGAAGTTTTTCTTGATCTACTCCCTCTTCATTTAAAAGTCGGAGCACAACAACAAGGTAAGTTTTTATGAAGATCTGAACCCATACAGCAACTTACCTTCTTCGAATACATCGATAAGTTTTTGGTTGAATCCAAGGCGGACGCTCGCACTCAGCTTGGACTTGAAGTCGGCCTGAAATTCTCGCTCTCCGTCCTGAAAGAAATCAGAGTCTTGAGTCCTGCTATGCTAGTTAGCTCCTTAAGTTACCTACTCTAGGCGTTGACTGAGACGACGCCTGATTCGCTCTACGGCACTGATAAGGAGTCATTGCTCTACGACAGCAGCATAAACGATGCCCGGTCATTCCTCGTTGACCTGATTAACGACAAGAAGACCTCAGATCAGGTAGCTCAGCTGTCCTACAAAATCATCTTTAGGATATTCCTTGCCCGAAATTCTGTTGAGGACGCGCTTGTTCTGCTCAGGCTACTCCAGAGCCACCCAGAGCACGCCCAAAAAATCGATCTAAGACCAGAGATCAGAGCCCTTCCGGCACTTGAAGGCCACACTAAGTTACACGGCAGTGATGAAGCAAAGATGGACTTCCCTTTCACCGAATTGAGCCAGATCCAGCTATTGGGTAATAAGCATGAAGACATGAAACCCAAGCAAACCGATGCCTTTTGCGCTGACAACACCCACTTTTACCACTTCAACTCGGATAAGGGTCTGTATAAGATAAGCACCTCTGATCCAAGCAAGATGCCAGGGCTGATCTGCCACAGCAATCCTGAAGTCAAATGGGGCGTCAACGCACGCATGCTCTTTTACAACAACCGCATCTACGTCCGATCCTTTGACGACAAATCAAAGCCTTTCTTTGTGATCGATCCAGACACTTTGGAGGTCGATAAAGAATTCAAAGATCCGACATTCGAAGATGCTCCCTGCAGCCTTGGCAAGTTCCAGGAAGAGGCAGTCGGGGGCCGCACCCTTAAGCAGAGCCCCTTCTTCACCGACGGCAATTACTTCTATGTCGTGTCCCAGAAGAAAGAGACTTCGGAAGATGGCGATGAGATCACCCAACTTGTGGTCGAGTCCTATAACCCCAACGACAGCTACAAGTTCGTGCGCTCATTCATTTTGTATAAGAATCAGGAGAAGAGTCTGTTCGTCAAAGACGGCAACAGCCTTGACTTCATCATGAATGCGACGTGGTGCACGAATGGAAAGTATCTCGTCATCAGCAAGGGACAGAAAGAATACTTTTTCGATATGACCGATGGTGTCAAGATTTTGAGCCAGAACTCGGCCCACGACAAGCTAAACCTGATCCATAACTACCTTTCTGACACTTTTATAGTCTTTGTTGATGAAAAGGCGATTACTGGAACGATTAAGAACTTTAAAGCTTACAACATTACTGATAGCACAGATCTATCGAAAACTGCCTCAGAGGTCTTTGCCAAGTATAAAGACCGGTACGTTGGCGCGCTGGAGCAACCAAAGCCACTCAATGTTGTTCAGCGCATCATGAGGAAGAAAGAAGGTGTCCAGGCCGCCCCAGCTGAGGCCGAGGCAGTGCCCGCCAACTCAGCTTCACTAATTTAAGTCGTACTTTTGAGCTTTATCAACGAAAAGAGTCTCGATTTCGACCGCGAACTCAAAGAGAATAAAAACAAGCGAACCAAGGAAGGCTTTTACATCAAGTGCTTTAAGTACCCTTACTCCACTTACCTAACGGTTGAGCTGTTCGAATCCCTCATGACCCTGATTGAGCACTTTTCTAACGCATTAGTACTGTAGGCTAAAACCGAGGCAAACGTGATGGAGCAGTACAGCTTTAAGTATCTCCTTAACATTCTGTCACAAAACATCCAGGCTTTGACCTACACCCAGATCACGCTGCTTGACTTACTAGATAAGGACGGGTATAAGAGGTTCATAAACTGTTATAACGAGTTCATCGCCAAGATGATCGAGCGCGGATACACGAAGGACTTTGATGAATCAGTTGCTAATGAGCTTAACGGCATCTGGTCCGCCATCTATGGCATTTGCCAGCACATTATTGCCGAGGCTATGGACCTAATTTACGATGACACATCAGAAATCCTCAAAACGCTTTGCGGCACGCTCACACGAGAAATGACCCCAAAGGAAGCTGAAAACTGCAGTTTCTCGCTTAGATTTTTAAGTAAACCGGAATGCTGCAAGAAAATATTGAGCTGGGAAAACACCGAATAATTTGAGACCCTCAAGAAAGTCTTTGAGATCGCTTCAAATATCCACGAAAAGTCAACATCAGACTTCATCGGAACTTTTGACTTTTCAACTGCGCCCTTCAAAAAGGCAAATCATTCGCTTATCGAAATTTCAGCGAGCGAATTCGTTCACAGCTTTGGACAACAATTCTTGCTGCTTTATAGCGATCAAGACTCAAAAATTGCATAGCAATAGAAACAGAAAAAAGTTGGTGTATCGGCAGCTGCTCTCATTAAGTAGAAATAATAACAGCAGCTGTTAAAGGAGTATGAGAAATTCCTCAGCATCGTGTTTGCCAGTCTTAGCAAAGAGATCACATCGATGGTATCAGGAGTCCACACTCAGGTGAGCAATATTGTTATGTCCAAAAACCGTGAATTTTTCACAGAAGAAGTATCAAAGCAGTATAGCAACTATAGCAGATACATCGATGAACTGTTCCGTAAGAATGCGTCGACTTTCCTCTTATACAGCCAGACACTATCTGAGATATGCCGAGGCTCATTCCTTATCAGCTCAGTGTCTGACTCCTGTCTAGATGTGGTCCGCACTCTCTGCTCTTACCTGGACTTAGTCAACACCAAATACGCTAAGCTCCTCGCCGGCAAATCTTCTGAAGAAGAAGACGACAGCGAAGCGGAGGAAGCAGTTCAGAAAAACGATGAGTTCGCTTCCACAATCGAATAGCTTGCCCGCAAACTATGCTGGCTCACTGGCAGCCTGGCCCACAACCTTGTCGTCGTTAAGCCTGATGAAATCAAAGCAGACCAGTAGAAGAAAGAGGCCGAAAAAGAGCGAATGGCTCGCCTCTTGATGTCCTCTAGGCTTCTTAGCGGAGGTATTGAGAACCGCCACATGAACCTCTTCAGCCAAAAGACGAAGGACACGATGTCTGACATCCTCACGATTTCGAATGATTTTACCCTGCTCGAGCTCCTGACCGTTCAAAACACTCAGAACGAATATGACAATGTTTTGAGTGCGGTAATTTAGAGTGGCAAAAACGAATTCGTTGACTACATAATCGAAGTGTTGTAGCATCGACTGATTATGAAAGCCAAGCGCAATATTTAGTTTGCATTCGCTCTTACTGGTGGACAGGAAGGCCTCACAATGACAAGGGCAGCATTCGCGCCTCTGATTAAGTTTACGAGCCACACCGACGACTTAATCGCTTTAGTCGACGAGCTGGACATGGTCGAAGCAGATTTCTTCGACGACGCCCCCGACTAAAAAGTCATTAAACGCATTAAGTACCTTGAAGAGAATCGCCCCTAACAATTTGCAAAGGTTGAATAACAGTGGTTTAACGCCAGCAAGATGCGAACCTGGATAATCGAGAAGAAAAAAAATCTCCGTGAAAAAGTCGAAAAAGAAGAGCGCTCCAAGTTTATGGACAAGAAAAAAGCTGAGCCCAAGGATGAGGCTAAAGCTGAGGCCACGTAAGAGATTAAGGAAGAGGCCAAGCCTGATGCTAAAACCGAAGCTCCTAAGGTTGAGCAGGTTGAAGCCAAACCCGAAGAGCCTGAGGAAGAAATCATCGATACTAGCTCAAAGCCAAAGACCGAGGAAAAGCCAGAAGAGGCAAAAGAGGCCAAAGAGGAGGGAGCTAGTGAAAATGTCGTGAAGCTGTCTGAAGAAGAGGAAACTGCGTTAAATAAAATTGTTGATGAAATTTACAACCAGCGATTGGCGGAAATCTATGCTGAAATCGTCAAGAAGGCTGAATTCTTGATTAAGATGCAGGTTCCTGACTCGATGTTAGACAAAGACGAGAGCGGAAACGAATTCTAGTTGCTTAAGGCTCCCAGCTATTTTGCTGCTTTGGAGGACGTCTCGAAAGAACAACGCGAAAAGTTGTTGCAAGAAAACTATGCGGAAAGCGACTGGAAAGTTAGGCTCTAGCAATGGAGGGAAAACCAGTAATCACAGGGCGCTATAAAAGACTTTACTGTCGTGCGAAAAGACATCTTGGATTCAAGCAACATGTCAGTTCTAGCTATCCTTCAAACCCCAATCTCGAGTGAAAGAATCTCAAAGAAAGTGGAGACTGTCTTCTTGAATGGTTGCCGAAGAATGGCCGGACTATTCCTATTCTCTAAGGTCCTAAGCGCCAAGCTTCCTTCTGAGTCTATCGCCGATGTGACTAACTGGCTCGTCTGCGGCATTAGAAATGGAAGCAACAATCTGAGTCATTATATGCTCAACATTTAAGGCAGCGGAAACCACATCGAGTTCTAAATTCGTACTCACTTCTTTAACATCATAAAGAGTATCCTTAATCAACTCAAGAAAACCAAGAAACTTGAAGAAGCCATCGAGCTCTTGGACGCTCTTCAGTGGAAATTCCAAGGTCGTGACTTCAATGCTCTTCAAGCTCTCGACATATTTAAGGTCCTTAGAAATGGTAACGGACATCGAAAAAACATCCTCAAGCGATCATGGGGCCATGCCCTCCGCCAAAACGTCGATTAAAAGACCAGTTAATCAGGCCTCACCAAAGAGCTCCTAGCTACTTTCGAGAATTTGTTCATAAATGTTGTTAGCCGCATAGTTGAAAACGACGTCGGTGATAAGGTCACCCTGAAGTCTAAGGGCACCTCAGTGCCATAGTTTGAGCGTGCCAAATCAATCATCGACACGGTAACATCTGAACATTTGATTGGGTCAGCATTTGAAGTTATTTTCAAGGAATTAGACCGATATGTGAATGTCTTGAACTCATTCGAGGGCATTGACTGGGCTACCTATGTTAAAGTTAGGAATAAGCAGAAAAAAGATGGGGTTTAGCCCGAATTCCAAGATGATGCCTTGCTGCTTGATGAATTAAGTGAGGAAAAATTATACAAGAAAGAAAAGGAGGCTCGCAAAAAGGCGCGCGAGGCTGAAAAAGAAAGGATCTAAAAGGAAAAGGAAGCTCAAGAAACAAAAGAAGCCTCCACAGAAGCTACGGCAGATAAGCCTTCTGATGAACCAGTTTCAACGTTTGATGTCGAAAATGAAGTTGTAAGTGAGCCAACTGAGTCCATTTCTCACGATGATAAGAAGCCTGCTGAGGAAAAACCTGAACCGACTGAAGTCGTTCCTGAAGATGAAGCGGAAGAAGAGGAGTATGAAGAGGTCACAGAAAAGCAAAAATTGAAGATCGAAATGAGCGACGGCGAAGAAGTCGAAATTGAGGAGGAAGTTAAAGTCCGCAAGCTTAAGAAGAAGATTTAGGTAAAGAAGACCTCTAAAGATAGTGACGACGAGTAGAAGTCAGGCGACGAAGACGGCGATAAGGCTAAAAATAATGAAGAGGAAACCAACAAGGTGAAAGAACATCTTGATGGAATGGATACTGAGGAGATGAAACTAATCAACAAGCTTTACGCCGAGAGCTTCATTAGACGCTTGCTCAGACTCATTGAGATGTTTACCAGTGTTGCACTGACATCATCCCAGCCACTTGCACTGGTCTCAAAGGTTGCAAGCCCCTACATGCTGTTCACTATGCTCAACATTATCTTGATAGCATCACCGCGCACCAAGATGCTAGCTCTCAAGATCATCACCAACATCATCCGTATCGGAATTCCAGCCCAGATTTTCGAGCAAACCATCAAGCTCCTCGAACAGACACCCAACTCGTTAGGCAACAAAATTCTGACGACAGTAGAGTCTAAGATTACATTCGAGAGCTCAAGTTTCCTCTCATTCCTGTTTAAGTACATGCTCTCTATCAGAAGCGCAATGTTCAACAAATCGGAGGTCTAAAGCCAGGGTCAATACGAGATTTCGCAAGAAATTGCCCGTCTTTTCAGGCATATTGCGAACTAGACAGATAGCTTAAGCGACACTGAGCGTGTGTGGAAGACTGAAATTCGTCAGGCTTTGATCGCAGGATTTACCAAGCTTGATACACTTTCTGCCGCTGAGGAGGATGCGTTGTTCGCTATCCAGGTGGGAGCGGACTTCACAAGGATATCGATCGGCAACCCAGCCATTACTAATCAAAAGCAGCTCATTATTGTGCTAGGCTACAGTGAGACTGACATTACTGGCGAAATCTCAGCTGAAAATCTTTCTAAACACAGCTTAAGCTACGAGCAGCAAAACGAAAAGCAGAACTTAGTAGGCCTTTTCTATGACCCGAACGCTAAAGACAAGCAAGAGATCATTTTCGTATCACCTCATGATGTGAAGCCTCTGCTTGACCTTGACAGGGCAGAGATTAATGACAGCTCTAAGAATTCTGCAATCATGGAGGTCGGTGTGCTTAAGCACTTGATAGGCTTGCTTGTTGATGAGAAGAACAAGAATCTGGCTCAAAAGATCCACATTATGAAGGCCCTTTCAGCAATGATGGAACTTTTGCCAAAGGAGTTCAGTGAACTGCTGACTGCTAACGAGCTTACCGGCAAATTGGTCACTTACTTCCTGAATCTTATCTCCAGCAACAAGATCGACGCGACCAAAAAAGACTCAATCATTCCCCTAAACTGGTTAGAGTCTAAAGCAACAAACATGCGTGTGCGAGCCCTCGAAAATACGCTTCAGCTCCAACCAGACTTCGCACTTTCATGCCAGGTCGTCGAGCAAAAGCAGCTGGTTTTCAGCTAAGTAGACAAGAAGACCAACAACTTTGTCGGTCAGAATATCTTCTTACTGTCTGCCGTCAACCTGCACCTTGTAAATGCGCAAACCAAACTTTCCGTCCATATCAGCCCCCACCACGCTCCTAACCGACGTGTTAAGGCCATAATCAAAAACGGGCTTGTGCTCGTCGACGGTGAATCGCTTGAAAAATTAGATGACGATATCCTTGGTTTACTCTAGGGCTCCCAAGCGGTATTGACCTACGATATCAAAGCGCGGGACTTTTTCACAAACATGGTAAAAAAAGCTATTGCCTCTGAACAGACAAAGAGGGATGACGAAGACGATGATGAATTCGAAAAGCGCAAAAATAAATGGCAGCACATTTTAAACTGTGTGGTGTTCATCGTGACCAAGGACGACTGGGTGAGAGTCAGAGACTTTGGTGACCCAGAAAAAGGTTCGATAATCAAGGATGAATGGCTAAGCGAGAAAAAGGATTCTCCGTTTGAATACTTCTTATCATAACTACATAAGTGGGGAGGCGTTGAGACCGATAAACTTTTCTGGCACTTTTTACAGTGCGAAAACTTCGAGCTTGCAACTTTACAGAAAGAGCTACCAAGCATTCTTGAAAAAATCGCCGCAGAGGAAAAGGAATATGACGAAAAAGTAAAAGAACTGGAGAAAGAGAATCAGGGAGAACAACTGGCAGCTGTAAAGGCTACGAGAAGCTCGGTATTAGCCTAACGGGCCAAAACTGTGGAGGAGAAAAAACACGAGCTCTACAAGCTTGTTGAGACTAACAGCATTATTGAAAAACTCGCTCAGCAGGCTATTGAAGCTGGACCTGAAGTGTAATCTGAAGTTGATATATTTGACTTGCTGAAAGGAGACAAGGATGATATCGAAAAGAACGTCTACAAAGTGATTGAGGACAAAGTCGCAAAACTCGGTGAAAATGATCTCGATGATGACAAAAAAGCTAAATCGGAAGCAGCCATGAAGAAACAATTCTTCTAAGAGATCACAAAGTTCGAATAGTTTAACTTCACGAAAGAGTACAACAAGACTCTCCAAGACATGCTCTACGGTTTCAGTAAGAGTTCCCTCTGTCGTATGCTAGAGATCTTTGATTACTCAGTAATCTTGCCCTTCATGACCACCGACCTCGGAACACAGAAAAAATTCAGCTGCTTCATCAAATCAACATTCAATCAGGCAACTCTAACCAGACAGATCACTGGCCAGAAGGAGGAGCTTAAAAACCTCAAAAAACAATATCGCAAGCTGTTAAGCTTTACTCTGAAAGAGGGCGGAGAAAATCTCAACTGGATCAAACGGTTCTTGCTCCAAGACATCATCAAGGCCGGCTTTGAAACTTTCGCATCCCTAGCAAAGCAGAAGCCCCAGTAGGCCACCACTTACTTCTCTTTCGAGGATAAAGCAGTGAAGGAACTCAACCCGTACCTCCTAAAGTTTGTTATTAGGGCATGCATAGATAACCGGTCTAAGCTGCTCTAATCAAGCAAGACTATCTTGCCAACACTGTTCAGCATGGCGCTGGGCATGATCGTCAAGTTCTGGAACAACAACGAGAGGATAATGATCTAGAGGATGCTTCACGCGTGCATGCAGATAATCTTCTTCGTTAACGAGTTTATCAGCGTGTACGGGACGTCTGGCGTTTTCGAAAACATTGTTAACAATCCTCTGCTGACCTATATTGCTTCGAAGATCAACTATGAGAATAAGGAAGAAGCGGCTTTCTCAGAAGAACAGAGGCTTATACTTGAGATCTACTTGACTCTCATGAACATGTACAATGAGCAGAAGTAAAAGGCAAACGTCAACTTCGACTCCCACCTCGAAAACTCAGTTGGCATTCTTAACGCCAAAAGCGCGCTCTAGATTGTCAGAGAAAAGAATCGTTTCTAATTCTTGCTTTACTAGATTCACCTTAAGAGCGTCAAAGATCACGATCTGAAAACGATGAACACCTTCTTCGAAACTAACCACCCTGGATTTGATATCAAGACTGCAGCTAAATTCAGCATTTCCCAGGTGCAGCGAATGACACTAAAGTTCTCAGAAAAGTGTGAATTTAAGCCTTTTACTTTCTTTGGCCTTGCCTCCGACCCTCAAGGCACAGATGTCAAGTATTACTCGCAGAATGAGCTGGCCAAAAAGACCATCGAGCTCAATCGCTCCCATTACTATACCTTCTACCCGGTAAAGCGTCAGGTCGCAATCAGCTTTGGTGAACACCGACGCGATCGGGGCGGCTTAACCAGCACTTCAGACAGCCCTTAAATGGTAATGAGCACTCACGGAATCGACCCAGTGTCTGTAAAAGCTTGCAAAAACTCGACTATGATCCTCACAAAATAAGGTCAGATTTACTCATGTGGCAGAAACTGGGGTGGTGCTGATCAAAAAGACTTCACAGCCTTACCGCTTCCGTAGACTAAGGACAAGAAAGATCGCACCGTTCTCAAAATGGCAGCAGCACCAAAACGCCGCTTTGTCCTCGCAAACGACAACACTGTTTTCTATACTGGTCAAAGGAGCAAAAACTACTCCCTACCCGACGATCAAACGAAAGACAAATGGACCGAACTTAAATTGAGCAAGGAGGCCTATTTCGAAGACAAAGTGATTATTGACCTCGACTGCGGTAACCACTACACTTTCTTTGTCACGAGCAAGGGCAACCTCTACGCCTTGGGTGGCCAGTTTTGGACAAATTATGCTTAAGAGATCAACGACTCTAAATTTGAAAAAGTAAAACTGGAAGAAGACTGGAAGGTGCAACGAGTCTGGGCATGCTCCTATGTTTAGGAAATCTTATGCCTTGTTGAAGTCCAGACAACAAATGGAATCGAATACTACTCGGTAGGCAAGTCTGAATAAGGTTTGCTTGGTCAGGGCACTGACGCAAAAGGGGATAAGATCAAAGAAACGAAAGTTTTCGGACTGCTTGCCTTGCCTGAAAAAGACATTAAGTTTAAGCAGATTTCAGTTGGTGCTGGCTTTGCACTAGCAATTGACCAAAATGACAGCCTCTGGGCATGGGGCAGCAACAGCTCGTTCCAGACCGGTATCAATCTGGACACTTAGGAGGGTATCTACAAGCCAGAGAAGGTTCCCTTCGTCGAAACTTTGAAGCTTAAAGTACTAAAGATCGCCGCAGGCACTAAGCACAGTTTGATCCAGACTGTCGACGAACAGGGCCGCAAAAAGATGTACTCACTCGGCAAAGGTGAAAATATCTTCCGATCTCTTGGAGTCTCAAAAGAGCTGTCAACGGATATTCCCCACCATGAGATAATTGCGTTTAACGACCTTGACATAGTTGACTTCTCAGCATCGAGAGACCACAGCATTGTGATCATGGCGGGTGAGGATAAACCTTCAGACAACTTATATGTCCACAAGCTTCCTGGTGGCGATGCCATTGGTCTTATCCATTTCTATAAGAATGATGATGACTCGTGGACATTCCTCAGCGAGGCGCAGTACGATGAGGCTGTGAAGGCTGGCACAGTGCCTGATGTCTGCTTCGCGACAAAGCATCCAATTAAGGATATTGAGAAAGTTGTGCGCATTGAGGAGGCATTCCCTGACCTCAAAGAGCTAGCTAAACAACTAGTTGACAATGCTGACGAGCCAGCGCAGAAAGTTAATTCGACTATTTCGCAGCTGCCTATCATGGGACCCAGGTACTCATCCTCGTTGCGTATCAATGGTGACCAGCTTAATGTAGACCTGATTGAGAGCGAAATCAGGGGTCAAACTACTCAGTTCGACCTGAATCCGCTGATCTACGTCAGATTTGGCCGACCTCTTAAAGAGACAGCAAAGCTGCCAACATTCGAAGCGGATGACAAATAAGATACTGAATTCGATTACGACAGATACAACAAATTAAACAAAGATGAGAAAATAAGACTTCGTCCAGATTAAGTCCTCAGCGAAATAAGGCTTTCTTAACCGACGCAGAAAGTCCCAAGCCATGATTGTGCTCTTAGATAAAGAAGGATGGATGAGCGCTCAGGATATCGCTGTGATAAGATAAAAGGTTATTCAGTGTGTCTTAGTGGCATAGATGAGTATGGCAAAGGCAGAGACATTCCCTCTTATGTATGTACCAGTCACGATTTCGATCTATGTGAAGAGTGCATGAAAGCCGATCTACTCCTCGAACTGTGCGCAAAACGCAAGACCAAAATCGTTGAGGCAAAACCAAAAGTTAAAACTGCGAATAGTATCGACCTAAAAAAGATTTACCCACAGACTTCAAAGTTTGGATTCTCTATTGAAACAATCCCCGACTTGAAATACATCGTCAACGACAAGCTAATTTCAGCGACAAAGGAATAGTACAATCAGTTTATTGGATTGGTCAACAAGTTCCCCGCTGAATGCGATAAAGACTTCCTGTATGAGATGAATAAGTTTCTTAAGTCGGTCAACAAAAACCTGAAGGACATCAACACCGAAACTGACTTTAAAGTCAATGAAATGAAGTTCTAAGACAAAAAACTTCAAAAGGTCCCAGAAAAGGTAAAACGCCAACGTATCAAGATCTACTGGGAATTTAACCAATCCTTTGTCCAGATGGCACCCTACCTAGTCTAACGCCCACCCAAGCCGTTCGCTGGACAGAAGAACAAGATTTTGACGGCCGCCTAGTTGTTCAAAGATGTGAAGCAGATGATTCTCACCGCTGTCAAGATGAAGTTTGTTGACCAAGCAATCGAAAAGATGCCGACCGGAAACTAAGAGAACATCGTCGTAAAGAGAAACGCGGCACTTAGATTCGAGGAAACTGGCAAGATTGACCATGAAGGCAAGTACACGATCTTCAGTCAGATCTGGCGTCAAATGAAAAAGAAGAATGCCGGAAAGTTCACTTCGTTCCGCCAAAACACCCCAGACACTAAAGTCTATAGTGTCACGTTTGCAGGCGAGGCCTCAGTTGACGCTGGTGGACCGTTCCGTGAATCACTTACAAACATTGTGCGCGACCTTGAAGTCGGAACACTGCCACTTTTAAGGAAGTCTGTGAACAACAAAAACGACCATGGCGAGAACCGAGAGTGCTTCGTTATCGACTCACTGTCCAAGACTCCGACACATGCTGACATGTTCCGATTCCTTGGAGTACTTGTCGGATACAGTTTCAGGTCCAAGTCGTGCATGCCATTCAACTTGGCACCAATCTTCTGGAAGCAACTGATTGATGAAGAACTTACGGAAAATGATCTGAAGGGTATTGACACTTACAGCTGGTAGATTATCTAGGACTTGCGCAAGCATGCTAAAGAGCTCGATCACGACTCTTTCGGATACGCAGTCAATCATAGTTTCACTACCATACTCAGCAATGGGCAAGAGGTAGAACTTTGCGAACACGGTCGCGAGACGGTAGTCACGAAGGACAACTACGAGAAATTCATTCGGTTGATGCTGCATAAGCGCTTCGAAGAAGGCCGTGAGCAAATGGCTTGGGTCAAAGAGGGCGTCCGTCTGATCATTGATATGAACATCATGTCGATGCTTAACTGGGAAGAAGTCGAGGTTCGTTCCGCTGGAGAAAAGATTGTTGACATCAATGTCCTCAAGAGTATCACCGAATACTCGAGCTGTTCAGCATCTGACAAGATCGTCTAGATGTTCTGGAACGTCCTCGAGTCAATGACGGAAGAAGAGAAGCAAAAGTACCTCAAGTTCGTCTGGGGCCGTTAACGCCTTCCTTCCGATTGCTCGCAGCTGCGCAACAAGCACACATTTGTGCTTATGTCGGACAAAGGAGACACCGCCCTACCTGTCTCGCACACGTGTTTCTTCACCATCGACATGCCCAACTACACCACCGAGGAAATCTTCAAAAAGAGGCTTACCACAGCCATGGAGTTCTGCGGCGAGATCGACGGCGACTGGAGCGTCAACGATGACTACGAGGACCGTGATGTCATCGGCGATGACGAGTGAGTCCCAAACGCGCGCTGCTAGGCACTTATGGCATGAGCACGTTCGTCAAATCAAGTTTAGGTTAAACCTTATAAGAAATTCATTCTTTAATTCAATTTTTATATCCGTAACTATTAACCGACCATTTGCCTTTGCCTTTAGTCTAGGGCGCTTATGAGTTAAAAATTGGCAGGCGGCCTTCAAAAAATGAAGATCCAGGCTGGGTTCGAGGATCGCCTTCACCTTGGAAGCATTTTACATGGTACATAAATCTGAGTTTGCGCCCATCTCTGACCGCGATTTTCTCGCCTTTATTGATCGCTTGGCGACAGCTTCGGCAGCTCCACCCGTTGCGACAAGCTTCCCCGAAACTCAAAGTCCAATACTCGGTTGGTTTTTGGCTGCTTTATTCTTGAATTTGAATCGGTACCAAACCTGTCCTTGTCTTCTCAACCATTATTAAATATACTTTTAACAGATCAGATTACAATTG
>Ga0169931_10009824_pt1 | contig 13739 bp, 8 predicted proteins | sample Kivu_15m_20L_FD_129675 | JGI IMG/M metagenome (GOLD analysis project Ga0169931, IMG submission 129675) | Freshwater microbial communities from Lake Kivu, Western Province, Rwanda to study Microbial Dark Matter (Phase II) - Kivu_15m_20L... | ecosystem: Environmental > Aquatic > Freshwater > Lake ...
CAAGAACAAGAACAAGAACAAGAACAAGAACAAGAACAATTAAAAAAAATCATTGAATTAATTTCACAAAACAAACAACTTGCAAATAATTTAATATTAACGACGATGAAAACAAATTATAATAATGAAGAATATTGGAAATACATTATTAAATTATTTCCATTAACTGATGATTTTATATTAGATAATTTAGATAAAATAAATATGAATTATATTTTAAAATATCAAATGTTATCGGAAGATATTATTAATAATAATACAAAATTTCTGAAATATATTATTGATAATGATTTAGTAAATACATTAATTACTTATCAAAAAGTAAATGAATCAACTTTATGTTATTTAATTACGGATGGTTTTATTGATAGTAATTTTTGGGATTTAATATGTACTCATCAAAAATTATCTGGTAATTTTATTAAATCATATGATGATCATATTAATTGGACTGCAATATCAACACATCAAGATTTAAATATGGAAATAATAACGGATTATTTAGATAAAATTGACTGGAATAGTATACCATTAAATATTACATCTGGATTATTAATTAATGATAATACATTGAGATTGTATGAAAAATATCCAATTTGGAATAATATTGCATATTTACGAAATGTATCAACAAACAAGATATTTGATTATTTTGATAGATTTGACATGATAAGTGTTTATGGTATATTAAAATTAAGACAATTATCTGAAAAACAAATTGAAATTATTATTAGTAAATATTATGATAGTGATAATATATGGAAATTAATAAGTGAACATCAAACTATTAATGAAAATATATTGGAAAAATATCAAGATAAATTAGATTGGTTTCATATTTCTGAAAATTATGATTTTTCTGTGTTGGAAATTATTAAATACAATAGTAAGATAGATTATTTGAGATTATCATATAATGATAATTTTATAACTGAATGGATAGAATTGATAAAAACAAGTGGGAAAATAAATATGATTGATAAAAAATATTTATTAGAAAATGATATAGTTGATTCAAAATCATTTAATTAATCAGATAATTTTTATTTATAATTATCTGACTAATATTATGAATTCTTATCGAGAAGTTTATAAAAAATTAATGGATGAAATATTAATACATAGAAACCGTAATCTCGAAATGGAAGATATAATTTTTTTATTTTCCAGTTCAAAAGCAAAAATTGAAAGAATTATTAATAAAAAAAATAAAAATGACGCAAAACAAGATTTAATTAATGATAATAAAAAATTAAAAATATTTGGTTATAATCTTTATGAAGATTTTTATAAATTAATATCAAATGCTTCTTTTTTATATCAAATACAAAAATTGTATGAAGAATATAAATCACTTGATAAATCTTTAGAAGATATAAGTAAATCAGTAAAAGAAAAAGATAATATAAAAAAAATGTATGGCATTAAAATAAATCCATTTCGTGAGGTTTTTGCACAATTTATTAATTCAATTGATAAAATATATGATAATACAGAAAAAAATGAAAAAATTATTCCTATAAAAAATCAAACAGAATTTAGAAAATATGTATTAAATGGATTGTATAAAAATGACAACTCAGATATTTTAATTTCAAAAATGATATTAAGTTTATATTTAGAAGCATGTATACATCAATATCATAATTTACTAGAACATGTTAAAAATGCTTATGAATTATCAATAACGTTTGGAGATATAACAGATTTATTGAAACTCAAAGATAAACTTAGATCATGGATTCAATATCGTGTAATTATATTAAAACAAGTAAGTAAACAAATTATACAAAAACAGGCATATATGTATAAAAGTGACATGACTATTACACACAACTTAACTGAATTTGATTGTTTAGATTTATCATATTATTATGAAAAAATTGAAATCGAAAAAATAAAATGCTTATGTAGATGTCGTACAGAATATTTTTATAAAAATAAAGATACGATGTTAAAAGAAATTGATGATTTTTTCAATGGTAATAAAACACTAAACATTAAATTACTTAATGATATTCCAATTACAAATCGAGATACTATTGAATATACTATATTTCAGGCAATACATGCATATGATCAAATAATAAATGAATTAGTACATACTCGATACAAATATTTGGTTAATATGAGAGAAATGTTAAGTAATCAAGATATTAATTATGAAAAAATACCAAATATTATTCAAACATTACAGCAATATTTGAATTATCCATTAACATTTCAACATAAAACTAATAATATCGATAAATTACATTTATTATTATCTGAAAACACAAATAAAGTATTATTAATGAAATATTTAAAATTATTGTCATTATACAAATATTTGGATAAAAATGGTTTTGATATTGCAAATAAACCAAGTAATCCAAAAACAAATATTTATGAAAAAATATCTTCACACGAATATAATGATTTTAAGTGGGATAAAATGGATAATCCTATTAATATTGAACAAATGCAATACATATTAATGAAAATAAATGAAACACGAAATGAAATGTCATCATATCTACCAGATGATTTAATGAATTTATCAATTAGAATAAAACATTATCTAAAAGAAATATTAAAAAATATATTTAATGATCCTATGAATACATTGACAAATGAATATCAAATTAAAATGGACAAAAATAAAATTGATATGAAATATAGTGATTTTTCAATACATTTAAATGGTATTAATACAATCAATGAAATTAACTTAAATGATGGTTTATCATATGGCTTTAATAAATTATTTATTGATAATATTAATGATGATCAACAAGATATAAATGATAAAATAAAAAATTATAATGAAAAAAAAAATTTTATAGTAATCTTAAGAGATTCAATAAAAAACAATATAGATAAGATATTTATAAATATCGATTTATTACAAAATGCATATATTGAAATGAAAAAGTTAATTGATAAAACAAACACAAATGATTGGACAACTGGTAATACATATAAAGATGATTCCAATACAAATATTAATGATGAAAATAAAATTGATTATAATTTAATTAAAGCAAAAGATGGAACATCTAATATTCACAAACGATTATCACAATTAAATAGCAAATTAAAAAATATTTATGGTGAAATAAAAAATAGTTATGATGAAATAAAAACGTGGTTAGTTCAAATAAATGGATTAATTTTGTCATTGCCAGGACAATTAAATGATATTAATAGTAGTTCAATAAGTTTAAAACATAAAATAGATAATTTAGTAAACCAAAAAACAGCAGAAAAAGGTACAACTGATATTAAAATTAATAGTTTAACCATAAAAATTACAAATTTAACTACAAAAATTACTGAAAAACAAAAAAAATTGGCTAAAGAAAAAAGAACAAATCATATTTTTAAAAAACGTGTAGATGATTTAAATTCAGAAATATCCACACTTACAATATATAAAGCAAATGCAGAGAATGAAAAAATGAATGAAACTAAAAAAGAAACACAACTTACTAAAGAAATTAATTACTTAACCAATATTGATTTATCTAATACCTTAAAGAATTGTTTAAATTACTATACTACTAATCAAACAAATGTTACAAATTTATTAACAAAATATCAACAATTAGAGGATACTATAAAAAATACAAGTCTTTTTGACACAGGATGTACACAATTAATTAGTAGTATTAATAATGTTTTTCGAAATATGCAACTTTTTATAGCAAGTTTTATAAAAAAAGATAGTATTGATTTTAAAATAGATGATCATAAAGATTTTGAATTACATCGAATTAAAGTTGGAATGTATGGTTTATTAGATTTAGCTATGCAAAATTTTGATGGAAAAAGAAATAATTCATATAATAATACATATTTAGGATATTTTCATAGTCATAAATCATTTGCTTTTGCAAACGGAATTGCACAATTATTTAAAAATTTTAGAAACCAGCCTCATAATTACGATGGTATTAAAATAGATTTAAATATAGATTTAAAAACACCAGGACTTGATAAAACTTTAATTAACGATATAATACCAATTAATAGATATAAAGTTGTATTTGAAAATGAATATGAATTATTTTCCATTAAAAATAGTTTTATTGATAAATATTATAATTTTGTTACACCAACAGAATATTGTTTTGGGGTATATCAAATAATTGACTATTTGAATAAAGATTTAGTTTTTAATATTGGTGATAAATTATATGATTATTTTGTTTCATTAAATGAAATAGAAAAATTACCATCTATTGAATTTATTGTTGATTATTTAAAATCCAAACAATATTTAAAGTCGGATGGTAATAATTTTCCAAACACTATAAATTATCAATTATATGGCCAACAATATGAAAATTTGAAGGTTGATATAAATCCAGATTTTAAAAAAATATTAGATGACATATATACACTAAATATTGTAGAATTAGATCCAGATATAAAAATAAATAAATTTCATTCAAACAATCATATATTTTTTAACATACATAAAATATTTGAATTAATTGATCGATTTAGTGAATATGAATTTATAACATTTTTCTTTAAAACAGTACGTAATACAAATGTTATGATAAATCCAAATATATCCAGCTTTATACATACTCATATACCTTATGACGATTTATATTATTATCGCCAACATATTGATATGATTTATGAACCTACTAGAGATCATATACACGAACCATATTATTGTAGTTATTTTTCATTAGGTAGTATGTGTGGATTTGGAGAAACACATCCAAGAATTAATGAATTTTCTAACAAAGGTAATGAATTGATGGTTAACATTATTGAATTTACAAATGGAAAATTATAAATTTATAATATATTTGTTCAATTAAAAATATTATAAATTAGTTTTTTCAATACAAAGTCGTATTATAATAAAACAATGATATCTGTTAAGATTTTGTATATTTGTTTATTCTGCACAATTGATGGAATCATATTTACTAGATGTTCACTGTCGGTATCATCAACTAAATCAAATGCATCTAATATATTGTATATACCATTATTATTACATTGTACACTATATAATTTACACAATGGACATATTAATTCGGTTGTTTCTGTATCATCTTGTTCAGATTTAGTATATTTATCGTTGTCATCTTTAAATGGTATATTTGATGGTTTTTTACAACCATCACATATAAATACTGTATTTGTGTAATAAAATTGTTTACCAAAATATAATACTCTATTTATGCAAGTATTATACATTATGTCGTTTATAACATATGTACCACCATGTACTTTGTATCCATAGTGAAAACACAAATAAAATCCAATTATGGTAACTAATTTTTTAAATTCTATTTGGTTTGTTTGAATTATAGCATTTTCATCAAAATGATCACTAAGTATTTTCATACTATTTTTAATATCTGTCTGGTTACACCTAATATCAAAAATGTAATCTAATATTAACTCTAAAATATGTTGCTTTGGATTAGTATGCATAATCGGTTTGGTTGGTCTATATATTTTATGATAATTAAAAATATATGCACTGTATAATAAATGTTTAATCCAATCAAATTTTTTATATTTTATAGCGTATTGCATTAAAAATTCCATAAAATCACCAACCATTTCTTCATTTAAAGCAGACCAATTAGGAAAAGTATTATTATCACTTAACCAACCATTTTTATATGCATAGTATTTATAAAATTTATTATTTATCACATTATGACTTACGTCTTTGTTTGATTCTCTATCTGCACATACTAAAAATGTATATAATGAATCTGCTATCCAAGCACTTACTTTAGTAGCGTCATCTAATACTTTACCGTCTATTTTTGTAAAATAATTAATCGAAACATTTAATTTTCTAAATCTAGTAATTTCATCATAATGTACCCACCACGCATCTCTAAAATTAATATTTTGATTATATGGTTTTATAAATTCTATTATTGGTTTCGATTGTAATTCAAGAAAATTCGTACCGAGATCATTAAATATCATTGATAAAACTGAATATACTGCAAATTTAAAATTATACGTATACAATGCATTTGGATCTGTAGTAGTATATGTAGTTTTTGGTATGGTACTATCTAATATACCTGCACGGACATCTGTCCAATCTTTATATGGACATAACCATTTTTGTTTATACGATAATTTATTATAAAATTCATTTACATCTGCAAGATTTAGTGAATAATCATCTGATAAACCATGTGATGATTTAAAAGAATTTAAATCATCTATCGTAAATTCAGTTTTATTTTTCTCATACTTAATGTAATACATATTGTTATAAAATAAATCATGTTCATAATTTATTTCTAATACACCTGGTCCAAACATTTGTACCTCGTGTGATCCGTCATATAAATCTAAATTTACTAGTTCACCAGCAAATTTTACATATGATTTTGCAGTATCGCTTTCTTTAAAGAATCGTGTAAATCCTAATTTATTTTTTTTTCCATCAGATAGTTCATATTTATAAGATTTATAAAAACTATTAAAAGTTGTATGGATAAAATGTTCATAATTTTTTCTATAATTAGAATTATTTAAATAATTTTTAAATAAGTGCTTATAAAAATCAACATTATTTATATACCGAAAATTTAATTTTTCGTCAGATGGAAATTGATTTAATTCTTCTTTTATTGTTTCCATTGTATTCTTGTCAAAATATTCGGTCATACGATCTTTAATAAGTATAGCTAAACCAATAAACAAATAACCCATATATGTATGATAATGATCATCTTTTTCAATTTTAAAAAACCAGTCAATTTTATTATACAAATTTAATTTATTAGGTTCATCATTTTTAATTAATTTAAATAAATTATTTTTCACGGTTGTTATTATACAACATATTGTGAATATTTCACTCATTTCTTTTATTTCTTTATGTTTAAAACACATACATAATATCTGTAAATCATATACATATTTAATGTTGGAAAATTTCATAATTTCATCAAAATACACATTTATTTCATCAAAATACATATTTATTTGATCTTTATCAATTATGTCTTGTTTTATTTTATTAAATTCATCCATGCAATCCATATTTTTTGGTTTGACATTGTCATTAAAATGATAAATTAAATTATCTTTATAAACAGTATATTTATAAATATCATAAAATGTGTCATAGATACAATAATTATCATCTATATTATTAGGATCATATAAAGGAAGATAAAATCCATCACATGTTCGTCCAGTTCTTCCTTTTCTCTGTATAACTGAATTACTGTTTATGTATTTAACACCGTGGATTATGTGATCTTTATCATCTGGTAGTTTTTTGTAACTATTTCCTATTTGAAGACCATTGTCAATTACTAACACAATATCTTTTAATGTTATAGATGATTCACAATAATTTGTTGCCAAAACTATTACACGTTTATTAGGATTACTTCCGTAATTTTCTATTATATTAAGTTGTTGACGTTCATATTGTTGTTCATCTCCATGTCTAGAATATAATGTAGCAACCTCGTATTTTTTTGACAATTTTCTTTCTAATTCTTTTATTAAATTTATTTTATGGATAAATACTAAAAATGGTTTATAACCGTATTTAAATATATTATTATTATGATAATTGATTACGCTTGCTATTTTATTAATATCTTTATTTTTTTTTATATCTAATATGTGATTTTCTTTAGGTTTTAATATTTTTACTTCATATTTTGCAGTTTCATCCGCAGTTTTTGATGTAAAATGATATCTACATATATTATTATATGAATTATTAAAATTCAAATCTTCTAAATTTAAATATTGATTTGCACTGACTAGTAATATTTTTGTATTTTCAAGTCTTTTTAAAAATTCTAATATTAATATTGTGTCAAAATTTATTTCATGAACTTCATCTATCATAATATATTTAAAATTATGATCATGACGTGGATTTCCATTTTTATCAAAATATTTTGCTAAATAATAACCAGGTGTCATAAATATTAATTTATGATAAGGTTCTATTTTTTTATGATCATTTTTTGTTCCATATGAAACAACATAATGACCTAATGCATTTCTATATATATTTGCATTAGAACGTACTAAATGTTGTTTTGGAAGTAAAATTGCTACTTTATCATTAGGTGATGTTTGTATTTGTAAGAGATTGTATAAAATCATAGGTAAACATAATGTTTTTCCCGTACCGGTATCACTTGTAAAATATATTATTTTTTTATTTAACATGTGAAACATATATAAAAAATTCTCCATACTACTCGATGAACACAAATTTTGTTTGATAATTATATCATTATGAATACCTCTTAAAACCAAATCGACATTTTGGTTGTGCTCATTTTTATTGGATTCATCATATTTAATGCCGCATTTTAATAAATTTGCACTAAAATTAATTGGATCGATTTGTATTGATTTTATATCATCTTCTTTTACAATTAATTTTGTTTGCCAATCTGGAATTGTTGTAAGTGATGATAATTTTTCTTCCAAACTAATAATTTGTTTAGTAGATGGTTCTACTGGTTCTATTGCATCAACTGGTCCAGTTGATGCAACTGGACCAGTTGATGCAACTGGTCCAATGGATGCTACTTGTCCAGTTGATGCAATCGGTTCAACTTGTAGGTGTATAAATGGTCTAAATATTTTATCGATATCCACCTTCCAAAACATATTTAAATATTTTTTACTTATACAATTTTTACAATAATAATTTTGATTGTATCTTTGTAATAGTTCTTCCCAAAATTGTACTAAATATGTATCATGATGTATTCCACAATTATCACAATTTCCATTATACTTTTTAAGGATATAATTATTAATCTCTTCGCTTATAATTTTTCTAACACAACTCATACAACAAGAATATGTATCACTATTTACATTTTCAAATATGAAATATGGAGGTGGATGGGTTAAATGGGAAGTAAGCCTTACTCCGTTATCATAAAAAATGTTGTTATGACATAAATAATGTACACCTCCCAACATTGTATTTATTTTTTTTTTTAAATTTAAATATTTAGATTTGGCTGAAATATATTTTTCCATAGACATTTATATTTTTTGTTATATTCTATACAAATAAAATTATTATTGATAATACAATTTAATACTTATATATTTATTGTGTTTGTTGAATGAAAAAAGAAATATAAACATAATGATCATTATATTATACATACATGGATTATTATTACAGAAATAATGAATATTTAGAATATCATCGTATTGGTAAAGAAATTCACAAAAAAATAGCAGACAAATTATTTTTAAATAAAGATTTAACTGGATATTCGATTTTTAAATTGGCAACTGAAATTGATGTAAATTTAATTATATTTGGTAGAGAATATTCAAATTTAGAAATAATAAGTGGATTCCCAACAGGAGTAAATATTAATGAAGTAGTTGCACATTATTCGCCAAATAAACAAGACAAAACAGTTTTAAAAACAGGTGATGTAGTAAAAATAGATTATGGAGTTTGTGTAAATGGAATTATATATGATGCCGCATATACTGTATATGTTGGAAAAAATAAAGAAAATGATCCAATATATGAAACAAAGATGAGATTAATTGAAGCATCTAAAGAAGCATTTGAAGAAGCAAAAAAAATGATGCGACCAGATCAATTAGTTGGTGAAATTGGTGGAAAAATAAATGAAGTAGTAGTATCATATGGATTTAACACGATTAATGATATATGTGGTCATCAAATTAAACCATATGAAATTCATTCGGGATTAGTGATACCAAATTATAATTGTGATAATATATTACCTCCAAAGATGAAACGAATTCTAGGGGATTCATTTTATGCAATAGAACCATATGCATCGACTGGTTCAGGAGAAGTTTATTATTCGGATGAAATACCATGTAATCATTATATTTTAAATTATCATAAATATGATTGGCAATATGTTGAAAATAAAATCAATGAACGTGGACATAATATAGATTATTTGAAGAAATTTAGAACATTATGTTTTACACCAAAATGGATTGGAAAATCAGATGCTGAATTTTTGGAGACATTTCCATTATTAGATCCATATTATACAAAACAACCAGTTATTATAGAAAAATCTGGCGGTTTAACGTCTCAATATGAAGAAACTATATATGTTAAATAAAAAATTGATATATTTATAGACTAATATGTTTTAATATAAATTTTAATATAAAAAACTATATTAAAATCTATGGGTATTAAAGGATTATTCAAATTTATTAAAAAATATGCACCTAGTGCAGTTAATGAAATAACAGTATCAGATTTAAAAAATAAGACAATTGCATTTGATACTAGTATATTAATATATCAATTTGTTATTGCAATTAGAAATAGTGGCGATGATTTAGTAAATAAACATGGTGATATGACATCTCATATTCATGCAATAATTATGAAAACATTGTCATTTTTAAAGAAAAAAATAAATCCAATATATGTTTTTGATGGGAAACCACCTGCTATAAAATTTGATACATTAAAGGAACGTGTCAAAAGTAGACAAAGTGCAATTGAAAGTTTAGAAAGTAATATTGAAATTGATAAAGAAACAAAAATCAAATTATTAAAACAAAGTGTTGTCATTACAAATAAACAAATGGAAGAATGCAAAGAAATTTTAAAATTAATTGGAATTCCTGTTATTCAAGCTGATCAAGAAGCAGATTCACAATGCGCATATTTATCAAAAAATAATATAGTAGACGCAATTGCATCTGAAGATATGGATTTATTAACATTTGGGACAAAAGTATTATTAAGAAATATAAATAGCAACAATGTGATTGAAATTAAGTTAGCAAATATATTAAATGAATGTAATATAACATATGATCAATTTATAGATTTATGTATAATGTTAGGGTGTGATTATTGTCCAACAATAGAAGGAATTGGGATGCATAAAGCATATAAATTGATTAAAGATTATGGTAATTTGGATATTATAGTAAATAGTGACAGTATCAAAAAAAAAATTTATATTTCAGATGAATTCATACAAAGATATTTAGTTGCACGTGAATATTTTAAAAATCCTCCTGTTAATGATAATATTGGAGAAATTTTATGGAATGTAACAAAAACAGATGAATTAAAGGAATTATTAATTAACAAATATTCATATAGTGAAACAACATTGAATAAATTATTGTTTCGTCCATTAAGTGGCGGATATTATAGAATTTTATCAGGTAAAAATTATGAACAATTATTAAAACAAATACATGTCGAAAATGAAATTGAATCATATCTATCTGATTTAAAAATTCCCCATGATGATTATATTGATTTTGATGATTTCGAAGATCAATTTTTAGATGATGATAATAATAATAAAATCTTTTTTGAAATATAGGGCAAATTTAAAAATAATATATTATATTAATTTATACGGTAAAAATTAGAGTGATTAACAATCATACTTTAAATATAAATTCAGAAATATCATATTATAATGATGAAATATATAATAGTTATATAAATGTGCAATTTGTCATGATATGTTTTTAGAAAATTTAGGTGAAAATATAATTAAAATAAATTGTGAACATATTTATCATGAAAATTGTATTAATATGTGGTTTTCTAATAGTAAAGAAAAAAGTTGTCCAATTTGTAGAAAAAAGTTATTTTGTGAATACAATGTTAAACCATATTTATTATTACAGCACAATAGATTATGTGATGTAATAATAAATATGGTTTACGGCATATAGTAATATTGATTATTCATGTGATATGTGTGGAATATATGTAAATTTTCGAAGATATCATTTAAAAAAATAAAAATTATGATTTATGTTTAAAGTGTTATCAATATTTGTATAATGCATATACAAAGAAAATTAAAATTCCTGCAAATTTTTTATCTATAATTGATAAAAAATTTAAACCACAAAATTATGTATATTATGAACCAGTTAAATACAATTTAACTATCGAATTTGAACAACTAAGTTTAGTATCTTTTGTGATTAATAATCATATCATTAAAACAAAAGATTCAATTGAATTATATGATTGTATATTAAATAATGTCAAATTACAATCAAAATTTATCAAAATAAATAATTGTAAAATTGAAACAAATGTACAATATGAATCAATACGATTAATAATTGATAATAAAGAACATAATTTCGAAAATATATCTATAATTGAAACGATATTAACATACAAAAATTATTTATTAGATAACAAAAATATAATATTTTTTTCAAATATTATTGGTGTTATATCGTGTAATACATATTGCATCTATAATTGGAGGAATAAGTTCTTTATTATATTGTGTTTATTCAATAATTAAAATAGTAATATTTATATAGTAAAAATAAATATGTAATTTAATAATATACATATGTCACAAAATTCAAATGATATAAAAATTTCGGACAACGATTTATCAAATATTATAGATCATTTAGTATATTGTAAATTTGGTGGAAAATGTAGTGATGAAGTAAAATTTTTTTCAAATGAATTAGCTTTACCATTACATACATATAATAACATGTTAATGGATAAACAAAATAAAAAATTAAATGTATTACCAAACAAAAGTATAGGTAGTTTTTCTTTGTATGATGGTAAATATCAACAAAATAAATGATTTAATTACAATTATTATTTAATAAATTATTAAATAATAATTTATTCAATGGTTTTTATTGAATGATTTATTTATTTGTTATTGATCAATGGTTTTTATTGAATGATTTATTTATTTGAAAATTAGTTCGCAAAAGTTAATTATATGTTTCATTAATAAAGTTATCCAAATTATTTTTTATACCATCAAGTTGCAAAAAATTGAATATTATAAATTATACATATTATAATTTATAATATTTAATAATAGTATAAAATGTATTACGAATATACGGAAAATTGTACAAATTCTCAACTAATGTTAAGTAATTTTGTATCTATTATTGAAAAATTTTATGATAAACCATTAATACTTGTTTTTTCAAATCCAACATGTGCTCCATGTAAACAATTATCAAATAATTTTAAGTCAATATTTAATGGATTCTCAAAAGAACAAAAAGTTTTATGCCCTAATATAATTAAATTAAATGCAGAACTATTATGTGATAATGATTTAGATTATATTAATAAGTATCCAACAACATTTTTAATATCTGAAAACACTTTAAAAAATATAGATATAAATAAACCACTGATGGAACAAATAAAAGACATTGATAAAATCATTGGTTTGCCTCAACAAAGTTTTTATGATGAAAATAATTTAACTGTTGATTTTTAAGATAAAAAATTTTATGTTCTATTAAAAAATCTCAGATATTTTTTTATATTTTGGTTATGTAATGATGTATTATATTTTTATTAAAAAAATAAAACTATATTATAATATAATTATAAATGTTAAACTATGATATTACTGTAGGAAATAACACACTAAATGATTCAACAATACATATACATAACACAGAAATTGAAAGATATACTGTTGATCTAATAAAATCAATTTTATCTGGATTATATGATGATATTTTATTTGGACCTGATGAAGATTTTGATGTATTATTCCAAAATAATGATAATGAAAAAATGGATGAAGATGAAAATGAAAATGAAGATGAAAATGAAAATGAAGATGAAAATGAAAATGAAAATGAAAATGAAAATGAAAATGAAAATGAAAATGAAAATGAAAATGAAAATGAAAATGAAAATGAAAATGAAAATGAAAATGAAAATGAAAATGAAAATGAAA
>Ga0169931_10009825_pt1 | contig 13738 bp, 9 predicted proteins | sample Kivu_15m_20L_FD_129675 | JGI IMG/M metagenome (GOLD analysis project Ga0169931, IMG submission 129675) | Freshwater microbial communities from Lake Kivu, Western Province, Rwanda to study Microbial Dark Matter (Phase II) - Kivu_15m_20L... | ecosystem: Environmental > Aquatic > Freshwater > Lake ...
AGCGCCATCCGACCAGGTTGCTCTCCACCGTGGTCGTCGCGCCGATGCCACCGGGAGCGCCTTCCACAACGTAGATCCGGCCCTCATCCACCTGCCCGTTGGCGATGAAGGGCGCTCCGATCACCGCATCGGCATAGCCGTCGCCATTGAGGTCGCCACCCTCGCACACCGAGGTGCCCATGGCCGCATTCACGATGTTGGGCTGCACGGTGATCATGCCCGCCGTAGTGGTGCCAGCCGGTGATCCGCGGTAGATGAAGGCCGCGCCTTCGCCTGCCTGGCCCGAGGCCCAGCCCGGTGCGCCAACGATCACTTCATAGTAGCCATCGCCGTTCATGTCGCTGCCAGTGGCCACGCTGGTGCCGAAGAATGAGCCCGCCACGTTCGGCTCCATTTGCAGGATCGCCGGCGAGACCACACCCAGGATATCCCCGCGGTACACAAAGGCCGCACCTTCATTCGCCTGGCCGTTCGAATAGAGCGGCGCACCGATGATCACATCGCTGTAGCCCGTGCCGTTCACGTCGCCAGCGGTGCTCACCGCGGCGCCGTATCGCGATCCGGCCGGACCCGTGAGCGTGTTGATCGGCACCGGATTGATTCCTGCAGGCGTGCCCTGATGCACGAACACCGTAGCGGCGCCCGGCGCGCCAACGAGCACGTCCGAATAGCCATCCGCGTTGAGATCGCCGGCCGTGAACACGGAATAGCCGAGTTCAGATCCGGCTGCGCCTGTCATCGTCAACGCAGGCGCCGCGGCTAGGCCGCCGGGAGAGCCCATGTACACGTACGCGCGGCCACTGCCGCCGCTGAGGGGCGCGCCGACCACGACATCGGCGTAGCCATCGCCGTTCACATCGCCTGCGCTCGCAACGGCGGCACCGAAACGCGCGCCGGCCACATTGACCTCGAGCACGAGCGATGGCACCGGCGCGAGGCCAGCGGCACTTCCGTAATGCACGTACACCAGGCCTTCGCCAGCCTGCCCGTTGCTCGCTTCGGGCGCCCCTACCAACGCATCGCTGAAGCCGTCGCCGTTCACATCGCCCGCATCGGCAATGGCCGAGCCCATGCGCGCGCCCAGCAAGCCGGATGGGCGCGTGAGACTGGGGGCAGCTGGCACATTGCTGGGCCCGCCCTGGTAGAGCAGTGCGCCACCGCCGCCGGTGAAGAGCCTCATGCCGATGAGGAAATCGCTCACGCCATCGCCGTTCACATCGCCCGCGCCGCTCACGCACTCGCCCATGTTCGCACCGGCCTGATTGTACTCGTAGCGCGTGGTGAACGTCGGTGAGATCCCTGAAGAAGACCCTAGGTGCAGATGGCCCGCGCCCTCGCTGGCTTGTCCGTTGGTGAAGGTGGTGGCGCCGATGAGAACGTCCGCGTAGCCATCGCTGTTCACATCGCCGGCGCACGAGACGCTGCGGCCATAGAAAGCGTTGGCCTGCGGATGCGCGAAGACCGTGGCGGGCGTGGCGCTGATTCCCGTGGCCGAGCCGTGGTACACCAGCATGCAGCCCGCCTGGCTGGGGCCGCCGCTCACGTTCCCGCGATGGTCGCCAATGATCATGTCACTGTACCCGTCGCCGTTCACATCGCCTGCGCTGGCCAGGCTCCAGCCCATGTTGGTGACGTAGGCGAAGGCGTTGATGATGGTGTTCGGCGCGGGGTTCGCCGCGCCAGCGATGCCTACGGCGCTCCCGTGATAGATGCAGACGATGCCGTCGTCGGTGCCGTTGAGGTCGAAGCGATGGGCCGCCACGGCGATGTCGCTGTAGCCATCACCATTCACATCGCCAAGGCCGGCCACTGCGCCGCCGAACTGGGCCGCGCCCTGGTTGCGCTCCAGTCGCTTGTGGAACACGGGGTTCAATCCGGCAGCTCCGCCAAGGAAGACCCATGCGCAGCCTTCGAGCGAGGTGGGATAGAACGCATAAGGCGATCCCACTACGATGTCACTGAAGCCGTCATTATTCAGGTCGCCCGCGCACGATACGCTGAAGCCCATGTACTGCGTGGCGCCGTTGGATTGCAGGATGTAATTGGCCGCGGTGGCGATGCCCGTGGCAGAGCCGTGGTAGACGAATACACCACCCTCCTCATTCTCCGCCAGCACGCTCTCCCAGCTTGATGCGCCCACGAGCAGGTCGCCGTACCCATCGCCGTTCACATCGCCTGCGGTGCCTACCGAGTAGCCGAATTGCGCGGCGGCTTGGTCGGATTGCAGGATGACGTTCGGCACGTTGACGATGCCGGTGGCGCTGCCGTAATACACGTAGACGACGCCTTCATTGGCCTCGCCCATCGAAGCGCCGGGTGCGGCGATCACGATGTCGCTGTAGCCGTCGCCATTGAGGTCGCCGGCCGTCCGCAACGATTGGCTGAACGCGCCAGCGCCCGTGGGATTGGTGAGCAGCAAGTTGGGCGTGGCCGCCACGGGGTCGATGATGATGGGGTAATGCGCATCGGCATCATCCACTTCGATGAGGATGCCATCGTATCCATCCACCGCCATCCGCGCCTTCAAGACGGCACCGCAGGCGTCCCAGGCCTTGAGGCCGCTGTAATTCAAGATGGTCCGGCCCTGGTCATCAATGAATGCGACCGCATCAAGGTCCATTGACGTCGGCACGGCATCGCCGCTGGCGCGCAAGTGCACGCGTAAAACGCCGCATCCATCGGGCCGCTCGCTGAACAGGAAATTCTGGCGAAGCCCCTCGTTGCCGTGCGCGTACTGCACCGTCATCCCTGCGCCATGGAACTCCAGCCCTTCATCGGTGCTGCGCGCCGCGCCACCGGTCCATGCGCATGACCCGCTCCCCTGCCTTCCGAAGCTCAGCACCTTGATCTCGATGGCGGTGCAGGTGGAACTTCCCACTTCCACGGTGAAGCCGAGCTCATCCACCCAAGCCAATTGGTTCAGGACATGGTTGGCGGCCAGGTAGCGCTCGCCATCGTGTGAAGGATGGATGCGAAGCTGCTGCGCCTCGATCCATGCATGCGCACCCAATTCCTGAACGCCTTGGGCTCCGCTGGCGCCCCAAATGGAGCCCGCCCAGATACTGAGGCAGATGAGGAAGGGAAAGCGAGCCATTGGGCAGGTCTGCGAAAGTACCCCGTTCACGTAGCCTTTGGCAAGGTGCCGAAGCGGCCTAAATACCTTTGGCCCAGCGTCCTGTGCCCAATTCAGCCCACTTCACCCGCCAAAGCCTTTGGGCCTGTCTTCTGCCCCTTGGCATGCTGGCTCTACCGTTGGCGGCTCAACCCGATTCAATCGCCTCCGCGCCACCGAAACCCTGCCGGTCCTGCCTGGCCTGGACCGGCGCGGGGGCCGGCGTGGCAGCAACAGGAGCCTTGATTGCCTTGGACCAAGCCTGGTACGCGCAATATGACCGTGGGCCCTTCCGCACATTCAACGATGCCGGGGAGTGGCTGCAGATGGACAAGACCGGCCACCTGTTGAGCGGTTACGCGGTGGGCTCTTGGGGCCATGCGATGATGCGCAACTGCGGCGCTGGCAAGCGCTCATCGCGCTACTTGGGCGGTTCGGTAGGCCTGCTATTCATGACTGGCATCGAAGTGCTCGATGGATTGAGCACCGGTTGGGGCTTCTCCTGGAGTGACATGGCCGCCAATGCCACTGGAGCCGGACTCTTCATGGGGCAGGATGCCGCTTGGGGCGAACAGCGCATCGCAATGAAGGTATCCGCGCATCACACGCCCTACGCGGCCCGCCGACCCGATCTGCTCGGTGAGGGCTTCGCCGATCGCCTGCTGAAGGACTACAACGGCGTCACGCTCTGGCTCAGCTTCAACCTCAAGAGTCTCAGTGCATCGAAGTCGCTTCCCTCGTGGTTGAACGTTGCCGTCGGTTACGGCGCCGAGGGGCTCATCAGCGCGCATCCGGAAACGCAAGGGCCGGGAGACCCGGCCTATCGGAGGCTATTTCTCTCGCCCGACATAGACCTCACACGGATCCGCTCACGCAGCAAGGCTGTGCGCACCCTGCTCTTCCTGGCCAACAGTCTCAAGGTGCCCCTGCCCGCCTTGGAGTGGCGCAGCGATGGGGTGGTGAGGGGGCATTGGCTCTACTTCTGAGGCCGGCGCTTGCGCATGGACCCAGCGGCACGACCACGGATCATGCCCGAAGCGACAAGGCGCCATCGCGCAGCATGCGGTCCACCTTCAGCACGCCCGCCACGGTGAGGCTGTCGCGCAGCTCACCGCGCATCACCATCTCCACCAATTCACTGAAGGCCACTTTGCGCAGCGCGAGCTCCTCATTGTGATCAGGCTCGGGCGCGTGGAAGCTGAGCCCTTGCGCCACGTAGATGATGGCCACCTCATCGCTGGCGCTGTTGCTCAGGTCCATCTGAAGCACTTCCGTCCAGCGCTCTGCCACGATGCCCGCCTCCTCGCGCAACTCGCGCTGGGCGCTCTCCAGCGGTGGCCGCTCGCGCGATCCTCCGCCCTCGATGATCTCCCAGCTGTATGCATCGATGGGGTACCTGTACTGCCCCACGATCCACGTGTTCCCCTCCTCATCGAGCGGGATGATGCCCACAGCGAGGTTCTTGAAATGCACCACCCCATAGATGCCCGCTCGCCCGCTGGGGTCGATGATGTCGTGGTGGCTCACGCTGATCCACGGCGTGGCGTAGCGCTCTTCCGCCTTCAGGGTCTTCCAAGGACCGCGTTGCTGCATGGGGCAAGTTTACCCGCTCGCGTTCACTGCCGCTGCTTGGGCAGGTCGAAGCGAATCGGCACTTGGAGCGTGCTGCGCACCCGCTTGCCGGCCTTCAGCGCGGGCTGCCAGGGGATGCGGTAGAGCAGGCGCATGGCCTCATCGGTGCAGCCGCCGCCCAACGATTGCAGGACGAGCATGTTGCTGATGCAGCCGCTGGGCTCCACCACGAACTCCAGCTTCACGGTGCCCTCCAGGCTGTAGCGCATGGCCTCGTTGGGGTAGCGCATCTCGCTCCCGATATACGCCGGCAAGCCCATCATGCCGTTGGGGATCGATGGCAGGACCTGCGCCTCGAGCTGCTTGGGCTGATGCACCGTGAGGCTCGTGTCGGCAGGCGCGGCGAAGCGCTCTCCCGCATGCTTCACGCGCTCCTTGAGCCAGCGCTTGTAGCGCCCCGGGTCGAAGGGCACGGCCAGATGATGCTCCTTGCCGCTGCACAGTTCGCCAGACGTGGCGGGCCTCCACAGGATCAAGCGCGCCACCCGAAGCGCTTCCATGTCACATTCAGGCGAGAGCGATTTGCCCACTACCAGCGAGCGGACCGCGCCATCGGGCGCCAGCAGCGCCGTGACCACCACTTCGCCCTTGATGCCCGCTTCAAGCGCCACGGCCGGATAGTGGATCTCCTGCTCGAAGAGCTTCTCCAGCGAGGCCTTGCCGCCGGTGGCCACGCAGGTGCCATCGGTCTGGGCGTGCAAGGGGAGCAGGAAGCAGCTGAGGACAGCGGTGGTCAGCAATCGGTTCATCGGAGTGCGGCCCTGTACTTTCGCGGCGCGCTGCGGAAATGACGCGGCGCGCTCGGCATGGCCACGGCAAAGTTGCGAATCGGCGACCGTGTGATCTACGTGGATGACGTGGGCGGTGGAACCGTGCTACGGCTTGGAAGGCCGGGGCATGTGGTGCTGCGCACCGACGATGGCTTTGAACTGGAGCAGCCCGAGAAGCGGCTGGTGGCTGTGCACGAGGAGCAGCGCAAGGCCCAGCTACGTGTGAGCGACCATGCCGTGGGCATGCGCGTGGCCAACGAGCTCCTGGACGAGAAGCGGCGTAAGCGCCCAGCTGTACGACCGGGCAAGACGCCAAAAAGACCCGAGGACAACAGCGTGGCCGAGGTGGACCTTCACCTGCACGAGCTCGTGGAGGACGAGGCGCGCCTGAGCCATGGCGAGAAGCTCGAGTTCCAGGTACGCTACTTCGAGCGCGCCTTGGAGAGCGCAATCCGGGACGGCAAGCGCAAGCTCATCGTCATACATGGCGTAGGCGAAGGCGTGCTGCGAGAGGAAGTGCGCAAGATGCTCCAGTACTATGATGGCGTGCAGTTCCACGATGCCGACATGCGTCGCTACGGATCGGGCGCCACCGAAGTGGTGATCTTGCGTCATCGGTAACGTTCATTGACAAACCTGTGCATCGCTCCACCGCTGTTCCGCGCAAGCGGGATGGAGGAAAGTCCGGGCAGCAAAGGGCACCGTGCTTCCTAACAGGAAGGGGCGCCGTTGGGAACGGCGGCGCCACGGAAAGTGCCGCAGAAAGGGAGACCGCCGATCGTTGAATTCACATGAAGGCTTGCTTTCGTGATGGCTTCGGCGAGGCAAGGGTGAAAAGGTGAGGTAAGAGCTCACCAGCGCCGGTGGCGACATCGGCGGCTTGGTAAACCCCACGGGCTGCAAGACCATGTATACCGGAGAAGGAGCTGCCCGCTCCGCTCGCCGCAAGGCGGGATCCGGAGGGTAGGTTGCTAGAGGTCCGCCGTGAGGCGGATCCCAGATAGATGGTGGAGGCTCCGCGCGAGCGGGGAACAAAACCCGGCTTACAGATGCACAGGCTTTCCTTGAAGGGCCCTCGGGCGGCAATCGCCGTTCCGGGGGCCCTTCACCATTTTTTGGCGGCGCCTTGTCAGTGGTCCGGTATGTGCCGGGCGCGGGCAGGTACTTTTGGCCGACTCATGCGCGCGATCCCGCTCCTGCTCTTCCTCCTGGCCGCTGCCGTGCTGCACGCGCAGCAACCCGTGGTGATCCACGGCCAGGTCTCCTCCAGCTCCAACGACCGCGCGTATTACGACCTCATGATCGTGAACAAGCGCACGCGCAGCGGCACCTTCGGCAGCCCCGATGGCCGCTTCACCGTGAGCGCCTTGCAAACGGACACCATCCTCGTCGGCTCCATCGGCCACCGAACCGCCATGATCTGCATGCGCGACAGCACGCCGAAGGCCGAGTACTACGTGTTGGTGCGCCTGGTCCCGCTCCAGGTGCAGCTGGCCGCCGTGGAGGTGCTGAGCCAGCGAACGCTGCAGCAGATCCAGAAGGACATCGAGAAGCTTGGCTACAAGGAGAGTGATTACCGCCTCAGCCAGGTGGACGCCCTGCAGAGCCCAATCACTTTCCTGTACCAGGAGTTCAGCCGGCGGGAGCGCAGCAAGCGCCTGGTGGCCCAGTTGCGCAACGAGGACCGCAAGCGTGAACTGCTTCGCGAGCTGTTGCAGCAGTACGTCGAGTACGACATCATCAACCTACAGGACGAGGCCTTCGACGACTTCATCGACTTCTGTGCCGTGCCCGATGAGGTGCTCAAGGGCCTTACGCAGTATGAGTTCCTGCTCTACGTGAAGAAGAAGTACGAGCTCTACGGCAGCCTCGGACCCACGCGCAGGCATTGATCGCATGCCGCGCGGCGCTCACCGTCCCGTCCACACGCTCGCAGCGCTCCTTGTGGCCGTGCTCTCCACACCCATCTCCGCGCAACCCGACACGCTCCTCAAGCACATCACCCTCGATGAAGTGGTGATCAGCGCGCAGGCCGAAGGATTCGACGTGGATGCCTTCGTGCAGCGCGTGCGCACCGACAGCACCTTCCATAAAGCCTTCCTCAACACGCGCTTCCACCCGCACACCGTGCGCAGCGAGGCGCGCGTGCGCCGCAAGGACGAGCGCGAGACGGCCACGCTCCAACGTCGCGCCCGCCTGGTGCGCGATGAAGGAATGGCCACGCTGCTCATCGACTCCACGGCGGAGACCGGGCGCCTGCGCGACCGCAAGGGCCGTTACCGCTACCTCACCATCGAGATGTACGATGATGTCTTCTTCCCCAAAGGCACCTTCACGGCCGACAACACAGTGGCCGGCCGCACACTTGATGTCGAGCGCGGCAGTCGGGTCGAGAAATACAAGGGCGAGCTGAAGAAGTTCATGTTCGATCCCGGCACCGAGATCGCCAGCGTGCCCTTCATCGGCCACAAGCTCGCGCTCTTCAGTCCAGAGATGGCACCGCTCTACGATTTCCGCATCTGGGCCGATGAGCGCGGCGGCCGCGCGTGCTGGGTCTTCAGCGCGGCGGCCAAGCCGGAGCACCGCGATGGCAAAACGGTGATCAAGACCATGGACACCTGGTTCGATCAGGAGACGAACGATGTGCTGGCGCGCACGTACCGCATCGCGCACAAGGCCGTATTCCTCGACTTCGACATCACCATCAGCGTGCGCAACGTCCGCATCGGCGATGCGCTCGTTCCCGTGCGCGTGAGCTACGATGGCGACTGGGACATCCCCTTCGAGCAGCGCGAGCTGGTGCGGTTCTGGCTGGAGTACGCGGATTGGCGCACAGCGCAATGATCAATACGGCGCGCAGAGGCCTTCCTCGCGCAGCGCGCGCGCCAGCATCGCGGTGAAGCGCTTCCCTCCTCTCCGGTTCAAGTGCTTGTTGTCATTGAACCAGCGCTTGTCGGGCAGACTGTCGCTGTAGTCGATCAGGCGCAGGCCCTCCGCAGCGAGCACGCGCGCGGGCGCGCCGATGGCCTCCTCCGGCATCTCGAGGGCATAGTAGGGCGATGTGAAGGGCAGCACCTTGATGCCCTCCGATTCACAGAGCGCGAAGAGCGCGCGCAGGTCACTGCCCATGCGGTGGCCGCTGGGCGCATAGGGCACGCCGGCCTTCCCGTAGAACTTGTCGTTCGGGGAGAAATAGGAACCCGTGCTGTCGAAGGGCGCTCGGCGGCAGCCAAGCGCGGTGAGCGCCGCCTGCTCCACGCCCCACTTGAAATCGTACTTCGCGTAGCGCCAGTAAGGAATATTGCGCAGCCAGAACCACTCACTGCCGCGCGGCTCAAGATGCGCGTACACGAGCGTATCCTCGAGGTAGGGCACGAAGTCGTACACCGTGCTGGAGAATCCGTCCTGCTCATCGGTGAGCGAGCTATGGTCCACCTGGAGCAGCAGCACGCGCGCGCTGTTGCCGTTGCGCAGGAAGACCTTCATGGCAAGCAGCATCTCAGCGGGCGTGAAGTGGTTGTTCGCAAGGCTGATTGAACGCGTGCCGCAAGCACTGTCGAGCTGCGGCATGCCGATGTTCCACCACGCACGGCTGGAGCCGATCACCGCCACGTCGTAGCGTTGGCCATGCATGCCCATGAGCCATTGCGCCTTCGTTCCCTGGCCCTCGCGGAAAACGCGGGTGAAGAGCGAATCGAGCACGAGTGCCAGCAGCAACAGGATGCCGAGGGGAACCAGAAGGCGGAGCAGGAAGCGCTTCATCTCAGAACTGGAAATAGATGAAGGCACGTTGATCGGTGAAGACGCCGAAGAAGAGAACGATGAGCGTGAGGCCGGCGTAGCTCGCGTACCGAAGCGCGGTACGCTGCTCGAAACGCGCGAGGAAGGCAGGCCGTGCGGTGACCCAATCCATCGCGATCAGCAGCGCCGCGAAGGCGAATGTGCAAGCCAGGCCGAAGGGCGAGGATTCCGCGTAGGTGAGCAGGCGCTTGAGCAAGAAGAGCAGGTCGCGATCGAAGGTGACGGCGCGCTCGAGGAAGAGCAGTGCGGCATCGATGTCCGCGGCGCGGAAGAAGACCCAGCCCACGAGCACCACGATCATGGTGATGGCCCAGCGCAGCAGGAAGGGCAGCCGCTCGAAGCCGCCGCGCATCAGCTGCTCCACAACGAGGAAGCCGCCGTGCAGCGCGCCCCATGCCACGAAGGTCCAGTTGGCGCCGTGCCAGAGGCCGCTGAGCACGAAGGTGATGAGCAGGTTGCGCGTCACGTGCCAGCCTGTTCCCTTGTTGCCGCCGAGCGGGATGTACACGTAATCGCGGAACCAGGTGCTGAGGCTGATATGCCAACGGCCCCAGAAATCGCGCAGCGACGCGGCCAGGTAGGGCCGGTTGAAGTTGCGCATCAGGTCGAGGTTGAAGAGCTTGGCGGTGCCCTGGGCGATGTCGCTGTAGCCACTGAAGTCGCAGTAGATCTGCACGGCGAAGCAGAGCGCGCCAAGCACATTGAAGAGGCCGCCGAAGAGCATGGGGTGGTCGAAGACGGCATCGGCCAGCGGCCCCATGCGATCGGCCACCACCATCTTCTTGAACGCGCCGATGAGGATCAAGCGGCAGCCGATCACGGCGTTCTCGTACGAGAAGGCACGCTTGGCCAGGATCTGCGGCAGGAATTGCGGCGCGCGCTCGATGGGGCCCGCCACCAGCTGCGGAAAGAAGGCGAGGAAGGCCAGGAAGGCCACCGGATCGCGCGTGGGCTTCAGCGCGCCACGATACACATCGGTGGTGTAGCTGAGCGCCTGAAAGGTGAAGAAGCTGATGCCAACAGGAAGTAGCAGGCCGAGGACATGTGGCTCGGCCACCATGCCTAAACGGGATAGCGCATTCGCGAGGCTGACCGCGAAGAAGTCGTAGTACTTGAAGACCACCAGCACCGCGAGCGGCACGAGGATCCCCACGGCGAGCCACGCTTTCCGGGAGCGCGCATCGGGGCTCGAGTCGATCCGGAGCGCGCTCCCGAAGGAGACCAGCGAGCAGAAGATGATGAGGCCGAGGTAGCGCCAGTCCCACCAGCCGTAGAACACGTAGCTCGCGGCCAGCAGCACCATGTGCTTGTGGCGCCCATTCGGCAGCAGTGGCAGCCAGTAAAGCGCGAAGACGATGACCAGGAAGGCAGCGAATACCGGCGAATTGAAGATCATCGGGGCAGGCGCTAAAGGTACCCGGCGCCTCTGTGCTAACGGATCAGCAGGCGCGCGGTGCGCTGCACGCCATCTGATCGCGTCAGTCGCAGCGCGAAGGCCCCGCGCAGCGGAACGCGCATGTCAAGGAGGCGTGAGGCGCTGAGCATCTCCTGCCAGACAACCCGGCCGCTCAGGTCGATGAGCTCCGCTTTCATCGGGCCGATCCAATCGCCGGGGAGCGAAACGCTGAAGTGCCCATCGTTCGGATTCGGCGCGATGCGCAGATCGGAGCCACGTGCCGCCTCTTCGATTCCGACCGTGCAGAGCCCCGGCAGGTTCGCATCCATCCAATCGAGCCGCTCGGCGATCCATGCCTTCAGGGTGTCCAGCTCCGCCGCGTACGTGGTCGCGCAGGGCAGCACCTCGGGCGCGGGTCCGCTCTGCCCGAGCAGCGGCCACTTCTGGAAATGCCGGGCCTGCGCATTCTGCACCAAGACACCGACGCTGTCTATCCATGCGTGGATGCCAGCCGTGCTGAGCACATCGGCGCGGTGCTCATCGTAGATGCAACGCACCTCCTCCACCCAAGCGGGGTCCTGCTGGAGGCGGACGTACCAGCCGGCGCCGTAGTTGTCGGGGTTGCAATCGTTCACGAGGTGCGTCCAGCCGGAGCCATCGGTCTGGTCGCAGATGCTGCAGCCCCAGATGTTCTTCCACGCCCAGTCGAAATCCCACACCGGACCGCCTTTCAGCTTGCCACCGTTGCTGTTCTTGTCCTTGTGGAAGAAGACGCTCTTCTTGAACCCATCGGCATTGCGCGCCACTTCGTTCACGAGGAAGTAGTTGATGAAGCTCGGCGCGTCCAGGAAGCGACGGTACCCGGTCACGGGATCAGCGAAGGCCGGGCCGTACAGCGTAGTTTCCAGGCTGTCCACGAAAGCGGCGATGTAGTCCTTCTGCTCCGGCGTGATCACATCCGGCTCCGGATACTCGTAGATGAAACGCACCTCCACGCCGGGGTGACCGATCGGCGAGTAGTTCGATGCGAAGCTGTTCGATGAGTTCGAGAGGTTCTGCTGCAGGATGTAGCCGCCCGTGAGGTCGTCGCCGCTGTTCTCATCGGGATTGAGCTTCGCGATGTCCACCCGCGCCGAGTCGCGCTTGATGCGCTCGCCAAAGAGGTAGATGCCCTTGTACACGCTGTCCACGAACACTTCGCAGAGGTGCGCGCGCGGCGCGTACTGTCCCATGGCCCGGGCCAGATGGAAGGCCAGCGCGTTGCGCACGAGCGAACGGTCGTTCCAATTCGAGAGCATCACCCAGTCGTTCTCCTCGGGCATGCCCAGGAGGCTCACGTTGTTGTTCTCGCCGAGGTCATCGCGGGTCTCAATGGAATACGGCCTCTGCGGGTAGCCGCCGGAGGAGGCGCCGCGAAGGCCGATGCCGATATGTCCATCGTACACATTGGCCGGGCCATCGAAGAAGGTGAGTGCTCCGGGACCGTTGTACTTGATCTCCATCCGTGCGGACACCTTGCCGTCGTACGGGATCGTGTTGCCCAATGTGTTGATCAGCACCAGCGGAAGCTCGGAGCTCTCCACGGTGATCACGCCCAGGTCCGCCACGCACAGCTCGAACGCGCCGGAGGCCCCGCCATAGCCGAAGACCTCGATGAAGAGCAGTTCGCCTTCAGGCAGCTCGTATGCGCTCGCGATGGAGAAGTAGTCGGGACCAGCGTCATCATCGCAGGCGCGCAAGGTGAGGTTGAAGCAATCCGGCCCTGACCAAAGCGCGACGCCGGTGTCATTCAGGCCACCGGTGCTAAGGGTGCTCACGGAGACATTGCCCGATTCAGGCACGGGCATCACGTACCAGATGTCGCCGCCCTGGTAATTGGCGCAGCCGGGATTGGTCCCGGTGCCGCTGACGCCGGAGTTGTTCGCGATCACGCAGTCAGCGGTGTCGATGGGCAGCGCGCTGCATGGCGAGAGACCGGGCCCCGGGGACGAGATGCAATCACCGGTGCCGGTGAAGACGACGCCCTGTTCCGGATTCGGGCCATCGGCGAAGACCGACGCGCCGAATTCGTTGAAGAGCTGATAGGTGTTCTCCTCTTCCCAATCGGCAGCGGTGTAGCTCAGCTGGAGCGCATCGCCGTTGCACACCGGGAATGCAACGGTGCTTCCCGACCCGCTCGCGGCGAATGTGCCAACGGTCGCTCCATTCACCTGCACGGTGAGCTCGCCGCCGTTCCAGCCATCGCCGAAGGAGTCATGCATCACCAGGTAATAGTCGCAGCATTGGGCGAACGCTGAGCCGGAGGCGAGCAGGGCGGGAAGTAGGATGTATCGCATCATCGGGTTGCGGCAAACATAGCCGTGCGCGATGCGCGGGAATGGGCCGGTAAGCCCTGCTCAGTGGCCGCGCGCCGCCAGGTACCGCTCGGCATCGAGGGCCGCCATGCAGCCGGTGCCAGCGCTGGTGATGGCCTGGCGATAGACATGGTCGGCGGCATCGCCGGCCACGAACACGCCGGGCACGTTGGTGCGCGTGCTGTCGGGCTGGTGCTTGACGTAGCCCACTTCGTCCATGTCGAGCCAGCCCTTGAAGATGGCCGTGGCCGGCTCGTGGCCGATGGCGAGGAAGAGGCCGGAGACCTCCAGGTTGCGCGCCTCGCCGGTGGCGTTGTTCACCACGGTGATGCCCTCCACCTTATCCGCGCCGAGCACGTCCTTCACCTCCGTGTTGAAGTGAACGGTGATGTTGGGCGTGTTCTCCACGCGATGCACCATGGCCTTGCTCGCCCTGAACTCACCCTTGCGCACAAGCATGTGCACTTGCGGGCAGAGCTTGGCGAGGTAGGTGGCCTCCTCGCACGCGCTGTCGCCGGCGCCCACGAGCGCCACCGTTTGCCCGCGGTAGAAGAAGCCGTCGCACACCGCGCAGGCGGTAACGCCGCCTCCGATGTCGCGCAGGCGGATCTCGTTGGGCAGCCCAAGCCATTTCGCGTTGGCGCCAGTGCTGATGATCACGGTGTCGGCGTGG
>Ga0169931_10009826_pt1 | contig 13737 bp, 18 predicted proteins | sample Kivu_15m_20L_FD_129675 | JGI IMG/M metagenome (GOLD analysis project Ga0169931, IMG submission 129675) | Freshwater microbial communities from Lake Kivu, Western Province, Rwanda to study Microbial Dark Matter (Phase II) - Kivu_15m_20L... | ecosystem: Environmental > Aquatic > Freshwater > Lake...
AATTTTATTATCTTTTTAAAAATCTTTATTCACCTTAATTATGTTCTAGTCAAAAATTTATAAAATTACAAATAAATATTAAATAATAAATATAAATAATGGAAAAAGATTACAGAGATTGTGATATATGCTATTCTTTAATAATTCTACCTGTAAAACTTAAGTGTCAGCATTTGTTCTGTCTAACATGCATTCAAAAACTTATTTCTGATGGAAATCATAAATGTCCTTTAGATAGAAAAGAATTCGATTATGAAAATGATATTATTTTTGAAGAATCAGTAATGGAAAAAAATTACAAAGAAAATAACGAAGAATTTATAGAAAAAGCGAAAAATCTTTTAAATTTAAATATGATGAATTCAAAAATGAAAGAAATTCAAATTTTATACGGTAATACACATGAATTAATAAACACCTCTTCAAATAATCGAAATAGATGGATCTGTTATGTAAAAATTAATAAAAACCAAGGAAAAATTACAGATGCCCTAAACAAATTACAAGCTGAAGAAAAATTATGTAAAATATTAGGAATAAAGAAATTTAATTCGGAAGAACAAAAATCTAAATCAACAGATTTAATCTTGAGTGATTCCGATATGATTAAATCTGTTACCTTCTGTCTCCATCCTACTTTCAATCCTCCCTCAGTTAAAGTTACTGATGAGCCTTTCCAGATTAATAGAATAGGATGGGGTGTATTTGAAATTGAAATAAAAATTGAGTTTCATAAAAAATTTAAATTAGAGAATTTGAAATTGAATCATTTCTTGTCATTTAATGAAAATGATTCATTCATCACCAAAACAATCTATCTGGATTCAGAAAATATAAATTAAAAATATATAAATATCTTAATTATATATATGATAAATTCTGTATTATCTGTTTAATTATTACATTTTACTTCATAAGAAATATACCTTCATCAATAATGATAATATTTTTTATGTCTTTTAATAATTATGAAAAAAATGTTTAAATATTTAAAAAATAATGGGATGCACACCTGCTAAGAAAAACGAAAAATCTGGAATAAACGATAAAAACGAAAAAAAAGGGAAAAGTATATTTATATTAAATTTTAACATCTCAAACAGATTTCGATGATGTGCTCGAAGATATAATGGATATCAAGACTGTTCAAATAAAAGGAGATATGTTAATTTCTGAAACGACAGGAAAACCAAAAGATCATTACGATATAATAGAAAACATAGCTGCTGGTAATTATGGAATGGTAAAAAAAGTCAAGAATAAATTTTCTGGTTGTATACGTGCTATGAAATTAATTAAAAAGGCCTTTATTGATCTTCAAGAAGATGAAAAAAATTTCATGAAGGAAATAGCGATATTAAGATCCTTAGATCATATTAACATAATTAAAATATATGAGTTTTATCAAGATGAGAAGAGTTTTTATTTCATTTCAGAGTAATGATATCATATTTTAAATAAATTTTATAGGTATTGTAACGATGGGGATCTTTTTGATAAAATACAAAAAGTTGGAACTTTTTCTGAGTACACCGCAGCATATATAATGCATCAATTGATTACTGCGATTTGTTATTGCCATTCTAATAATATAGTTCATAGAGACATAAAAGCAGAAAATATTTTAATAGAATCTACAAGGATCGAAAATATTGACGGAAAAGAAATAGAACTTTGTGAAATCAGACTTACAGATTTCTCTTCCGCAAGGAGTTTCAACCGCTCTAAAAAATTAACTAAAAAAGTAGGAACCCCTTATTACATAGCTCCAGAAGTGCTTAAAAGATCCTACAATGAAAAATGTGATATATGGAGCATTGGAGTACTACTGTTTATTCTTTTATGTGGAAAACCTCCTTTTTGGGGCGATTCTGATAAAGAAATCATAACAAATGTAGAAAAGGGAATACCAGATAAACGTCCGGAAGAATGGAAATATATTTCGCCAGAGGCACAAAATTTAATATTTGAACACTTATTAAAACATGACCCTCACAAACGTTTTTCTGCTGCTGACGCAATAAAACATCCTTGGTTCCAAAAATATCTGATACGACCAAGATTTTCTGCTGAAAAAATCACAGAATTTTACAAAAATATTATCTCATTCAAAATTGACACGAAATTTTTTTTCCAACAAGCATCTTTGGCTTACATGGTGCATCACATTCTCAAAAAAGAGGAAACTGAACCTCTCAGAAAATTTTTCGAATTTTTAGATAAAAACGGGGATGGTAAAATGGCCTATTCAGAAATAGTAGAAGGATTTAAAAAAATTATACATGTCAATGATAAGGATGTTATGAGAGTTTTCAAATACATTGATCAATCGAGATCAGGTTATATCGAGTATGAAGAGTTTATTAGAGCATGCATAGATCGAACTAAATTGTTGACTGATGAACATCTAAAAACAACTTTTATTCTTTTCACAAAACAAGACGAATATAAAACAATATCATGTCAGGAATTTAAATTTATACTTGGTCTGCAGACTAAATTCAATGAAAAGACCTGGGAAAATATAATTAAAAACATAGATATAAATAAGGATGGACAGGTATAAAATATATTTTTTTATTTTTTACGAAATGATATTTTAGATCGAATTAAATGAATTTACAGAAATGATGAAAAAGTTTATAGAATGAGTTTATATCCAGTATAATAAAATAAGTAAATTCTGTTTAATTAATTTAAATTATTATGGATAGTTTATTGTATTGTTCTAGATTAAATCTTTTTTAAAAGTAATCAATATGATTTTAAAGAAAAATTAAAATAATTTACTTAATTAAATTTAAAAATATAAAAAAATGATTAACACATCACTAGATGAAAATTTACAAAAGGAATCTGAGATCACTAGTAAGAAGCAATAAAAGATTTTATACATTTTTAGATCTTAACCATATTGTATCCATGGAATTTGATGTGAATAAACATAAAAACATAAACTTCCTAATTGAATATTCGGATTTTTTGATAAAGACTAAAAAATTTGATGAATCAATTATTAACTGGCAAATAGAAAATTCTTTCCCTTTACGCTCATTAGGATTGGACACAGAATTTCTTAAGAAAAAGATGAAAGAGAAAAATAAAGACTACTACAAATTTCCAAATTTAATTTCACAACTTTCTTGTAAATATGCTTTAACATTTTTAGACCGGCTAGATAAACATAACAAATTAGCGCCTGCCAAAGAAATTGTTAGAAAAATGGATATCGATGAAATCGATGAAAATGAAGAAGGAGAAGGCCAAAATCTAAATGAAATGAATTATTATGATGCTAATGATACTTTTATAGACGACGAGGATGTCTGTTCAGATAATTCAGAAAATGAATTCACGAAAATTTCTTTGCCTTACGAAAATTACACTGAAGAAGCAATTTTAAATAATTTATTAAAGGCAGATAAAATAAGAGAAAAAGAAGAATCAAGAAGGAAAAAGAAAAAGGAATTTAGGATGAAAAAACAAGATGAAAATAAAAATAAAAATATGATTGATAAAAGTTTAGATAAAAATAGTGACTATATGAATATCGACCATGTTTCTCCTAAGAATCAAAAGGTTGGCGAAGAGAAAAAGGAAAACAACCACGACATTAATAAAAAAAGAAAAAAAATTGTAAATTTCGTAGATTCAGAAAAGAAGAAGGAGTTAAATAACACTCAAAATACGAATGAATTGAATGAATTAAATATCAATAATCAGAATAAACAATTTTCTCAAATTGACTCAGATTTAGAAAACCTTCAAAGCACTTTCTCCTTAGAAAATGTGCAAAAAGATTCAAAAGATAAATTAATGTTTTTAAAAAAGATATCTGTAATTTATCGAAAAATAAATGGTCAAATAAATATTGAATATTTTCTTGAAAAAATTTCCTTCTTATTCAACACATCCACTGATTTATTGCAATTAATTTTGGAATTCGACAAGTTAAAAGTGAAACGTGACGGAATCTATTCTACTATAGCTAAACTTATAATGAAGCTCGAATATAAAATTACAGAAATCGGGATCAAAGATATAACTGACTGTGGAATTTTTAAATCAAACGAAGAAATCGGAGATAAATTAGATCAAATTTTAGAAAGGATTTTAAATTATCTCAAAATAAATGATATGGTTTCTACTTATTTAAAAACGGAAGAAAATGAATCAAAAATAAAACAATTTTTAGAAACAAATAAGTTAGGAAATATGTCTGATTCTGAGGCTAAAGCTAAAATCATTCATAAATTCAAAGAGACTTTAGAAAAAGCTTCAATCGTATTTAATTTAGAAAATTTCTTGCAAATAATAAACACTTATATCAAAGAACAAGAAAAATCTTCAATAGGAGATAAATATATGTTCGATATTAATTTAAGATTTATCGGAGAAGAAGGCATGCCTATAGATGATCCAGAACCAAAAAATGATAATAAAAATAATTCGAAGAATTCTGATGATGAAGTTAATAATAACAAGATAATTACTCAGGAAAATGATTCAAAAAGAAAAATAAGTTTTAAAAATGACGAAACTGAAGAAAAAATTAAAACAAATGAAAATGAAATTATTGATTTAGAAAACTCAAATATTGACATCAATATGGATGCCAAAGAACCAAGCCTAAGTAAGAGATTTTATAAAGTAATGTAAGTTTTTAAAATAAGATAAATTAAACGATATAATTCCTAGATATGATGTAAAAGACTTCTACGAAAACAAAAGAATCAATATCCTTAGTAAACTAAATGAAAAACCCAATACTCAACTGGCTGAAAATACGACTAATTTTTCAAATAAAATGGGAAATACAGAATCGGTTAACAACCTAATCCTAGAGGAAATTCAAGAGAGTGAAAATTCAAAGGAGCACAACGAAAGCATTAATAATAATCAAATGATAGAATAATCAACAATATTTATTAAATTTAAATTAAGATATTATTCCACTATTAATCTTATATACTAAATTTTTCTTAATAATATTCAAATTAAGACAAGTATGAATAATTATCTCATATTTATATTAAAAAATACAAAATAAATTAATCATAATCATTTAATGGCAAGAAACCTCGGAAACCATTCGATCCTATCAGGGTCTAAAATAAACATGAGTAAATAAAAAAAAAACAATTATTTTAGCCAGCGATCTTGGAAATAACGATAGAATGCAGAAACTTGCAGAAAAGCTTACTAAAATTTCAGTAAGAATATTTATAATCCTATATTAGTCAGTGATTGAAAATGAAAAAAATTCTAAATACGAATTATATGAGAATAAAATTATGAATCTATACAATTCTATTGAAGAGACTAGAGAAAACAACTCCAAAAAATTTAACGACTTAAAAGATCAAATTCTGATAATTCAGAAGACTTTGGAAGATGAAAGTGGCAAAAAAGAAGCAGCACATAACGAATTCATGGATTTTATGAAAAAAATGGAAGAAAAAATTTTTGAAAAATTTGATTACGAGTTAAACTGCAAAAAAGAAATCGAAACAAAAGCAGCTCAATATTTAGAAGAAAAATTTAATTTAGTAAAATCAGAACTTCAAAGAGAATCCAAATCACGATATGAAGCTATTGAAAATCTGGAATTCTATTTCGAAAAAGAATTACCAAAGATTCAGGAAGGTTTTAAAATCGAACAAAACGAAAGAGAAGAAAATGACAATTCCAATTTAACAAAATTAAATGAAGAAATATCGAAAATCAATCATTTTATTCAATCAGAGAAGAAAACAAGAGAAGAAACTCAAGAAGGCATTCTAGAAATGATTAAAATCATGAATGAAAGAATGAAAAATGATTTGTCAACTGAAAGAAAAGAAAGGGAACAGAATGAAGAAGTACTTATTGAATTGTTGGAAAATACCTGCAACAGGTTACAACAAACCACAGCGAAAATTTAAATTTATTTAATAAATTTAGTTAAAATTTAATTATTTAAAAATCTTATTTGGATATTGATAATATTATGTTATTTATTAAGTGTAATTAAATTAAAATGATTTTGGGTTGATTTTAGATATATTTACTGTATAGAGTTGTTTAAATTTTAAACTAATTTCAAATCAACTTAAATTAATCTAATGAAGTATTTATATTTAATTAATTTTCTCGTTGTTGTTAAAATTTAAATTTGGAATATCCCAAATTGCATTGTAAAGAAAATCTAAATCCCTAAAAAAATTTATTTCATTGGATTGATTTATCATATTGATATTGTTGATGTTATTATAATCATATCTCGAATCATGAATTTCTGAGGAATCTTTTAAATTTAAAGCCGGAAATTCGAATTTGTTTGTTTGAACTAGCACTATTAAAAAATTTTATATTACACTCATTTATATATTTTATGGAATTTTCCAAGACTCTCTTTATTTTACAATTTTGACATTCACAGTCAATTGTCTTATAAGCTTTCCCTGAATTAGAAATGATCCTATCGTTCAAAAATTCAGGTATTTGGATGTCAAATTTAAAAGGAATAGTTGAATTAATTAAATTATTTGAAATTTGTGATTTTTCTGAAAACTCTGCATCATTTTCTGTCTTTTCAATATTTGAAGTTTTAATTAACTTTTCTCTCTTACGCTTTGTTAATTCTCTATTAATGCGGTAAAAAACAGTTTTAAAATTTGAATTTCTTTTTTTCAATTTAGGATTTGTAAGATAAGAGTAGATATCTTTTCTTATCAATATCAAATCTACATCCGAAGATTTCGCAATTTCTTTTTGATCAAACCCAATAAAAGTGTTGGTAAAGAATCCGACTTTGAAAAATTCGGATTTGACATCCTTAGTGGACTTACTCATTATAAAAGAATTTATTAAATTATTTTCATAGAAATATATATTCAGATTCAAAATGAAATTGAATAATTTCTTAAAAGGAAAAAGAACATTTTCTGTAAAAATTCAGGCTTATGAATATCAGAAGGTAACATATTTACATAGTCCGGGGGAATCTTATGTTAGAAATGTTACTTTAATACCAGGTGAAGGCATTGGAAGAGAATTAGTTAGTATAATAAAAAATATTATAATTTCATTAATAATATTTTTTCATCTTAGAATCTGTATTGAAAGTAAATGAAGTCGTTAACCCCCCAATAAAATGGGACCTCATTGACGATTTTGATTTTAATAATAAAAACTGCATGGATCTATTGCATAAGAATAAATACATTCTTAAAGGACCAGTGATGTCAAGATATGACTCTAGATTTGAAGACAATGTTACTATTGTCAAAAATTTAGATCTGTTTGCAAATGTAGTACAAACCATTTCTATTCCGAATGTAAAAAGTCGTCAAAAAAATGTAGACATAGTGGTCATTAGAGAGAACACTGAAGGAGAATATTCTGGTCTGGAACATGAAGTGTATCCTGGTGTGATAGAGTCCGTAAGAGTCATTACTAAAAACGCAAGTTTGCGATTAGCAGAATATGCTTTTGAATATGCATATTTAACACAAAGAAAAAAAGTGACAGCAGTTCATAAGATAAATACCACGTAAAAGTCTTAAAAATATTTTAATTTTTAGTAAATTATGTGATGGACAATTCCTTGAAACAGTAAGGACAGTATCTAAAAGGTACCCTAAAATAAAATATGAGGAAATGATTGTTGACAATTGCTGCATGCAATTAGTACTAAAACCCCAGCAATTTGATGTTATTGTTATGCCTAATTTATACGGAGCAATTATTGCAAATATAGCTATGGGAATTACTGGGGGTCCTGGATTATCACCTAGTGCAATGATTGGATCTAAATTTTCGACCTTTGAACCTGCTGGAAGGTATGCAGGAAAAGACATTACTGGGAAGAATGTAGCAAATCCAACATCTTTCTTACTTTCATATACTATGATGTTAAAGCATCTTTCCTTAACTTTCTTCGCTCAGAGGGTTGAGAATGCAATAATAAAAACTTTATCTGAAGGGAATGTGAGAACTTTTGACTTAGATGGTAAAAATTCTACTATGGAATTTACAGATGAAGTGATTAAAAATATTGTTTGTCAATATTAAATATAAATTCACTTATGAAAATTTTGTGATAGCTAATTAATTTAAGTTTAATTATTGTAATTTTAAAAATGTATGTATGTGAAACTTCAGACTCATTATACAAAACTACCACTGATATTTTGATGTTTTATATCAACCACTCAAATCTAGAATCGGCCTATGGTTTGTTAAAAGAAGAAGAAGTCAATTTAGAGATAAAAAATCACATAGGAATGACTCCGTTGCATGTAAACCAACCCCAATTTTAAATAATTAGCAAGCAGTTAAATTAGACAATTTAAATTTTGTAAATCTTTTATTAGACTTCGGAGCGAACCCTAATTCCACAACAGATCAAACTTTAGGGTACGAAACACCCTTGATCATAGCAAGTTCCAACAATTTTTTAGATATTGCAAATCTTCTTCTAGATTTTGGAGCTGATCCCACAGCACGAGACAACTATGGTCTTACATGTTTACATCATGCGGGAAAGAATGGTCATCTAGAGATGTGCCTTTTGCTAATTTCAAGAGGTTGTGATGCCAATATTAGAGACGACTATGGAAATAATTGTGGCTATTGGGCAAAAAAGAATAATCATTTAGAATTATTAAATTTTCTTCCTCCCCCTATAACAGTTACACCGGAAGAAAATAAAAATTTCAGGGATATTATTGAAGAATCAAGAAATATCAACGGAAAGAAGAATAAAAAGAAGACTAGAAAATAAAAATAAAATTTGTATTCATAGTTTTAATTTTAATGCTTTATAAATTAAAATTTCACTTAAGTTCTTTAAGTAAAAGGATTAGCATATTATGAGCTTATTTTATTTAAATTTAAATTAATGGAAGAATCGAATAAAGATCATCTATCGGAATTCAATTTTATGTATGAAAGATTAATCCAATTCTTGGAGAACGCCGCATTCATTCCTCTTGATAGATACAACTCATATACTCTGAAAAAATGCGATCAAAGTAGACTTTTGAATAATGATGATGTCAACAAAATTATAAATGTTTTTAACCATATGAGATCGCATTACATCGAACAGATTAAAACAGAGATTAACAGATTTGTAGAAAAATATAATCTTAAGGATAAATTAAAGATTAAATCTGAATCTTTCTTTTATGAGCTGCTAATGAAAGAACTTGGAATAAAAATTGAAAATTTAAAAGAAATGGAAGAAACTAATTCTCTAGAAAATGATGAGACTAACATTTTAAAATATTATCTTAACAAATACACTATGGATAAAAATAAACTACTTGAAGAGGAGAATGCAAAGTTGAGGTTGGAATTAGAAAATTTAAAAAAAAGAAATAAACTAAATTTATAAAAACTTTTTATAATTATTTAATGATAATCAAAATAAATTATCCTTATTATCAAATAAATGAAGTCATTAATTTTTAATTTTGCATATATGTTAAAATTTGTATGCTTCGTTCTTTTTATTCTAAAAATAAATTCAATAAACTTCCTAAACAGGAAGGTCATTCAGAAGAACGTAAGTAACGTTGAAAACAACAAAAATTTAACAAGAATTTTTTCTATTTATGAAGATCCTAAAATTTTAAGCGAGAAACCTGTCATACAGGAGAAAATCGATTGTAACATATTGAAATGTCTTAATTTAACAGCAGCAGACAAAAATTATTTTAGTTATATGAGTTCTTCATCCAACTTTGATTCTACAGTAGGTAAAAATTGTTCTTATATTTTTAGCTAAATCAACGAGCAACTTGATAAAACAATCTGGATATGTAAATATTTTCTAAATAAAGGAAAGGCCTAATTTTTATTCGTCTGTTATAGAAAATCATCCAGTGGTTGTGTCAGGAGGGAATAATGAACCGAATCCACAAGTGACACTAGATTTAGAAAAAATCAGTAACTAACAATTATTTTTACTAAATTTTAGAAGGACACACATTGGTAAATATGAACAAACCTGAATTACATATACAAGCAACGCCGATGGATAATTTAGGACAGCTTTCATCTTCATTTCACAATTCAAACGAGATACCGGATTCGATCCAAGTTCTTCATCAGATGAATCATTTAGCTCAGCATATCCCTAATCAGCAGTCAAATATGATTATGCAAGTACCCAAACAAATGCATCCAATGAATTTAATGCCGAATTCTATTCCTCAAATGACTAATAGTCCATTGATAAATCAATCTTCATCACCTTTTACTACTCAGCATGTTAATCAAATTGATCTAGTTCATAATAATAGAAATCAAGCGATTACACAAAATTTTATTGCTAATCATTTAAATCAAATTTCTCATAATGAAATTATTCCTGATCAAGTACAAAATGAGCATACTAAATTAATATCAAATAATGAACAAAATCATATTCCCCAAAATATTCATCACCAATCTGTACAACAATTACCTGTGAATGATATTTTGTCAGATGATGAGAACTTAGACAATATTAGTCCAATCTTTCGCGATGTTATAGCGGTTCCAAGTTTTGAAATTACAGAACCAGAAATTTCACAAAATCCGCCACAAAAGGATCAAGAAAAAGGTAAAAATAATATTGTTATTGATTTAGTTATTAATGAGATTGAAAAACATTCCTCAACACTTTTAGATCTAAATAAAAACACGTTCAGAAAAATGAAAAAATATCTCAGGCAAACCAAATTGTAATATTAACCAATATTAAAAATTTTCTTCAGAATTTTAGAATCTTTCAAAGATGAATTATTTGAAGAGAAAATGGACTCACCTTTAAAACATAGAATAGATTTAGATAACAATTTTGAATCAACTATTGAAAATGAAGCTGTTATTCAAAATCTTGTTCTTACTGAGGTTCAACCTGAATTTAAAGAATTAGAAAATAAATTTATCATAGAAAGTGAATCATTAAAAAATTTCTTTGAAAATGAAATTTAAATGCTTAAGTAAACTTATTTCGAATAATCTATATCCTTAAATTTAATGATAAAATTGGTAACTATTGTTTGATAATATAATATTTGTTTTTAAAAATAAACATTAATTTTAAATTATTTTAAATGATCAATTTTATTTTTTTCGATGTAAAAATTCCTGGACCTCGGCAATTTTATTTTAAAAATATTTTTCCCTACATCAACTTCAACATCATTTTTTTTCAATTTTTTATGAGGTTTTCTTCTATCAGGTACTTTGGCAATATCCTCATCGTAGGCCCCCCATTTAGGATTTTTTATTATTGAAAGATTGAATTTATTAATCACATCAAGCGGTTCATTTCTGTTCCTTGTTGATTTAGATCCACTGTGGATTTTTATTTTTTTACTGATGTAAAGACCAGATAGATTATTAAAATTATTACTAACTTGTGCTATTTTTTCACTTAATTCAGGGATTATATAAAGACTATCAAAAGAAGCTTTCAAACCGTTTCCGAATCGGCTGGAAATTTTTAAACTGTCATTTAAATTCATTCGATTCTTTTTTGAGTAATCTGAGCTGTTAACGGACATTAAGTTATTATCTATAACACTATTGAATGTGTTATCGATCAAGCTATCATTATAGTTTACTAATGGATTTATTGTACTCTTATTTATTATTAAAGTAGAATTGTCCTTAGATATTTGAGAATTATTGTTGTTGTTTACACTTATTGTAGGTAAAGATTTATTTCCTAATTGTTTTAGCATAATATTGTAGTCATATTTAGAATATTTCCCAAACTTCTGATGATAGTCAGTGCTACCTGATTTTGATTTGTTACCCTCTATAAGGGTTACCCCCGTTTCAGGGGCTATCAAGTCATAATTAGAACCTGCTGGTTGAATTGGAGTTCTCTCAGCTTTGAAATTAATTAACGAATCTTTTCTCAATAATCTTCTATTTGGTTTCTCAACTGCTTCCAATTCTTCTATGGTCTTTTTATCTAGTGAATTATTAGATTGTTGAAGGTTTTTATCTTGTTGGAGTTGAGGTTTATAAGCTATATTATTAGAAACAGCTTGTTTTTCCTTTATATCAAATCTATATATTTTAATCATTTTAATAAGGTATTCAAATTTTACCTGGGAAAAGAAAAATCAATCGCCAATTTATCTACTTCTATGTCCTTCATAACAATTGAAGAACCATTAACATCAAATGTGAATTTTCTTCCATCCACTTCCTTCGGTTTATAAGTATCTGCTTTCATGGCTTCTCTTTCTTTCTCTTGTTGCAGCCTTATTCTTTCCTCTTCTTCTTGTTGCTTTTTAATAATATCTCTAAACTTCTCTTCTCTCATTACGGAGATCATTTTATCTTCTTTTTCAACAGGCCAATTAGGTATCTCTCTATCAATAAAAGTATTTCGAATTTCATTTAACTTTATCTTTGAAATCATCTTATTGCTAATGTTAATTTTTGTATTCGTTTTTGATTCAAAATTAGATTGTTCAAGTTTAGAAATTAAATTTTCAGGAATTGTCTCAGAGGGAGGGTCTAAGATAATTTTATGATATTTACTTAATCGCGAAGTTGAAGATTTTACAAATTTTATCAAAGTCGATGCACCTCTGTCTATCTTTGGCTTTAGCTTAATGAATAATTAAATATAAAATAATACAGGTTCTGCAATTTCACCCCAGTCGTTCGTTCCATAATAAAAGTTGCTGTAATAATATTTATTCTGAGGCATGAAAAGATCATCTTCAATAGTCTGTAATTTCGGTAGATCTTTGTCATCTCTATCACGCGTGATATAGTTTATTTCTAGAAGATTATGAAATAAATTTTGAATGTAATTGAATGTGTAACCATCAAGTTTTTTATCGATTTCCATCTTATATGTCTCGGTAACTGTGAAGCTAATTAATTTCTCTATAATTTCTTTCGTAATTATTTCTGCGAAATAGAAAGAAAGATATTCTTGAATTTCCTGTGGATTGTCGGAATTGACTGTCTATATTGTAATGAGTGTGTTTTTACCTTGTCTATCATTTTTTTAATTAATATAATCAGGCTAAATTAAAATATAATTTGATATTAATAATCTCAACTGAAATTATTTTTAGTTTATAAATAGAGGGGATATTAAATCAATTTATAATTTTTAAAATCATCATTCATAGATTCGTCAACTATTTCAAGATCGACGTCATTTATGATCCTCTTTTTATTATCTGTAATGAAGACAATTTGCCATGGGACAACAGACGAAATTTTACAATATTTTTTGAATATATTTAATTTACTATACTTTGATTTTGCTCTTTTGTGTTCTGTTTCGAATAATTCACCCATGAACTTTTCATAATTTTCATAAAATGTTTTAATGTCATTTTGACTCTTAATAAAGGAATTTACTAAGGTAGATCCACTCTTCCATCCATTTCTTAATGATCTATAAAAAGGAACTCCAAAAGCGGAGTCACCACAAAGTACTACCGGAATCGCATTTTCTTCCTTAGAATCAAATTTTCCGAACTGTACGCTTCTGTAGCAATTCAACTGGAAAGTGGTAAGCTTAAAACTAGATTTTAAAATTTTCTCATCTCCTATATAGTATTTTCTTGCTTTAATCCAAAAGAGAACTGTCGAAAGGAATTCCTTATTTTCTATCTTTTCTAGATTTAAACAGGGATTTTTTGCATCATACATTTTTAGTTTTGAAAAAATTTCGTCAGTTACAAAAAATCTAAGAGATACTTGATTTTCGATTTGAGT
>Ga0169931_10009828_pt1 | contig 13734 bp, 10 predicted proteins | sample Kivu_15m_20L_FD_129675 | JGI IMG/M metagenome (GOLD analysis project Ga0169931, IMG submission 129675) | Freshwater microbial communities from Lake Kivu, Western Province, Rwanda to study Microbial Dark Matter (Phase II) - Kivu_15m_20L... | ecosystem: Environmental > Aquatic > Freshwater > Lake...
CTTCTTCTTCTTCTTCGGATTCTTCTTCGACTTTATCTTCTAAAATTTCCTCTTCGACTACTTCCTCTTCAACTTCCTCTTCAACTTCATCTTCTACTACTTCCTCTTCGACCTCCTCTTCTCCACTCGCAAAAGTGACCTCAAATTCGGGTTCCGGTCTCGGTTCGGCCATTGAACCAAATAAATCGATAGGGGTTTCGATTTCAGGTTGGCGGAGACTTGCAGAAATAACAGGTTCGTTGACTCCTAAAACGTTGGTTTCATAGATTTTGTAACGCAATATGATGAGCCTTTCGTAGAGTTCTTTGGCGTCCTCAACTAATAATTCCATATCTTCAGGTGTTAATTGACCCGACTCGAGTTTGTCGACACCATTTTGGAGGTGTCCGAGAATAGTTTTGATCATTAGGGAAGGACTTTTTTCTGACATTGCTGATAACTTATTAATTTCGTGCAAGCGGACGCTTTTTAAGCAACCGAATCAAAATTAGAAAACATTTCACAATCTGATTCAACACCAATATGTTTTTAGAGCAATTTAATCAAGAAAACGCGCAACAAGGTTGGATAGAAGTGATCTGTGGCTCTATGTTTTCCGGAAAAACTGAAGAACTCATACGTCGCTTGCGCCGTGCAGAATTCGCTAAGCAATCTATAGTTCTATTCAAGCCGATCATCGATGACCGCTATGCAACTGAAGCGGTAGTAAGTCATCAAGGGCAAAGCTGGTTGGCTAAGCGCGTCATTTCGGCAAAGGAAATACTTGAGAATTGGCAAGGAGAACAAATTGTTGCTATCGATGAAGCACAATTTTTTGATACAGATATCATCCCTGTATGCAATGAATTGGCGAGCAAGGGCGCAAGAGTCATCATCGCTGGACTAGACATGGACTATAAAGGTTTACCATTTGGACCCATGCCTCACTTAATGGCCATCGCAGAATTCATAACCAAAGTGCATGCAGTTTGTGTGTCTTGTGGTCAACTTGCACAGTTTTCACATCGAATAGTTGCCCAAACAGAACAGGTTTTAGTTGGCGCCGTTGAAAAATACAAGCCGCTCTGTAGGGCTTGTTACTTAAAAGCCAAGCAATGAAGTTAGGGCTTACTATTGAACACTTTACGAGCATTATATGTGCCAAATGCTTCGGGGAATCTCAAGAAGCCTTGATTCAAGAAGCTACATTTGATTCACGAAAAATTATTCGTACCCAAGGCGTTGTTTTTTTTGGATTAAAAGGCGCCAACCGAAATGGCAGTGCGTTTATCAATGACGCTTATCAAAAAGGAATCCGCTTGTTTGTCGTTGAAAGTCAACCTCAACAACACTTTGCGGACGCCATCTATTTTCAGGTACCTAATGCGTTGATCGCCTTACAGAACTTAGCAGCTTTTCATCGACAGCGCCTCTCTTATCCAATTTTAGCTGTTGCTGGATCCATCGGCAAGACTACTGTTAAAGAATGGATTTACCATTTGTTGACTCCAGCACTCAACGTTTATCGCAGCCCCAAAAGCTACAACTCACAGATAGGCGTGGCTTTATCGCTTCTTGAACTACCCCTCATTGGAGATCTAGCTATTATTGAGGCGGCCATTACAAAACCTGGCGAAATGGAGCTTTTGGCCCCAATGCTGGCCCCTGATTATTGTGTAATTACCACAAAAAAAGCCAATTTTAGACATGAATTCGATACCGCAGAAGCCTTTGTTGCCGCATTGTCTGTATTATCCAAAGACTGCAAGTGGGTGATCGACGGTGATCAATACAGTCTGCAAGTACCTGAGCCAAAGGAACCTCTTTTCGAATGTATACCATTCAAAGATCCTATCCGTTTATACAATGCGCGTTTAGCGCTAAAATGTGCTTTGTCTTTTCACGGCTGTAAAGCTGAAGCGATCGCTACGCTTCCTCATTTGGCAAACCGCCTAGAAACCATTGAAGGTGCCAATGGAGCTACACTAATTAATGATACTTACACACTAGATTTAGTGGCTTTTGAGGCCTCATTGGAATTTTTAAAATCTAGCGCAGAAGGAAAGCCGACAATTGTTTGCTGCTTGTTAGATAAAAGTCAAGCTACACTTGAAGTTGCAGTTAAAAATTTAATTCAGAATTATGCTGTTGACCAAGTTCATATTTGGTATGACTTGCCGACTGTCCTTCCTCAAATTGATAACCATGTAGTGCTCATTAAAGGTCAAACAGACCTCACTACACAATTACTGGCTAAATGGAGCCAAAAAGCGCATAGTACTGTCGTTCGATATGACTTGTCTGCCTTACACCATAATTTGCGCCAATATCAGCAAACGCTTCTACCCAATACGCAAATTCTTGCTATGGTCAAGGCGCAAGCTTACGGAGCTGGACTCGATCAAATGGCACTTAAGTTGCAGCAAAGTGGCGTGCAATACTTGGGCGTTGCCTACGCCGACGAAGGCGTTATGCTCAGGATGGCTGGAATCACGCTACCGATTCTAGTGATGAACGCAGAGCCGCCAGGATTTGAACGCTGTATCGCTTATGACTTAGAGCCAGCAATTTTTAGCTTGACGCATTTAGATGCATTTATTCGGATCCTCATCGCTCAAAAAAAATCGTCCTATCCAATTCATCTCAAGCTAGATACAGGAATGCATCGCCTTGGATTTGCACCTGAACAGATCAATCAAGTATTGCAAATGATGAGCGCTCAGCCCGAGGTGCTGGTCAAGAGCGTTTACAGTCATTTGGCGTGTGCAGATGAACCACTACATGCGATGAACCAACACCAAATACAGGTATTTGAAATGTGCTGTGCGCAAATCGAAGAAGCATTGCCGTATCCTTTCATGAAACATTTGCTGAATTCTGAAGGTGCGGCTCATTTTACACAGGCCCAATACGATATGGTTCGCTTGGGAATAGGCTTATTTGGCGTCAATCACGATCCGAAATTTGAGTCAAAACTCAAGCCAGTTATTAGTTGGTTTAGCCGAATTTCACAGCTTAAAGTGGTAAGAAAAGGAGAGTGCATTGGCTATGGTTGCACCGATATAGCAGCTGAGGATATCCAAATTGCAATTATTCCCGTCGGATATGCTGACGGCTTCAAAAGAAATTTGAGTAACGGTGTCGGGGGTGTTTTTATCGATGGACAATATTGCCCTACAGTGGGCCGTGTTTGTATGGACATGATTATGGTGAATGCACCAAATGCACAGCTACAATCAGAAGTAGAAATAATTGGACCCCAGCAATCCTTGGTTAGTTTTGCCTTAAAGGCTCAGACAATTCCATATGAAATTTTAACAAGTATATCGCCTCGAGTTCATCGAACCTACACGAACGATTAATCTTTGTAAATTGCAGCTATGGAAACCATCCAAGACCAACTTTTACAACTCATCAAAGCTAAATTGCCGCCAGGCGATGCACTAGGGCATATCCTGAGTGAAACGCTGCATATCAGTACCGATGCTGCCTATAGACGTATGAGAAATGAAACTGCGCTCACTATAGATGAACTCAAGCGTTTATGCAAAACTTTTGATATTTCATTTGATTCACTGATTCAGCAACAAAAGACCAACGTTATTTTCCGCTATACACCGCTGAATGCCTATGATTTTTCGTTAGAATCTTATTTAGAGGGCATTCTAGAGGCTTTTGAACGCCTGCGACATCTAGAGCAACCGAAAATCATGCTCACCATTAACAACACGCATTTTTTTCAGTTGTTGAATTTTCCGCAATTGGTTCGCTTCAAACTGTTTTTCTGGGCCAAGACCCACTTACAAATTCCAGATTACAAGAATGTGCTGTTTCGTCATGAAAAAACAACAGATCGCGCGTTTGAACTCGGCAAATCAATATTACAAGCTTACAATACCATTCCTTCCGTTGAAATTTTCGACCCCGAACTCATGCGTGGCTTCTTGAGACAAATCTTGTACTATTACAAGTCCAACCAATTTGAAGACCCGCAATATGCGCTTTTTTTATGTGATCGTTTGTTGATGTTTTCTGCTCACTTGCGCGAGCAAGCCGGTCATGGCAAGAAATTTATATATGGCACTCAGGCCCCGGCAACAGGTAATACTTTTGAGATGTACCTCAATGAAACCATCAATGCCGATTCAGCTTTTTATTACGAAAGCAAAGACAAGCAAGGACTCTTTTTATCGCACAACATCATGAATTACTTGCAGACTACCGATAGTCAATACGTGCAAGATGCAAAGCAGGTCATCGACAAACAACTAGCAAATTCTAGCCTGATTAGTGTAGTGAATGAAAGAGAGCGCAATAATTTCTTTGCAGACTTTGAAAAAACCATTGGCGTTTTTAGAAAGAAAATAGAGGCCGACCTTGAGTTTTTAGCTTAATACTTGCGATTTTCGCAACCACCATACAAAGGCCTCCGAAATTCAATTTTGTCGGAAATTCAATTCTATCCATCTTTGTATCATAAAATATATGCTATGAAAACAAAAAAATTACAAACTGTTTATTTCCTAGTTGCCATTTTTTTCAGTGGTATGGCTAGTTATTTTGCACAACCGTCAAGTACAATAGCGGTTGCCAATCCGAATATCAATGCCTTCACAATTAAGCCAGAGTCCGCGGCAAAAATGATGCGCTTAGAACTCATCAAAATCAACAAATACAAAGTTTATGACGAGTTTGACATGAACGAAATCATCAAAGCTAAAGAAGAGTACAAAGTGGGTTGCTATGGTCAAAGTTGCTTGTCAAGGTTAGGCGAAGAACTTAAAGTGGATTATGTTATGTCAGGGTCTATAGATGGCTTGGGCAATAAAATCGTTGTGACCGTTAAAATCATCGATGTCAAAGGGCAAGCGCTGTACAAGTCATCCGTACGTGAATTTGACAACCAAGAGTTAGAGGTCCAGCGCATGATTGAAATTGTAATTGCCGAAATGCATGGTCTTGCTGTCGACAAAGTTGTCGCTGATCGTTTGGCCTTTAAAAACGAGTTGATTACCTCAAACAATGTCGGTAAAGTCAATAATTCAGGCCCGCGCATTGGTGTAGCTTATTTAACTGGGTCACTTAATGAATTCGCAACAAGAGATGTGAAATATGGTGGTCTAGGGATCATGCCATTTGCTTCCATGATTGGTTATCAAATAGAAGGTCAGTATGTGGGTACTGAGAATTTCTCGGCATTAGTAGAAGGAATCATAAATGTTTCTGGCTTAGATCAAGGGCAGTTCATGCCTTCAATTTCTTTATTGAACGGTTTCCGTTGGGGAAAAGCTAATTGGGAATTTGCTTTTGGACCGCGGTTTGGAATCAAGTCCGTATCTACTGGCTTCCTGGATAAAGATGGCGAGTATGGTCCAACAGGTGCATACTATACGCGCACTGACTTTGAAAATGGCCTCGTTACCCTCGCATCGACTGGCGAAGTTATTTTAGAGCCTTATCAAGGTTTTTCTGAACACTTTGATAAGGATGGAATCAAGAAGATTTCAACAACATTCTTGGTTGCATTTGGCCGCACTTTTCAATCTGGTTCTTTGAATATTCCGGTGAATATTTTTTACAGCGCTCAGCCAGGTGGTGGATTTGTGGGTGTCAATATGGGCTTCAATGTTCAAAAAAGCAAGCAGCCGATCAATAAGCAAAACCCACAGCGCTACTATTAATATTCAGGAATTATATCAAAAATGAGATTTCTGATTATCATCAACTCTTATCTCAGCTTAACGCTCTGCTTCTTCGGAAGTCAGGGCGTTTTTGCGCAAGATTGAATAATCCTTATTTTTGTAGTATATCACTAAAATCACAACCAATGAAAACCAGTTTGATTCTCTTTTTGACCTTCTTTTGTGTTTTAAGTAGCCAAAGCACCTTTGCACAAACACCTTCAACGGCTTCTCCAGCTACTGATACGACTAAATATATTGTCACAAAAAATGATGGTAACGAGTATGTCGGCCGAATTTTGTCTGATGATGGGCGTGAAGTCTTGATTGAAACACAAATGTTAGGGAAAGTATACATCCCTAAAAGTGACATCAAATCTATTCGCGAATTGAATTATAGTGAAGATGTTCAAAAAGGTGGAGCGGTAAGTACAGCTGGCGTTTTTACAACCCGCTATCAGTTTACAACGAATTGTTTTCCGATTAAAAAAGGCGAGAACTATGCCATGATCAATCTATATGGTCCAGAGGTTCATTTTGCAGTCCACAAAGACTTTTCGATCGGCGTCATGTCCACTTGGATAGGTTCACCAATTGCTTTGGCGCTCAAATATACCCGCGGCACTGCAAATCCAAAAATTAATTATGGCGTAGGTACTTTACTCGGCACATCTGGATATTTAAATTCAGGCCGTGGTTTTGGTGGTTTATATTGGGGCATGATTACCTATGGTGACCGCCGATCAAACGCCACCTTGTCTGTTGGATTTGGTCAGTTCAATGAGGGGAATAACTATACATATAGCCAAACAATTTATGAGCCTGGAACTTATGTTTCAGTTGACGGATCGACACCTTTTTTGCCGATTGCAAGTATTGAAAATGTGAACGGAGGATTTATTGGTAGAGCTCCAATAATTGGCCTTGCCGGTCAAACCAAAGTTGGCAAGAAAGCGAGCTTTATTTATGACTGTATGTACATTATGGGTCGCACGAGAGCAAACGAACAACCCATCGATTATATTTATGACAACACCAGTTGGCAGTTGCAACAAGTTGTTGTTGGACCATGGAACCCAGGCTTCACAAATAGCCAAAATTTATTGATTGTCATGCCTGGCATGCGCTTCCAGCGTTCAGATAGCAAAGCTTTCCAGATCAGCTTGGCAGGTGTCATTACCAAAAACGAGTCTTTCCCTTTACCAATGGCGAGTTGGTTTTACAGATTTTAGAAACAAAATCTTTCGAACGAACGTTTCTTAACTAAGAAAAATTTATTTTATGATGAATCCTAGGGTAGAGGCCGCGCTCAATGAGCAAATTAAAAAAGAAGCCAGTTCTTCTCAATATTATTTGGCAATGGCTTCATGGGCTGAAAACAACGGCCTCAACGGTACTTCAAAATTCATGTACTTACATACCGATGAAGAGCGATTTCATATGTTAAAGCTCATCAAATTTGTGAATGAACGCGGTGGAACAGCAATTGTACCTTCAGTAGAGCAGCCACCACTTAGTTTCGATAATTTACGCTCGGTTTTTGAATTATTACTGGAACATGAACTTACGGTAACGGCGTCAATCAATAATTTAGTAGACATCTGTTTACAAGAAAAGGATTACACCACTCACAACTTCGTTCAATGGTATGTTGCCGAGCAACTTGAAGAAGAGGCCTTGGCAAGAAGTATTCTCGACAAGCTCAAATTGTTAGGTAACGAAAGCGGCGGATTGTATTTATTTGATCGGGACCTCGAGCAAATGACAGCCCAAAACAATCCAGCACCACAAGTGTAATGAGCCTTTTGCTCGGCTTATTGATTTTTCAATCGTGGTGGCTGTCTATCTTGGCAGCCTCCGTTTTTTTATTGCTAGTCCTAATATTTATTAGGCGTCGGATAGAAACTTCTCGAAGAAATCAGGTTCGGCTTGAGGTAAAAATTGCCGAGCGCACCAAAGAAATCCGCTTACAAAAAACCAAAATTGAAGAGCAAAAGCGCTTATTAGAAGAGGAAAAGAACAAAGTTGACGAACAGCAAGCTTTGTTGCAGAAAGAAAAAGACCGCACTGAGCAATGGTTGCTCAATACCTTGCCATCACAAGTAGTAATCGAATTGAAGCGAAACGGCAAGGTAAAGGCCCAGGCTTTCAAGCAGGTTTCCATCATGTTTACTGACGTTGTCGGCTTTACACGGATTTCTGAGTCTATGGCACCGAGCCGCATTGTGTCCAAACTAGACATACTCTTTCAAAAATTTGATGAGATTATTCAGGCCAATAATTTGGAGAAGATCAAAACCATTGGTGATGCTTATATGTGTGCTGGGGGTGTTCCGGCAGAGAACTCCACCAATCCAATAGATGCTTGTTGTGCGGCATTGCAAATCCAGGCTTTTATGGAAAAGCTCAAATACGAAGCCATCGCCGACCACGAAGATTACTGGGAAATTCGCCTCGGTATTAACACCGGCCCTGTTATTGCCGGAATTATTGGCAATATTCGTTTGGCTTACGACGTTTGGGGTTCTTCAGTAAATCTCGCACAGCGAATGGAGATGCTCGGCGAGCCTGGCAAGGTAACAATAACTGGCAATACCTTTCAGCAAATCGAACCTTATTTTGAGTGCGACTACAAAGGCAAGGCACTCACCAAATCGCGCACCAAAGTAGATATGTATGTGGTGCAGCGCATCAAGCCAGAACTTTCGCTGAATGGTGAAGGATTGGTGCCAAATTCGCGTTTCGAAGAAATCAAAAAGCTCCACCACTACAGTTCAATCAAATACTATAAAACCGAGCATCATGTGATGGGGATTCTTCAAAAAAGCCTCTCTCCAAGTTTGTATTACCACTCCATTAAACACACCAAAGATGTAGTCAAATCAGTGGAGCGCATAGCACTCTTAGAAGGTGTCACTGACGAGGGCTTGTTTTTGTTAAAAACGGCGGCTATTTTTCACGATGCTGGTTTCATTGAACAATATGACCACAACGAAACAATTGGCGCAAGAATGGCGCAAGAAATTCTGCCAAAATACGGCTACACAGAGCAACACGTTAAAACCATTGTAGAGCTCATCCACGCTACGGAAATCCCACACAAACCGATCAATAAATTACAAGAAATTATCTGCGATGCAGATCTCGATTACCTTGGTCGTGATGACTTCGAGGAAATTGCCGATAACATGCGCAAAGAATTAACCGAAATGGGGAAAATAAATTCCAGAAAAGAATGGGATGAAATTCAGGTTAAATTTTTGAATCAACATCAGTACTTTACCGCTACTGCCTTGGGTTCTCGTCAGCAGAAAAAACAAGAAAATCTACAATTAGTTATAGATCGTTTGGCAACTAATGCCTATGAAAAGGAATTATAAAAATCTTGCGTCGCGGCGAGTAGCTTCCTTTTTTTTGTCTTTTTCATTCCCGAGGCGATACCCATACGAAAAATTTAAAATCGCTCTATTCAAAGCGCCCGGGCTGTTAATGCGTTGGTCGTACAAATAGGCAATTTCAAAAGAATGAGGCCCGTCAAATGTGTAGCCCAAACCCACACTCCAGCGAATCCGGTTCAGGTGGTATCCATTTTGGCCATCCATTGGGCCATTGAAAAACTCCATTGATACACTTGGTTCGAAATCCGAATTCTTGATGTCGTATGCTAAACTTGGTTTGATTCGAAATGCCTGCCCGAATTCAGGTTCAAAATTATCCGCCAATCGGTTTGAAGAATATTGATAACGCAAACGAAGACCTAATTGCCATCGGTCTATATCATAGGCCAATTGAAGGTTGGCATTGAGCCGATGCCGATAAGTAAAATTACCCTCCGGTGTTCGACTGCCAATATAGCGGTAGTCAATAGATGGCCGAATGGTTTTATTTACTTTGTACTTGTAAGAAAGCTGAGGAAAAAAAGTTTGGACTCCACCCGCACTATGTCGCGTTGTAAGGTCAAAAGCTATACTTTGTTTTTTATCTAGCTTGTAAGAAACTCCGGCTTCATTCCAAACTTGGAATACCGTACTGTTTTGGCCAAATGCAAGAATTGGCAAGCAAAATAAAAGCAATGATACAATGCGCATTTTAACGAACAACAGTGATTTCACCTAAATCAACCGTCTCATTTTTGCCAACTTCTACGGTAAATTTCACTGGTACTTTCGTGTAATAGTCGTCGTCATTGTTGGTTATAGAGTTGCCTGTATTGAAGATTTCGTTGTAAGCAAAAACAGTGTAAGTTCCAGGGAATAAATAGTTAAAACTAAAAGACCCGTCGTAATTACATTCCACCTTATCGTCAAAGATGCTATCTTGTGTTCCGTATACAATATAGACATCTTCGGTGGCACCAGGGTAACTTACGGTGTCAGAAAGGGCGCCATTGATGTAGAGCTTTTCATTGATGGTGAGTTTACCGGTTATTTTACTTCGGCCGCCTTCGCCTTCATACTTTTTACAGCTCGTGAAATTCAATGCTATAATTGCAATTGTCAAGAGGACAGAGATACGTTTCATTTTCTTTTTTTTGGCAATGTTAAGAAAAAAACAACTTTTTGCAAGTTATTGCGTCTGTTTATTTGGATAAAAACTGATATTTCTGTAATTTTGATACCGCTAAACCCAGTTGAATGAAACACTTACTACTCTCCTTTATCTTACTCTTTCCACTGCTCTCATTTTCGCAGGTTGTAATCAACGAATATTCTTGCTCTAATTTGACCGGTCCTGCCGACGCTTATGGCGAAAGAGAAGACTGGATTGAACTTTACAACACTACTGGTGCCTCTGTAGATTTAACAGGTTGGTACCTCTCCGATAAAGCCACCAATCTTACAAAATGGCAAATCCCGAGCGGGAGCATTAATGCTAATGGTTTTAAAATGGTATTCTGCTCTAAGCGCAACACCGTTAATGGCAATCAATACCATCCCAATTTTAAATTGTCACAGACCGAAGGCGATTGGATTATTTTATCGAATCCATCTGCGGTGGTTGTGGATTCATTTAAAATTGTTCATTTGACCAAAGCGAATCATTCGGTGGGCCGCTCTACAAATGGCGCCAATGATTTCAAATTATTTACAACCCCAACGCCCAACGCCAATAATACCGGAGCGGTCAACTTTTACCCACCGAAGCCAGTTTTTAGTTTGGCTCCAGGATTTTACCCAAGTGCACAAACGGTTTCCATCACTTGTGCAGACCCAACAGCAACCATTCGTTACACCTTAGATGGCAGTGACCCAACGGCAACTTCAACGGTTTACAGTGGCCCAGTTAGTATTCCAACAACAAAAGTCTTGCGGGCAACTGCTTTTGGCACAACCCTTTCCTCATTTACCGAAACAAACACTTATTTTATCAATGTAAACCATACCGTACCAGTGGTTTCTGTCTGTAGTCAAGGTGTTTATTCTTTGGTAGCAAATGGCAGCCAAAACCCAGCCAATCGCATTGGTTCTTTTGAACTTTTTGAGCAAGATGGCTCTTTCAAAGACGAGGCCGAAGGTGATTTCAATAAGCATGGCAATGACTCTTGGGCCTATGCGCAACGCGGTTTTGATTTCATCTGCCGCGATCAATACGGCCACAACGGAGACATCGAACACGAAATCTTCCCAGAAAAAGACCGCGATCGCTTTAAGCGTCTCATCATGAAACCAGGAGCAAGCGACAACTATCCTTTTGAACAGGGTGCTCATATCCGCGATGCCTTTATTCATACCCTTTCTATCCGTGCCGATATGAGACTCGACGAACGCACCTGGCGCCCGGCTGTTGTTTATCTGAACGGAAATTACTGGGGGGTCTATGAAATTCGTGAAAAAGCCGATGACCACGACTACACAGATGAATACTACGATCAAAATAAATACAATCTACATTACCTCAAGACCTGGGGCGGCACCTGGCAAGAATATGGTGCGCCAAATGCACAGCCAAGCTGGAATGCGTTGCGCAATTATATTCTAACGAACAACATGTCGAATCCTACGAACTTCAATTATGTTGATTCGCTCCTAAGTTGGAAGTCTTTATCAGATTACTTCATGATCAACTCCTACACGGTGAACCAAGACTGGCTTAATTGGAACACTGCTTGGTGGCGCGGTTTAGACACCAATGGAAATCATAAAAAATGGGGTTATGTCCTCTGGGACATGGACGCCACTTTTGGTCACTATATCAACTATACAGGTATTCCAGATCCAAGCGCCAATGCAGACCCATGTAATGCAGAAAATTTGCCTAATCCGGGCGGTCAAGGGCATACAGACATCTTGGAGAAATTGATTAATGAAAACCCAGAGGTGGAGCAGTACTACATCACCAGATACATCGATTTAATCAACACCTCGTTTAGTTGTACCAGCATGATTGCCTTGCTAGATAGTATGGTCAATGAAATTGAGCCAGAAATGACAGCGCACTGCGCCAAATGGGGTGGAAGCTACAATGGTTGGCAATCCCGCGTTACACAATTGCGCAACTTTGTTAATCAACGCTGTTTGGCCCTCGAACAAGGGCTTATTGATTGTTATCAACTGTCAGGCCCATTTGCCACAACTTTTGACGTAAGCCCTGCTGGCGCCGGCACTATTCAAGTAAATTCAATCAATCCACCAACATATCCTTGGACCACCAGTTATTTTGGCGGTATACAAACTTTACTAGAGCCAACAGCTAATCCTGGATACATGTTCAGTCATTGGACTGTAACAACAGGACCGCTTGGATTAGCTCCCACTACAGCAAATAATTTTATCAATATAAATGGACCTGAAACTATTGTGGCTGTTTTTGTTCCAGATGATCCGTATTTTTCTACGAGTTCTTCAGGCATATTCTTCCCAACGGCATTTTCACCGAATGGTGTAGGCAATGATCTCAACGAGGTTTATCAAATCATTGCTGGCAAAGATGTGGCCTCCTTAAACTTTAAAATTGTTGATCGTTGGGGTAATTTGGTGTTCTCATCGACCAGCAAGACCTTCAAATGGGATGGCTCTTATAAAGGAAAACCGTGTAATTCAGGGGTATATGCTTATGTGTGTGACGTCACCTACGAAAACGGAAGCACCAAGAAATTCACAGGTAATATCACCCTAATTCGATAGGTTATGCGATTTTGTTTGCGAAATTTCCTTTTTGCACTCCCGATTGGTTTGAGCTTACAATTACAGGCCCAAGATTTTCATCTGACGCAAGCCGACCGCAGTATGCCATTCTTAAATCCGGCGTTTGTCGGTGCATACAAGGGTTATGAGAAATTCACAATGCTCAACCGCAATCAATGGATCGGTTCGGGCACTCAATTTCTTACCAGCTATGGTATGGCTGAATTCACAGCAGGTCGCTCGCGTCAAAACGACCGCGCCTATGCAGGTGTGGCTGCGTCTTACGGCAACGATGTCGGTGGCGATTCCCGCATGTCTCAAAAATCTTTTGGGCTAACTGCCAGTGGGCACATCCCTTTGGCAAAAGGTCACTGGCTTGACGCTGGTTTACAAACTGCTATTCAACAACGTTCTGCAGATTTCAGTAAATTACTTTATTATTCACAGTGGAACGGCACTACCCTAGATCCTAGCGTTTATTCTGGCGAAGAGAATGATTTTGTGAATTTTGCGTTTGTCGATGCAGGGCTTGGTGTAGCTTATCGCTATGAACCAAATCAACGTGGAGAACTCCGCGACGGTCAGTGGTCCTTACTAACGGGTTTATCTATGCAACATGTCAATAAACCGCGTTTGCAATACAACACCCTTTCTGCTGACCGATTATATCAAAAGTTGGTTGCTTATGCTTGCTTTTCATTGGGACTCAATGAGGTTTCTTCGTTGCAATTTTCACTAACACACCTCAGACAAGGTGGTCATACAGAAAGTATGCTCGGCGCTTTATACCGTATTCAGTTAAGAGGAAGCTCGCAAATCACCAATGAAGTCAGTACACGTTTGCTCACAACAGGTTTTTATTTTAGATCTTCAGCGGCAATAGCTCCTTATGTGTCTATCGATTTTGGCGCATTTGATTTTGGGGTTTCATATGACGCAGATTTAGGTGC
>Ga0169931_10009829_pt1 | contig 13733 bp, 9 predicted proteins | sample Kivu_15m_20L_FD_129675 | JGI IMG/M metagenome (GOLD analysis project Ga0169931, IMG submission 129675) | Freshwater microbial communities from Lake Kivu, Western Province, Rwanda to study Microbial Dark Matter (Phase II) - Kivu_15m_20L... | ecosystem: Environmental > Aquatic > Freshwater > Lake ...
AATTCTAATGAAAATTCAAAAAACGAATCAAAAAATAATAAGACTGAATTAACAAAGTCATATCAGCTAGAGACAAACACATCTGCATCTAATAACACTAAGGCCGAAAACTTAACAGTGGAATCTAATCATATTCTATCTCTTAATACAAAATCAAATTCAAATTCGAATCTTACAATAGCAAATAAAGAAGAAGTATCGAATATTACAAACATAACGAGCACAATTGATTCTAATGAAAAAATCACTGCACCTGAAGATGTGTATCATGAATTAGAAGAAATAGCCAAGCAAATAGAAATTAACCCAGCTGAAAGTTATTCTATTCTTTTAACTTTTGATGATCTTTTCTACGATAAAAACAAAAGCGAGTTGCATTCGATCGCAAAACAGACATTAGAAAAATTCAAGTTGAACGAGGAAAGACCACCTGAGAGGAAATCTAAAATAGAAAAAATAAAGTTTAACCTTGATCAACGAGTGCCGGAGAATAAAACAAAACCAAACAACAACACAATAAACGATGTTCAAACAAATTACCAAACCTCCTTTAAAGAAATTTTTTATACTTTAGAAACTCATATTGCATCAACTAAAAAGAATTTATCTAGCGAGCTAAAAAAGAATTATCTTGCTTACTATTCTAAACTTTTGGGCTATTTAGAAAAAATCCAAAAAGAGTTTAAAAAGGAGTTTCAACTAAATGACGATTCTCATATTGAAGAATATATAAGACGAATGAAATTATTAAAAGTATTTAAGGTTGTGGAATTTAAGGGTTTCAATATGATGGCAGCGACAATTAAATTTAGTCAGGAGTTATTTGAACTTTTAGAAAAAATTATCTTAAATGACGTAGACCCTGTTAATTCAAGACTAGACATTATAAAAACTGACTCAGATGAGTCAACTTATAACAAAACTTTGACCGATTTTCTTTCTTCTTTATATGTACATTTCGAGAGCTTGAATAAGACGAAAATTCATATCGAGGAAATAAAAAATTCATCAAATTACAAGAAGGAATTTAAAATTGATATTTTAATTGGCTTATTAGAAAATTACGAAAGTTTTCTAATTTGGACGAAGACTAAGCACAATTCAACCAGTAATTATTTAGAAAAACTGCAGAATTTGATCGAGTTATCTGAAGGAATTAAGAATGCTGATAATTTAGATGTGTACAAACTAATTTACAACGATATTTACGATTATTACATCAATATAGGTAATAAATTGAGAAAAATTATAAAGAAATTTCAACTTAAATTATCAGAAAAACAGGCAATGAATGTAAATAATCCAAATCCACTATTAATAGTTCAAAGCAAAGATTATAATATTACAGTGAACAATTCATTTACAGATTTTACTGTTATCGATGTTGTGTTATATTTTAACTTAGTGCTCTATTATATAATTGTGATCCTCCTTGCTATTGTTTATTACAAATGCTTCAAGAAAATCGTTGCTCAATGTATGGCGTTTTTAATAAATTCATTTTTTGATGAAAATTCTTTGTTTAATCTTAATATCATCTTAGGGATCTTAATTGGGGATTCTATTCTGGGCTTTATAATAGGCACCATATTATTCAAGGATTTGATAATTGGGACGATATTTGCTATTGATGGTCTCTTCATTGGAGCTGCGATTTTATTTAACGGATATGCTGGAACGGCCTACGGATTTCCTTCTTTTATTGTCCTGGGAATTCTTTTCGGATATAAATTAGGGTCTAATTTTCCTTTGATCATACTCGTTATATTAACAGGTGCAGCTGCTTTTGGATTTGGAATATTAGGAAATCACATTGGAAGTATTCACATAATACAATTTAAGAGTAAGTTAGACATCAGAGATGAAAGAGGAAGAAAGCTTTATGATCAGCAGTTACCAAGCCAGCCTAACACTCAACCAGGCTTACAAACTAGTTTTCAATCAGGATCTAAATCTAATATTGAGACATCCTATCAAGCTAATTCTCAATCACCCCAGTTGTCTAATATTACTCCAACCCAGGAATCTAATATTCAATCTAATCAACCACCACAAAAGGAGCCATTCTGGGTACGATTACAGAAGCAAAGTCAGCAAAAATCTCAAAGTCTCCAACCTGAATCGATAATTCAAATTCAGCCTAATTCTCAACCAGGATTACAAGCTAACAATCAGCCAACCCAGCAACAATCTAATGTTCAACCTCCACAGCAATCACAAAAGGATCCTTTTTGGGTACGATTGCAGAAACAAAGTCAACAACAGTCCCTACCTCAGCAACAGCAATCGATGATTCAGCCAGGAACTAATAATAACAATTCTCAAATTGTTAGTAAATTAAATCTGAAATCATAAAAATCAAAAAGAAATATAATTTTTAAAGGCAAAACCTTTTATCTAAGCGTATATAAACTATGGAATATTATTTTACATAAATTATCATTTTTAATAAATCTAAATAATTTTAGATATAAATATCAAATAAGATTAGAATTTAATTATGTCTCAGAATTTCTGCAAATAGGACAACTATTATTATTTCTTAAATATAAATCTTCATATTCCTCTGAGCGGAAGAATCTATAACAGAATTTACACATTGTAATTAGAACATCCTTAGTGCGATTTTTAAAGAATCTAACAGGTGCAGTCTTGCAAGATTTTCTCAAATCAATTATAAAAACCTAATTAAGTAATTATAAAGAATTTACTTCATTCTCTTTCAAAGTTTTCAGAACATTTACATCAACCTTAAAGAAATTAAATTCCTCATTGCTTATTCTGCCTTCACACCAGTCAACTAATTTCATTCCGAAGAGATCCTCTTTGTCATTATCATCATGAATAAAAACCAGAGAATTCACATTAAGATTATTTGCTGAATTTCTTTTCTCTAATCTTGCGCCTTTAGTTAAATTATCAGTTTGGTTTGTCTTAATAATTTCAATGGTAGCATCATCAGAAATTCCGTCAACAGATCTAAATTCGACTAGGGGAAGGATTTCCTGAGTGACAGGCGATCTAATAAAAGGTGCTAAACAAACTGAACAGTTATCCCCTTTTAAATTTATCAACGGGTTTGTATTTAGACATCTATAGCACATCGGAGTATTTCCAGAATTGTCCTTATCAATATATGGTTTAGATCTAATCGACATGATTTCAAAGTCGATTTTGTGCTGCCAACTCTGCGGAAACTTCATCGTATTCAATTTTTCAAAAGAAAATCTAGCAGTTTTATAAGCCTCTAGTTGCTTTGCGAGAAAAGCTAGTGCATAATAAATATAAGCAGGAGAGATCATCTTCAGCAGTTTGTTATTCATTTTTATTTCGCTTGTTTTGTTTACCAAAAATCTGCAAATATTGAACAGCTCTGAATTTTCAATTGTAAGTAGGTCACCTGAGAATGGCTCCTCAATGTATTTGTATATAATATCATAGGCGTTTAAAATATCAGCTAGATCTAGGGCTTCTTTAAAATTCTTTTGCTTGATTATCTCGCTTTTATTATCACGTGAAGTGAAATCTTCTATTAATTTTAAGGCATCATTTGCATATCTGAACAATAAAGATACCCCGTCTTTGAATCTTTTTTCGTAAACTGCGTTTTCGATTAGTTTATCTAATAGTTTTATGGAGAGATCAGTTCTACCAGCTTTTTTATAAGCCTCTTGTGCTTCTTTGAATTTATCCTTAGTTATCAAATACTCCGCATATTGAAGATAGCAATACTCAAGTAAATTTTTATTTTGTTGAGCTAAAAGCAAAGCTTGCTCCCATCTCCCTAAATCGATATTAAGAATAACTAGTGCTTTTTGATCGCCTAATTTAAGATAAGCTTCCGATGCGTATTGATAATTCTTGCTCTTCTTGAAGTAAAAGCCAATCAGAGAAATCAAATCAGAAGAGTTTTCTTTGCTTAACCCTCTGCATATGTCTATTAGCTTCTCCAGCATATTCTTCTCGCCATAAATTTCTATTGCTTTCCTTTTTCTATTAAGGATCCAATACAAATCTGCAGCTTCAATATATTTTCCATTTTCATACAACCAATCAGCCTGCTTTATAAGAAGATCGTCTGACATCGAGGAATTTTTACCACTCATGTGTTTCTTTTTTATTTCCATTGCTTCAGCGAATCGCCTCAGCATAGTGTACATTTCGACTGCTTTCTCTGGGATACCTCCCTTGATATACATGTCTGCAGCTTTTTCGTATTTTCCCATGTTGCATAAAATTTCTCCTCTTAAGGCATCTTCGGAAATAGTCTTTTCGTTTTTGTCCTGCTCTAATTTCAATGCAAGATTAATTAAACGAATATCCTGCAATTTTTTAAAACAACTGAGAGCTGTAAAAAAGTCAAAACTTAAAAGAGCTTCGAAGCCCAGATACGTCCATTCTTCACGAGTTGCCCCTAGGCATGCTACTTTGTAGGAATTTGCGAATTCCTTTCTTTCGCAGTATTTCATAATAGTCGAAGAATGTGAGATGTCTAATACATTAACAACACTTTGAGATTGTAGAAGAAAAACCTTTGATCCTCTAAATCCGACTATGACTCCGTTCATTTTTTCTGACATCGGTGGAAAATCTGAAGTTTTTATGTGCACATTTCCCTCATTCCAGTAGGCAATCATGTCTTCGATTTCTGAGTTGAATGAAACGCTCTTTGCTTTCTCGTCTTTCCATTGTACATTTTTAGTAGATATGTCAATTACCATCAGATCGTAATTATCGTCGATGATAGCTAGCTTTTTTCTATTGCAGTTAATATCTAAGACTCTAATAGGAATGTCATGTTGGTATATAATGACTGGAAATTGATTGTCAATATATATTAAATATATTTCTCCGTTTTTGAGGCCTCCAATTAATGTTTCCCTTCCTTTTGCACCGCCCAGTACTCTGAGGTACTTTATTTCAGAGTCGAAGCTCCATTCTCTCTCAATTATTCCTGATTGCAAGCCATGAAGTATAAGTCTATTTTCGTTACAGACTAAAAGGTGCTTGCTTGTAAGTAAGAGAAGATTAACATCATCTTCCCATTTTAATTGGTAGACCGGATTCTTGCTTGCTTCGTCATTTTGAATTTTGTAAATTATTATCTTATCTGTCGTCAAAGCAGCGACTTGATCTTGATAAACCGCGATTTTTCGAATATACTTTTTACATTTTATCTTAAGTTTAGTCCCTGTTATTAGATCATGAAGCACAATATCTAACAAATTTTGTCTAAACGCGTATTTTTCATTATAAATTCCGTGTACCACTTGAATATCAAGCTTGTAATATAAAATCTTCCCATCATTAGTACACACAGCAAACGAGTTATTCTTACTATTTGACTATGGAAATTAAAAATTTCTTAAAATATAAAATACCTTTACAGAGAGCACCCAGTCTGTTATATTCTCTGTTATTTTAGTTACAAATGTTCCCTCCTTAGTGTAAAAATTGACATCGTTATTGTTAGATCCAAGTATGAAGTAATCATCCTTAAACAAACTTATGGAAATAGGGTCATAGCTCAACCGTTTGCATTCGATGATTGTGTAATTAAACAATTCTATAATATAAAAGTTCTTCTGCCAGGTTCCGATGTAGAGATTATACTCCTTATTACTATTTCGATTACTAGAGAACGAGAGACACCAGATTCTCTCTTGCATTTCGGGGTTTAAAACGAGATTTTTTGTCTCTTTTTCGTAATCCTTATCTCTCAATGAGACCGTTCCGTTTTCGAATCCGATAGCCAAACGCACGCCGTCAGATGACCAGGCAGCGCATACGGCAGTGTTTGAAAGGCTGATTTTATTAGTCCCAGATTTTGAAGAAGCTTCTTTGTAAAAGGCTAAGCCTGTTTTACTAATGGCGATAAGCTAGAAAAATGAAAAAGTTATTATATAAGTCATAATATATGTAAGTATAATTCTTACACTTAAAATACAGGGATTGTATGTAACTTGTATAATCGGATCAGCAAATGTTATCTTATTCGTTGGCTTAGATAAATTTTTCACGTCCCATAAATAAACGATATTGTCTTTCCTATACGAGGTATATTAAATGAATGATGATGTTTCTTATATTTTTATTCTTACCCTCCAGATGCGAACCACAGCCCATCCTTTCTATATGCTAAACAAGTAACTTCTGCTGAATGCTTCTCACATTTTCTTATTTCCTCTCCTTTCTCCACATTGATTACTATAATATTCTTCCCTACTCCAACGATCATATTATCATGCACAGGGTCAATCGCACATGCAGAAATCGGCACATTTTCTTTATTAATTTGCCACTTAAGTAAAATTTTCATTTATATTTAAAATATTTTAATAATTTTTATAATAATTCTATATTATATTAATAAAATGAACAATACTAATTCCTCCACAGCAATTTCTTGCAAGGTAGTCCTACTGGGAGAATCCGGTAATAAAATTTAAATAATATTGAAAGGCGTGGGAAAAACAAGCATAATCTCAAGATTTATCAATAATACTTTCCAGGCAAACAACATGTCAACAACTGGGGCAAGTTTTGCAGCGAAAACAATGTATTTCGAGAAGTATGATAAAACAGTCAAATTCGAAGTAAATTTAGGACAACTAACAATTATTGTAATTTAGATTTGGGATACTGCTGGTCAGGAGAAATACAGAACACTTACTAAAATTTTTTATAAAGACGCTGCTGTTGCAATTTTGGTGTATGATATTACAAGAAAAGTATCATTTGATGAAATCAAAAATTATTGGTATGCACAGTTAAAGGAGCATGCACCCAAGAAATTAAGTAAATCTTCTATAGATAATAAATACGGTAATGATTTTTAGTCATTGCGTTTGCTGCTAATAAAGCCGATTTATACGAAGCGGAACAAGTTAGCGAAGAAAGTGGAAGGGGATATGCTAAAGAGATAGGAGCTGTGTTTAAACTTACATCCGCAAAGAATTCTTCAGGAATTGAAGTAAAGAAAAATTTTCATAAATATACATAGGACCTTTTTAAATCAGTCGGACTTAAATTCATCGATCCCGAATTCAGCGAAGAAAAAACCGAAGAAGAAGTTGAAAAAGAAAAAATTAGAAGACAGACTGTGAGAATCGCACCTGCTCCTAAAAAAGATGAAGATAAAGCGAAGAAGGGATGCTGTTAAATTCTTTGAAGGCAAGTACTAAAATTTTATTAAATAACCAACAAGAACGAATTTCTTAAATATATATATTTATAGGGATAAAGATTTAATATATATTTTTTCAACAATAATCAATTTATATAGACATATGGTTATTTATATTTATAGACTCTTTAATTAAATTTTAATTAAATAAATGAATACTAATTACAAAAAGCAAAAAGAACAAGTAGATCAAAAAACTTACGAAATTCGTCCTAAACTACCTAAGAAATTTACTAAAACTGTATAATATAAATTTTACTATTAGAAAGTGTTAGACATCCTACAAAAATCTCTCGAGGACAATCTTAAAGACGTAACTGTGTACAATCACGAGAATGTTTTAGGGTTAAACAAAACAATTTGCGAGGAGGTTTTACGAAAATTAAAATCAGACAGCACAAACATTAATAAGAGATATAAAATCCTAGTACACTGTATCATAGGACAGAGAAAAGGTCAAGGCATACGAATCGGATCGAGATGTATCTGGGACACAAATTCAGATTCTCAAGTATGGGCCAGTTATGAAAACGAATGCATTTATGCCTTTCTTGTGGCCTACGGGGTTTATTTTTATTAAAATTTGTATTGTTAATTAGGAAATTTATATTTAAGATAAGAAAATTTTTAATTTAATCTTAATGTTCTATCTATAGGAATAATTGTTGTAGACAAATTCTTGTTTATTCATGTCCATCACTATATGTGCTCCTTCCTGAACTGTGCGATTTGTTCTTCCTTCGATTGGGTAGTTGATGTTATGTTTATTCTCTATGATCAACAGTGGGTTTTCGTTGGTCATTACAACATTATTTACTGTTAGGCCATCATAATATTGTTGAAGCATAGATTTAAGCAACTCGTTTTGTTTGTTTATTTCGTCTTTCTGTTTTTTGATTGCAATTATATCAAGCACAACTTTGTTGTATCTCTTCCAGAAATATTTGAGGCTTTCAATCTCGTCATAAAGCATGTCGTCGATTCCTAAAATTTGGTTTGGCTTGGGTAATTCGATGTCATCTTGAACTACATCAGAGCTCTCATAATAAGGAAGGATTTTTTCCTATGATTTAAGATGAGATTTAATAAGTCAAAAATTTACTCTCTCTGTTTCTAATCTTCGACAGATCTCAGCCATCTTCAAAATCTTCTCTGCGGTTTTTATGTAGTCATTCAGCTTAGTCTGGCAGTCCCAGGAATTTTTTACTAATTTCTTCAGTTTTTCCTTTTGATTATATCTATAAAGAGTTAATTTCTCTTTTAAATCCTTATAACTTTGCATAATCTTTTCCTTCTCTTTCTTCAGGGATTCGTTTTTAATTTCCCAATCTTCGGAGTTCTGCTTTATTTTCAATTTCAACTGCTTTAGTTCTTCGTTTTGTTTATCCAAAGTTTTCTTCTTTGCGGCTATTTCCTTATCAAGTAGATTTAGCTCTGCAATATTCCTTTTATCTTTTTCGTTTTTCTCATCTGCCTTTTGTCTGATTTCAGTCATCTCATTTCCGAATCGAGTGTTATCATTGATGCCATTTCTTTTAATCGTTTCTTGGACTCTACCGTAGATCTCAGTGATCTTTTGTATCTGAGTGTTGCTCAAATCAGACAGTTCTCTTCTAACTTCTTCGATTTTCATTTCATATTCTTTTGTTATAAATGTGCGCATTTTGTTGATTTCGTTTTGTTCCTCGTTGAAATTATCCTGAATGCTTTTCATTTCCTCTGAAAATTCCATTTCTAACTCGCTTACGTCTTTATCGAATTCTTGAAAGAGTCCGCGGATTCGGCTGTCTTGAAGCTCAGTAAGAGTCTTAATGTGAATGAAATTATTCGTCAGTGCAATGTTGTATTGTTCCTCTGCCTCTTCGATGTCTTTGTTCAACATCTGTAAAATCGCATCTTTGTTGTCAAGGTCTCTTTCGAAATTCTGCATATGAAGCTGAATGAATTTTCGTAATTCGTCAATTTTAGCAATACGCATGATAGTTCGCCAGTCTGAAAGTAGCTTCATTTTATTTATTTTAGAAAATTTTATCTCCTCATCAACAAGGTAGTTTATGTAATTACGTAAAATCCTTTCATCCTGGATTTTCTTTTTCTGAGCGGGTGCTTGTTTGTTTAAAGTTGCTGAGTCCATTTCAAGCGCGATTGCTTTTTGAGAAAGGATGTCTTTATGGTCAGGAAAGTAAGTGACATTACTGTTTGTCTTCTATAAGATTAAAAGTAAGAAGTTATTTTTGTTATGTGATTCTTATTATACATTTGGATCTATAGGTCCTTTGATCAATTCTCCCAGGTGGATAAAATTCGTGTTTGTATTCATATTCATATTTGTCTGTTATAAATTATCAAACAAAAATTATTAAAATTTAATTAATTATTAATTCCTTATTTTATTTAAATTATATTTCAAATATGTTCGAAGATTTTGAAAATGAACAAACAACACAAAGTAAACTTTTCCTCAAGAGTGAATTCATCGATGATGTTTTGAAAACTGCTTCAAAATTAAACACTGTCAAAACTAAAAATAGTATATGTTCCCTACTTGAACTTGCATTATCTGAAATATCGGGAGACAAAGACGAAAATGAAGATTGTCTTAACTTAAAAGAGCTCGATAGTAATCAGGTTTGGGCCTTGGTTGAAAATTATGCAAGGAATTCATTAAATGAATTGAGAAGCTTCAATGACGCGAAAAAATCTGTGATGATTCTCGACGAACTGAAGAAATTTAATCAAAAGGATAAAATGCTTTTGAACAAGAGAGAAAGAAGCGACATGGATGATATGAATGACATGGATGACATTGAAGACGATCAAGATGAGGAAGAAAATGATAACGACGACGAGTACGAAGATGCTCCTTTAGGACAAAATGAAAATGATATTTTATCAGATGATGAAGAAGAAATGGGTGAGGAAATCATACCAGTACCGGAAAAGAAAAATTCCTCTAAAGAATCAAAAGAGAAAAAATCAAATAGAAAACAAAAAGATAATTTCTTCTCTTTCGAAGAAATGAACAAATTTGCTGATGAGGGAGAGTTAGAGATGAACTACAACAATGACGAAATCGAACAAAAACCGAAGAAGGCAAATGACCTGTCAGACGATGAAATAATCGATGATGAAATGGAAAATAAAGAATTTAAATACGAGGATTTCTTCGATTCTGTTGATGGGAAAAAACAAAAAAATTCCAAAAATTTAGACGATGATGATCAAGAATCCGGAATCGAATACGACGATGAAGAATTAGAGGACAACATCTTCGACATCGAGAATAAACTCATGAAAAATAAAAAAGAAGAAATAAAACAAGAATATAAATTCATCAACAAAGACCTGAACACTGAGATTGAAGAAATAGAAAGTAAGATGATGTCAAAGAAAGATTGGAATATGAAGGGAGAAGCAACCGGAAAAGAAAGACCGAAGGCTTCCCTTTTGGAGAATTTTTTAGATTTCGAAGTTTCAGTGAAACCGCCACCTATTCCGACTCCGGAATACGCGGATACACTCGAAAACTTAATTAAACTGCGTATAAAAGAAGATTTATTCGATGACCCAGTCAGAAAGCCACAAATCGAAATGAATAAAAAGAATTCAAACTTCGAATTAAATTTTGAAAAAGATAAAAAGGGCCTAGCTGACATCTACGAAGAAGACTATGCAAAGGATGTTCTTAAAATCACTTCAGAATCATAAGGCCAAGCAGTCAAAAACGAAATTGAAGAAATGTGCGGAAAGCTTTACTCCATTTTTGACAAATTGACAAACAACAATTTCATCTCAGGAAATCGCAACACCGAAATGAAGATAATTACAAACGTTCCTGCTGTTAGACTTGAAGAAATTTCAAACTATGTGACTGATAATAAAACAAACACGAAATCTGCTCATGAAATCTTTTCAAGCAAAGACGCTGAGTTTAAGACAAGAGATGAATTAACAAGAGAAGAAAGAAAAACAAGCCACAAAAATTGGAAAAGAAACGTGAGAAATAAATTAAGAGAGAAAGCAAAAAATCAGAAATTGAATTCGTTGAGTAAAGTTGCTGATTCCAAATTCGAGGCGAAATTGATGATGAAAAGAGAAAACGATAAAAATCTTAAGGCGAATGTCAAAAATTCTGAATTGAAGTCGTCTAAGTTCTTTAGCAATCTTCAAACTATTGCCAGTAACGATACAGAAAAGAAGAAGATGAAGGGAGAGAAAAGGAATAGAATAGACAATGAAAATGAGGTTGGTTTAAAAAAAGCTAAAAATTATAAAATTTAATAAACATATCATAAATTGTGAAATTTCAATTTATAAATTTTAGAATTAATTTTTCATTTATTTAAATTTTTGATAACGAATTTTCTTTGATTTTTATTATTGGAGAAAATTTCGACAGTTTTTATGGGGAAAAGAAATCATCAAGAAGATCAAAAAAAAGAAAATGAAGATCTGAGTAAGAGAGCCAGACTTACAGAAAAAGAGAACTGTGGAAGAAATGAAATATACAGTGTTCGAGTCTTACATGGAAATTCGAATTTACGGATTTTGAATAATACGCTTGGTAATTAATTCAGTTTCATCTTAGACTAATTAGAAAGATATATTTCCTTCAAGTTTAAATAAATCCAAGTAGAAGATCAATGAAGGAATGACTTCAATCAAAGTATATGCAGAAGAATCTAAAGTGTCTTCACATCTAATTCGTGTCGTTGATCAATTACAACCAAGACAGAATTATAAAATCAAACTATGACCCTAATCGCTTATTGGATAAAAGCAAATATCTAAAGACTAAAAATTTTCCCTTATCAGAAAACATCCCTGATGAATATTATAGACTTTTTGGAAATTTAGGATTATCTTTGTTTAGTGAAATTAAATAGGAAAATTAAAAACTGCACTATTAGAAACCACAAATTATTCATTTGTTATTATAATTTCGTTACAAAGATTAGAAATAAAAATGAGAATAGTAATTTAGAAACTCATTTCAAGGATTTATTTTTACCAAATTTTACTATAAAAGAATACCCATATCCGAATTGGAATTAACAAGTATTATCAATAGTGTTTTAATTTGGATAATTGGACGCAGAGGATATCTTATAAGTGATTTCCATAAAATTTCAATTAAGAATACGTATTTATTACTGACCCATCTGATAGTCCAATTTAAATAAAGGATATTTTTATATCATCAAACAATTACATCAATGATTGTAATTATCTCACAGCAATTCTAGTTCTAAACAAATCAATAAAAGGAGAGCTATATATTTTTAATCTTACAGTTTTCACGAAATCTGTTGAAATCTTACAAGAACCGTTGGAATCAAATAAAATATCAAAGAAAATATCAATTTATTCAGCTTTTCTACATTCTTTATCTTATACTAAATAAGACTATTATACAAGAGCATTTAACAAATTGCTGAAAATTATATACAAATAGGAGAGAATAACAAATTTAACATTAGGAAAATTCGAAATTAAAAAAGAGGAATCGAAAATCCTCAGCGATTTTATAGAAGCTAACAAAACTCTGAAAAGTCTCAAGCTAAACTACTTGTCTGTTAAGAATAAAATAAATATTTTAATGATGCATTAAGATATAATACTTCCTTAGAGTCTATGAAATTACAAGGGATTAATCTAAAAGAGAGTTTTTAAGATAGTATTTCTAAGGATTTTAGCAATGAGATTTTTTATTTTAAATCAAGCGAACTTCTTATTAATACAAATATTAAGCATCTTTCTTTTATTTAATTCGTAAAAAAGATTTGGAGTTTATAAACAAAATTTTAGTTTCGAATTCTAACATAGTCTCATTAGATTTAGAAAATAATAAAATTAGTGAGAAGAATATCTTTCCTCTTTCTGACGCACTTAGAACTAATTCTAGTCACAGTTAGCTTAAATCTATCACGGAATAGTATTAAAACACAAGGATTTAATATTCTCTTATCTGTTTATTGAAAGTAAATAAAACCTCTAAATATTTAGATCTATCCTTTAATGCAATTGATTTTACTCTAGAAAAAATGAATGATTTTTTCTCTATTAAAAAAAGATAAACGAAATTAGAATTTCAGGGTAGTCATAGGACCAGAAAATATATTGACAATAATTTTATGTGAAGAGACATTATTGATATTTGTTATCATTTATAGAATTTAATTTATTTAAAATTAGCACGTGTTTTTCTCATAAATTGTCGATGTAATTATTAAATTTTAATCGAATATTTAATTGAAAATATTGTAATTATTATAAAAATCTTACTTTATCTATTTATTATATTTGAATTTATCCTCTCTTATTTCAAAGAGCAAATCCTACCTATAAATATTTTAAGAAAAATTTAAATAATTTTAGTTCAAATGCTGATTATGATTAATTTGTTATTTAAATTCAAATTTAAGTAAATAATAATTTGAAATATGCAACGACCCAACAAACCCAAAAGAGGAAAAAGAAATCACAGAGATAACCATGATCAAGAAAATGATGATACTTCTAAGAGAAGACTCTCTAAAAACAAAGA
>Ga0169931_10009830_pt1 | contig 13733 bp, 14 predicted proteins | sample Kivu_15m_20L_FD_129675 | JGI IMG/M metagenome (GOLD analysis project Ga0169931, IMG submission 129675) | Freshwater microbial communities from Lake Kivu, Western Province, Rwanda to study Microbial Dark Matter (Phase II) - Kivu_15m_20L... | ecosystem: Environmental > Aquatic > Freshwater > Lake...
CCGCACTTTTGAATTACGACAACCACATTTTATATTTGAAGGGGATAAAAATAGAACAAAAGTTGAGTATGCGTGTTTATTATCACATCTCAAAGCATTTTTATTATTTCAGAAATCAGGGTATAAAAATGCGTTAATATTGGAAGATGATATGACCCTTGAATATGCAAAATATTGGGATAAACCAGTTTCAACAATTATGAATGATGCACCTAAAGATTGGGATATTATTATGCTGAATTATAATACATTAGATAAATATACCAATTTATATACTAAAAATATAAAACAACCGAATAATTGGGTATTAGCAGCATCAACTGCTGCATATATAATAAACATAAATGCAGTTAATAATATATTAAATAAAATCTATACAAATAATAAATTTAAATTATTAAGTAATTTTCATCACGTTGCAGATCATTATATATTTGCATTATTAAATACATATATATACAAATATCCTTATTTCACATATAGTTATAATAATGATTCATTCATACATAATGACCACTTAGATTCTCAGTTTAAAGCTAAAAAAATAGCATATGAAAACACCTGGGGTAAACAATTAGAAAAATTTACGCAGTCATCGTGCAACTATAATATATATGTAATATTATTTATTTTAATAATGGTGCTGGTATATATTATTTTTCAATTACATAAATAAAAATTGATTGGGAGATAAAATTTCTTAAAGAAATTTTATATTCCCCAATTAACTTTATGAAACTATCCTTAAGGATAGTTTCATAAAAATTGATATAACTTTTATTTAAAATTATATCAATTATAAATATATTATGACTTCGAATTATATCACCAAAGAAGGTTATATTATTGATAAGACCAAAATAACACCCGAAAAATTGGAGACAATTAAAAAAGACCTTACAATTACACCACATTTACCATTTAAACATAAAACCCTCAAACCAAAGCCATTTACTATTTATAATGAAAATGGGAAATATATATCGGTTCCAAAGTTTTATGGAATTAAAAAATTTGGTAAACCAAAAGTTGATAAGATGGAAAAAGGTGCCCCAATTAATATTAAATTTCTGGGAACCCCTAGACCTATCCAATTACCCATTCTTAATAGTACTATTTCTCAAATGGAAAATGACGATGGTGCATTGATTTGTGCCGGCTGTGGTATGGGTAAAACAGCTATGGCTTTATATATTGCGTGTCATTTTAAAGTGAAGACACTTATTATAGTGCATAAAACTTTCTTATTAAATCAATGGCGAGAGCGCATTGCACAATTTACTAATGCAACAGTAGGTATAATTCAACAAGACGTCATCGATATTGAGGATAAGGATATAGTAGTTGGTATGCTTCAGAGTATTGCAAAAGATAAATATGATAGGGATATCTTTATGGATTTCGGGTTGGTTGTTTTTGATGAGGCACATCACGCACCATCGGAATATTTTAGTAAAGCTCTACCAATTATTACCTGCCATAAAAGTTTAGCATTATCTGCCACACCTAAACGGTCTGATAAAACGGAACGTGTATTGTTTTGGTATATGGGGGAAATATCTTATACTGCACCACCTAATATTAATAATAGAGTTACTGTAAAGGCATATAATTATGATGTAGTGGATAAAAATTTTAAGGAAGCTAGAATGAGATTTGGTGGGGACGTTAATCGTCCTCAAACAATAAATAGATTAATAGCAATCGATAAAAGAAATCAATTTATTGTCGACCAGATTATGGAGGCAATGGATGAGGAAGGGAGAAAGATATTAGTTCTTAGCGATAGGATTGAACACTTGGAAACATTAAAGAAAATGATAGACGATATAGATAGATATAGCTGTGAATTTTATATAGGCGGGATGAAACAGAATAAATTAGACCAATCATCTGAAGCAGATATTATTTTGGGGAGCTATGGGATGGCGGCAGAAGGTTTGGATATTCCAGAATTAAATACACTTATATTAGCGACTCCGCGAAGTGATGTTGAACAAGCGGTTGGTAGGATTACTCGTAAATTAGACCATCCAGTTCAGCCTCTTATTATTGATATGGTGGATATGCTCCCGTGCTTTACCAATCAGGGAATTAAAAGAAGAAATTTCTATAAAAAATTACAGTATAATATTGAAGTATATGAAGTAGAAGATAGTAAGATAGTAGCGCAAATTGATCTTAATAATACGGTTGATATTAGCAATATTAAATTGACAAAATTTAAGAAAGTAGAAAATGATGAGGTTGATTTTGTGGATGATTAACTAAACTGATGATTATTATATTCTTTATAACGATTATATAATATTATTTTATCTTTATAAACACAATTATGATCTTTATTACCCTTTAGTGTACTTGGAATATACAATATATCAGGTATATTTAATAGCGTTGGCATTTTTTCTTGTAAAAATTGATATTTATTATTATCTTTATCATATATTATACCTTCTTTTAAATTTTCATTAAATATTATATTAATTGAGTCTGTCATAATATCAACAATTGACCATTTCCAATAACTATATTTATCTTTATTTTTATATTTTGTTATATATGTATCAATACATTTTTGTAATATTGGATTATTTGGTGTTGATATTATAAAATGAGGATTTAATAAATTTCTTTTGTGTTTGTAGTAAGATAAACAAGTTAAAAAAGTAACATTTTCTTCCATAAATTCAGTAATAGAAACTAATGGTTTAACATCAATATCAGAATATACTCCACCAAATTTATTTAATATACATACGCGCCAGAAATCTGCTTTAATTGGACCATCTTCGATATAATTAAATATATCAACATAAACTGGGTCTTCATAATATGTTTTTAAAAATGTAATACAATCATTATTATCATATAATATTATATTATAATCGGGGTTTAATTTTTTCCACGTGGGAATTATATAATCTGGTATATTTTTAGTTTTATATGATAGATATATATTTTTTGGTATAATTGTAGATGTATTTGTAAAACCTAATATTTGCGTGTGGAAAAAAATATACAATAAAATAATTGCAAATATTATTGTAATTACTATTATAATTATTTTCATTATAATTATTTATAAAAAATAATTATAATTATTTTCGGTTCCACTTATTATCGATTATAATTGCTTTGCAATAACTGCAATATAAATAGGGAATAAATTAAAATCTAATTTAATTTATATGACCGATATCCCAGGATTATTTATAAAATTTCATCCAATTGTTTATTTCCACAAGAAAGAACCTTATATGCCTGCTAATATGGATGAAATATTAAAAATTGCAGGAGTTTCTTCAAATAATATCCCATATCTTGTTAAAATTCCCAAGGAAAAAAGATTTGAGGTTGATTTAGGTACACAAATATTATGCAAAACAGAGAGTGAATACAAGATTGGTGAATATACTTATATTGATTTAGTCTATATTGTTACATTTACCTGGAATGGTACACTTGAAGAACACGCTTTCGACAAAGAGGAAATTATTGTCAGGTTAAGGAAAACAGATACAGATAATTATAAAATAACACGTGTTTTTGGTAGTGCACACGGTAATGGGTTTTGGTATTTAGTTGAAAAAAATGATGTCGAATTTGAAGGTGAACATCCAGTAATGTATTCTGCAAATGAATCACACGCAATGTATAATAGAGCACGTTTATATAAGCGTATTTTTAATTTTGGAAGTGATAGAACTGGAAAAGACAAGCGATGGGAACCATCTGAGTTTGTAGTATTTGAGAATAATAATGTTAATATTTATGATATTAATAAAAAAAACCTAAATACTACTAGTTTAGAATATTTTAAAACTGATGTTAAATTTGGAGATGATAAAAATAGTCAACCCTGGCCTGGTAGTCTTTCATACGATGTAATTAATCTGGATACATATTACAAATATGAAGGTGGTATTGATAATCTTTTTACCGGAAGGACTAAAAAAATAAAACCTGGTTTAAGAATTGCATTTCGTGTATTTACCATATTGGCGTGGGTTGGTTTTATTGGATATTTAATTTTCCGTGATGTTCTTAGTTATAAAGCAGGTGAGTATTCCACCAAAGAATTTTCTTTATATATAGCATTACACATATTTATTGTATTTGTATTATTTATGACAGGTACAGTTTTAGGTTTAGATATATTTGTATTAAATCCAATTAATACCCCAAATTAAAAATTGATTAATAATCTTATAAAAATATAATAATATATTTTTATAATGTGGATAGCCGTTAGTGGTAAAATGGGCGTAGGTAAAGATTATTTTGCGAAACATCATCTTATTCCTTTTATTGAGAATACATTAAAACAGAAATGTTTGGTTGTGTCATTTGCAGATGTTATTAAATTAAATGTGATGGTTCATAATAATATTACTATTGATATGTTATCAGGAGATAAGACTAATGAAGTGAGAACATTATTGAGGGAAGAAGGACAAGGGAAAAAACACGTTTATGGTGATGATATATGGATTCGATATACAAAGGCAATGGGTGATTTATATATGGCTAGAGGGATTGACCATATTATTATTACCGATTTGAGATTTAAAAATGAATATGAATTTATTAAGAGTATGAATGGTATTGTTATTCGCATTGATGCACCAAAACGAAACGAGAGAAGATTAAAAAAAGAAAGCAGTAATATAGAACAATATAATGCTCTTGCTAATCATATATCAGAAACAGAATTAGATAATATGGAGTTTGATTATACTATAAATAATGATAAAGATAGTACAATCGCCATTTATAATATGTTTCATATCATTTTCAATAAATTTATTTAAAATATTATTATAAATAAATATAGTTTATTTATAATAATGAATATACGGTTTATGTTAATCTTTTTAGGTCTTTTAACTTTTATTAAAGGAGATGAATCTCCAAATAATATGGTTGAAAATATAGTTGATGAATGGATAGAACATAATATGGAAAACTGGGATAATATGCAAGCAAATCCGATGGTTAATATTTTAGTAAAAGAATGGCTTGATAATGTAAAAGATGAATGGAGGAAAAATAATTATAATTTATTTGATGTTATAAAATGGCTAGCTAATAAAATGGTGGAGTGGAATAAACAGAAAATATATTGGGAGAAAATGAACAATGAACTTACTACAATTAGCACTACAATCCTAACGACAAGTAGTTCTACAAGTAGTTCTACAAGTAGTTCTACAAGTAGTTCTATAGATAGTCCAACTAATAGCCCAACTAATAGCCCAACTATAATTATTACTCCCAGCCCCGACAGCCCAACTACAATCAGTACAACTAGTGCGACTAGTATAATTACAACTACATCCAGTACAATGGATAATATTAGTACAATCAGTACAAGTACAACTGAACCATTTACCCCGGTGGAAGAAATATTAAACAATCCAGAACAAACAAATAATATAAATAGTAATAAATTATCTCAACCAAATTCATTAGTTGGTATAATAGTCGGTACATCTAGTGGTATTATGTTGGTATTAATTATAATGATAATAATACTAAAAAATAGAATAAATAAAAATAAGATTATTCTTTCAGATATAGTAAATACAACAGCAAATGATAACTATCTCGAACCAACACCATTAAATACTTTACCAAAATATTACCAGCCTCAAGAATCTAATACATATGGACTAGAGCAAGTTTATACACAAGTAAACTATGAAACACCAATTGATAATAATTTGGGTCAAAACATAGTATATGACAATGCGGTCCAAAATATAGTATATGACAATATGGTCCAAAATATAGTATATGACAATATGGTCCAAAATATAGTATATGACAATATGGTCCAAAATACTGTATATGATAACGAACCACTTTATCATATGGGTGATACGGATTACGTGGCGTTATCTTAATAAGAAAAAAATTGATAAACTCTATCTATTCCCTATTTATATTGCAGTTATTGCAAAGCAATTATAATCGATAATAAGTGGAACCGGGAATAATTATTAATTTATTAACAAAAAAATTGAAAAACCAACTTATTAAACCCCTATTCATTTATTAGTAATGACCGAATTCGAACAGATGAAGACTGAGTTTACTTCCAACTTTGTTGCCAAGACTCTCACATTCAATACTGAAACAACCAATGTCCAGTTCAATCACAATGGCACCCTTATGGCTGCCTGTAGTGAGGGCGGAGAGGTTAATCTCTACGATGTAGAGAATGATTTTGCCCTGCTGAGGTCCTATACTAATACGGCGGACCCTGACCTCAAGGAGGAGCTTTATATGACCCGTTATGTCCAATTCTCTCCAGATAACACTTTTCTGGTTGTGTGTAGCAAGCTCCGCCTTGTTGTCCTCAATCTGAGTGATTTCTCGGAGGTATTTGTCCTCAGTGATGTTGAGCTGATGCCAGCTGGTAAGGACAATATCCGAATGTTTACTGGTGTTAGTTTTAGCCAGAATGGAGATTACCTTGCAGTTGGAATGAACAAGCGAGTTGATATTTATGATACTCGTAATGGATTTGCACAGGTTGCAACATATGATGCCCCTCCAAAGGTCATCTGTGTTGTCTTCCACGGAGACAAGCTGATTTTTGGTTCGGCATATGACGGTATTACACTGGTCGACCGTACCACCAAGGCAGTTCTTGCAACCTATGTCTTTAAGACCAAGGAGCAGGACCATCTCCGCTATATGGATATTACACCGCGAGGTTCGCTCTTCCTCTCGCTCTATGCTTGCAATCCTCGAACTCTGAATCCTGATACTCTCGAGGTCATCCAAGAGTTTGATATCCCTTACCCGGTGTTCTTCAAGCATCGCCATATGAATGATGACATTACTGTTGCAAGCGGTGGTATCCGAGGCTGGCAACAGTTCAATCACTCGACAGGCAAGGCAATTGACAAGTTTGAGCACTACGAGGATGGTTATCACGCGAGTATGACCGATTGCTTCCAGCGCGACCTGTCTCCAGATAACCGCTTTATTGCAGTGTGTGGAGAGAAGGAGGTTCGTGTTCTCTACACTCCGATGATTGGTATCAACAAGATGACTGGAAAGATTTCCGAGCAAACTGGCGAGCTTGTTGCAACTGACCCAGACTTTGAGGATGTGCAGGTGAACGACGACGTTCTCTATGCAATGGCTGCAACCCTTGTTTAATTTATTTCTAAATATATATAATATGTATTATTTAATTGATAATAAAAATTGTATAATTTTTGGATGGTCTGCAAAATGTGGATGTTCACATATCAAATCAATATTTTGGTTTTTACAAAATGATAGTATCGAAAATCCAATTCATACTAATTTAGATATAAATAATATTCCGGATAATATTGAAAAATATACAACAATTATAATTTGTAGAAACCCATATAAAAGACTTGTATCTGGATTTTTAGATAAATATAATAAAAACGGAAGCTTTAGACATTTATGGAAAAATAATGAATTAACTTTCACACAGTTTGTAAATGAAATAATTAAACGTAATTGGTCTGTAATAGAAGAACATCATTTTATACCACAAACAGAAGAATGTTTTGATATCAAACTATTAAAATCAAAATGTATAAAATGTTATGATATTGAGAATATTGACTATAAATATATAGAAGGTTTGTATAATAAAGAAATACCTAATATACTGATAAATAAAAAATACGGACACGAAAGATTAAAATATAATAAATTATTTAATGATAATGTTTATGATTTAGATATGGATAAATATTATAATTATGATGTTGATATAAAATTATTTTATAATGACCAACTTAAAAATGATGTATTTAACTTTTACAAAAAAAATTTTGATTTTTTCAATAATTTCGGTATTAATTACAATTTATAAGTGGCTTAAGATTTTCCTAAATAAAAATTGATAGTGGCTTATGATTTTGTTAACAAAATCATAAGAATTCCTATTAACATTTGTGCGCGTCGTAAAAGGCAAGTGCGCACTTGCCTTTTAGCGAACAAAACTGGTCGCGATAAGTCAAAAGTGCAGTCTGCACTTTTGAATTACGACAACCACATTTATTTATGTCAGATTTATAAATCTGACATAAATAAAAATTGATAATTTAACACGTTGATACCTATTGATATTATAGTAATGTCTCACGATATTCCTACTATCATTGTTAATAAGGCTCTCAAGAAGGAGCTCCAAAAGGCAAATGGTCCAAAGGTTGCCCATCATACTGGAAACACTACTAATCTGGTAGGTGGGAGCAAGAAGATTGACGCAGAGGATGATCTTCCAAAGCTCACCACCGTTGGACGAGAGACCGGACAACTAATTAGCCAGGCACGTTGTGCTAAGGGTCTCAAGCAGACAGACCTTGCCAAGAAACTTAATGTCACACCTGATATCATTCGCGATTATGAGAATGGTTCAGCCCCACGAAACGGAAACCTCCTTAACAAGATGGGAACTGTTCTGGGTGTCAAGCTAACGGGTAAGAATTAAAAGAAATTATTTTTAAGAAATTATTTTATTTTACACCTTTGAATGTTTTTCTATGAAAAACACTTGCGCCGTGTTGTTTTATGCCTTCCATATGTTTTTGTGTTGGATAACCCATATTACTAGAAAGACCATATTTAGTATCTAGTGTTGGGTCTAATAATATTAATTCACGGATATGCATATCGTGGTGTTGTTTAGCAATAATACTCGCCGCAGCAATTGAATAATATTTACTATCTCCTTTTACAATACTTTCAACTTTATGATTCGTAAATTTCTTTTCCCATCCTACTCCATCGATAATAAGATTAGTAATCTTCCCAGTGTATCGTGTTTTTAAATCTTCAATTGCACGTTCCATTGCTAATTTTGTGGCATTAAGAATATTTATTTTATCAATTTCTTTTTCATCTGCATAACCAACACCCCAATATTCAATATTCTCCATAATCCATTCAAGTGCTTTTTCTCTTTTTTTCTCAGTTAGTTTTTTACTATCATTAATAAGTGGGCATTCTTCACCATTCCAAATAACAGCACCAGCGTAAACACGACCGATAAGAGGTCCACGTCCTGCTTCGTCCAAACCAATTTCCATTGTATCGTTCTTATATAATTCCATTGTTAATATATAAGAATTAAAATTTTATATGGTTGGATAATCAATTTTTATTATTTTGTTCTTAAGAACAAAATAATAAACTTTAATCGGAAATGTTAGAAAAGCCTAAGGCTTTTCTAACCCACGATCAATTTTTATTATTTTATAAAACACTAATATCCTCAACATCACTTATATTAATAGACTGAACATATTTATTATTAATAACAGTTTCTATTATTTTCTTATCTTTTACTAATACTATCACAAAACCAACCAATATACCAATTATGAATACCATCATATGTTTATTTTTAATTTTTTTATATTCTTCTAATTTATCTTCAGGTTTTAAATTTTTATTTAATAAGTCTTTAATCGTTTCAGCTTTAGTAACTTTAAGATAAAGTAAAAAACAACAATATATACCAATAGTAGAAAACATTACAATTGCAAGACTGTCAAGAGTAGGAATCATTATTATAATAATTTATAATTTATTTATAATTTTGCGAACAAATTGGACATTTAATATTATTTCTCAACCACGGGTCAATACATTCTGTATGATACATATGCCCGCATAATCCACGTGATAAAGTTGATCTAATACCTTTTTCAATATTATATATACTATCACTATTTAATGATGAACGACATATAGTACAATCAATATTTTTATCAAGATTATAACTCCAAGAAGAAATTAATTTATGATTATTAATAATAATGTTCATTATTATTAATAATTATTTTTAATATATTATTTTATCAATTTTTATTTGGTAAAATCTCGAGATTTTGCCAAATAAAGTTATTCCCTATTTCAGATAATAAGAGCCCAAATTAAAATAAAAATAATTAGAACTATTCCCTATATCAGATAATAAGAGCCCAACTATAAATAAAAATAATTAGAACTAATTATTTTTATTTAATTTTAAGGCTCTTAATAAATGGAACCGGGAATAATTATTTTTATTTAATTTTAAGGCTCTTAATAAGTGGAACCGGGAATAATAGAAATTGTTTGGATTTTTATAAAAATCCAAACCCACTATCAATTTTTATTTATGTGAGGTTTGAAAACCTCGCATAAATAAACTTTAATTGGGTTGATATAAAATTAATTAATTTTCTATCTCCCAATCAATTTTTATTGTTTTGTTCTTAAGAACAAAATAATAAATGTTAATAGGAAATGTTAGGATTTTAGTACTAAAATCCTAACCCACTATCAATTTTTATAAATCACTAACTGTTAAGCTATCATCGAAATCGGATAACGAGGTAGAAGATGACCCACTCGATTTAGAGCTAGATGACGTGTGAGAATGTTTAGAACGCCCAGAGCGCCCAGAACGTCCGGATTGTTCGGTGTGTTCACTTTCTGTATTCTTGCTAGGTCTTCCACGCTTGCCCCCAAATTGATTAAAAAGACGTTCAATATCTTCTGTATTTTGTATTTCAGATACATCAGTAGTAGTATTAAATTCTTCACTTGCTATATCCATATCGCCACCTGCAACTTGTACAGGTGCGGGGACTGGTGCAGGTACAACTGGACCTTGTGGATTGGCAGCTAAATTTGACATCATTCCAGATAATCCCATAGATACATCTGGCATTGGGTTAACTTGTCCAGGGCAAGATGTAAGAGGAACAGTTGGTCCAAATGTTGCAGGTGCAAGTGGAGCCATACCGCCAATTTGTTCTACCGTTGGTGTATCACTTAAAGTATAATCAACTGAATCTTCAGGCATTGCACCTCCTTTCATATTAAGATTTTCCATTGTAGGAGTATCAGTTAAAACAAAATCTTGAATTTCAACTTCAGTGTGCATTTTATGAACATTTGATAAATTTAAACTTTTTTTTAATTCTTGATATTTTTGTTTGTACTTGAGATACTTTTGTTCGTAAGACATTATATAAATATTAGAGAATATTTTTTTATACTTAATTTTAATCATTTAATGGATAATAAAATTATTCCCATAATATTGGGATATAATAATAATGATAATAATGATGTAATTATAATCTATAATTTATTTTATAATATTCATAAAACATCATCTAACTGGATTGAGCCAAAAATTTATATTGATAATATGGTTACCATAAATAATCTTATACTTATTATGAAAAATTATAAAGATTTTATAAAACCAATTTTTTTAATATATTTTACTGGGCACTCAACCCAAAGTGGTAAGCTTAAATTTTATAATGAAGATGTTACATCAATTATGTTATTAAAACAAATTAATATACACATATATAATCCTTATCATATTTATTTTATTATAGATAGTTGTTTTAGTAAAAAATTTATAATTAATTATATCCCTTTTAAAATATCATATATTACTTATATGGTTAGTAGTATGGATGATGAAACAAGTGGTACAATTGCGATGGAATACGATAATGAAGTATTTGATACATTGCAAGCAATACAATTAACTATAACAAAACCAAAGTATTTTATTATTAGTATATTTACTTATTATTTCGTTAAATTGATAAGGATAAGGCATTATAACATAGATGAATTTAATAAAATTCCATCGGATAGACTCTGGAAAATGATAGCTATGAAATATAAACAAAATATATATTACGAACATTTTTCTCAAACTTTATAATGGATAAATGCGCACCTAGTAAAAAATTTAAGGATGGTTCCTGTTTCACGCTTGATAATTTGCAGGAAATCGCAATGCAATATAATAAAATGTATGATGATAGTATTGAAATAGTAAATGATAAAAAAATATTATTAAGAGAATTAAATAATAAAATGAAGAATCGTTATAATTGTTCCGAACAAACATGTTGGCTTGAATCAAAAGTTATTAAATCATTAAATAATAATGATATTAAACACAACACATTCCGCCCAAAAGGACCCAAAAAACAATATGAATGGCTGAGTACAAATGATATAAATGGGGTAATGTCTCAATATATGATAAAGCATAAAGATTTTAAATATCTTGGTGCACTACCTTACGATTTTGAAGAACTCCATTACACTGGTATTGATAATATTAATTTGAAAGATTTAGAGAGTAAAACACCCAAAATTGGTATGGTAATTAATTTAGATGAACACGACCAACCTGGTTCACACTGGGTTGCATTATATACAAATCTTGCAAACAATAAAGTATATTATTTTGATAGTTTTGGTAAAAAACCCGGGAAGAGAGTCACTAAATTTATCAGAAGAATATTAACTTATATGTATAATAAAAAACATAATACTAATTTTAATGTTGACCAATTTATGAGTATGTATCATAAATCAAATGAATACGATGTAAGATATAATAAAAAACAACATCAGTTTAAGAATACAGAATGTGGGGTTTACTCAATGAATTTCATTATCAGATTACTTGATAATGAAGATTTTGATATGATTGTTGATAATATAACAAAAGATGATGCTATGAATAATTGTAGAAAGATATATTTTAGAAATACACCTGGTTCAACAAACTAATTCATCCTGATGTGGAACAATAACTTCTATCATAATTGTAAGATTATACATTATATCATTGAAATTATATAATATCCCATCCTCTGTATAAAATTCAAATTCCAAATTAGTAAGGGTAATCGGCTGATTAAAAGGAATATCACACATACTAGACCCATTAAAATTTAAACTACATACTGGCTGAGTCATATTGATATTCTTAATAAATAATAATAATTTATTTGGTGGTCTAATATCATATACTCTTTCTGCTGTTATACTATTATTTTCTTCATAGTTATTATTAATAAATCCTAATTTATACCATAAAAGAGTTGGGATGATAGTAAAATTAATAGTACTTTTTACCGTGATTTTTTGATTAAAATCCACTGTAAAACTCAGTTCACTATTACTTAATCTTTCCAATATATCGGATATATTATAATTACCCCTATATAATATAATTTCTTTCTCAACATCTGTTCTATACAATAATTTCATATTATCAATAATATTATAAATTGGAGGTGGCAAATTATACTGAACTAATTTTAATCGAATTACATTACTAATGGGATTCAATTGAAAATTATACTGTGAATCTTTTTTGGTCACCTCTAATTGTAAATTTTTAGTTAAAGTTTTTTTTTGATTTTGTGAGTTTAGTTGCGATTTTAAGAATTCATTTTCATTTCTAAGATTCATCATAAAACTTTGCATTTCATTCATACGGGCAAGTAATTCATTCATTTGATTATTTTCAGGTGGTGGTGATAATGGTTGATAAGTCGGATTATATTGTGTTGGTTGTGGTTGAGGTGATTGATTATATGTTGGCATATTTTGCATATTTCCATTTGGAATATTTCCATTTGGCATATTTGGCATATTCCCACCTGGAATAGTATTGCTAAACATTGCTGATGTATTTGGCATTGCGGTTGAATTTGCTGGTTGATTAAAGAGGTTATTAACATTCCCGCCTGGAGGAGGGGCAACGGATACAACTGCACCACGTTCTGCCTCCATTTGTTTTAATCTATCAGCTACTGATAAACTTTCGTTATATTTTGATGGGTCAGACCGCGGAACATTTGAACTAAAATTAGAATCACCATCGTTATTAAATCCAAGTAATGGTC
>Ga0169931_10009831_pt1 | contig 13732 bp, 9 predicted proteins | sample Kivu_15m_20L_FD_129675 | JGI IMG/M metagenome (GOLD analysis project Ga0169931, IMG submission 129675) | Freshwater microbial communities from Lake Kivu, Western Province, Rwanda to study Microbial Dark Matter (Phase II) - Kivu_15m_20L... | ecosystem: Environmental > Aquatic > Freshwater > Lake ...
CCTCGGGCTCACACTCTCACACACGGCGTAGTACACTCTCACATACGCCGTACACACAAAAAAAGTGCGTGAAAGTGCGTGGACACACGGAAAAAGACTTGCCGGTTCTCTCGATTATTTTTTTCTCTGTTTGCTTGTTATGAAAACTCAAGTGCTACTACTGTATTTGCTGACTGTGCTTTTTAAATAAGTGTCCAGAGTCCAGAATCAGTCAGGGTATTTATATGCCGTTCGTTGCCGTCGATGATGCAATAATTGTTCTGCTATAACAACTTCAGCTTTTCGAGAAGAGCATATTGTGAGATGATGAAATGTCCTGTAAATCCCTATTCACGGAAGAAAGTTGAGAATGGAGACAGTCCATCGTCCATAGTTTCGAAGGACCGAATCGTTTTGAATGAACAATCATCAGATATAGATATGTCTACTGAAACCCACGTTGTATTAGAGGGTTATGTTCAGAACACTAGAAAACGACCCCTCCCTTCACCGCTTGCGGGAGATCAACATATAGCACCCCTTTCTATACAACAGCATCATACCCTTCAAGTCGAAGCAGCTCATATGGTGATACCGTTAAAATCCCACATATATGAGAAAGGAGAGAGTACTGATGCGATCAGTCATCCGATTTCAAACTTTAAAATCGATCAGCATCTGTTATCCAACTTAGATTCGGAACAACCAACGTCTATTCACACGCAATCCAAGTCCTTCAATGACTTTCATTATAAGGATTTTTCCGACCCTACTCTCCAAGTAGATGTGGCTAGCAATACAGTAGCTACGCGAGAAGCAAAGATACCCCCGATGATAGCCGCAACTGGCGAAAATAATGTCCAAGATAATAATTTCGAGGAATATGACTCGAATTTTGATTGGAATGCAATAGCTTTACAAATTGATCTCGATCAAATCTCATGCAAGGCATCAGCGCCGGGATGCAATAACAATAATCTTAAGGTTGCTGCTGTATCCACTGACTATACACATGGAGCGTCAATACCCACAGACCACGGTGCTACAGGCCTCCATGATCAATATGGCCATGCCAGAAAAACATTTACTACTACCACAGAGGTACAAGACAATGCCACCAATGATTTCCGTAATATTCAATCATCTATATCTCACTCATACTCTACGACGTTAAACTATATACCTGGAAGCAATGAGTTAAAGCTCCTCAACTATGACAAGTCAAGAGTAGCTGCAGTGGATGATGAGTACAAACAACAATTAATTAAAAATGCAGATCTCAATGGAGTTTTATCTAACGGTTGGAAGCTTCTTTCACATCAAAAGGCTGGAGTCCTTCGAGCTCTTACTATGCGACGCATGGTCTTAGCTTTTGATATGGGTACAGGGAAAACGCTAGTGGGATGTGTTTGGGCCAAGGCTTTTAAATTAACATTTCCCAATATCCAAGTTTTTATCATTTGTCCTGTTTCTTTAGCCGAAGATTGGGGGCGTACTGCTTGGGAAGCTACCCGACTTGAATGTGAATTTGATGACAAGAAAATAAGTGCCAAAACGAATAAGGCAAAAACTGCTACTGATTCTGTCCAGAGCTCACCTACTTGTAAAATTTTCTCATGGGCTAAAGTACCACCTGTACCAACAAATGTTGAAAAGTTCATCATCATTTGCGATGAAGCACATCAAATGCAAAATACAGAAACATCTAGAACAAAAGAAACCTTGAACCTTGCTTTATCTGAAAGGTGAGGATACTGTTTCAAGAGGAAAGGCCTTTTTCATCGTATGCTGCAATATTTATATTTAATCTCTTTTCCGTAGGTGTCTTGGGGTTTTGCTGCTTACAGGTACTCCTATGAAGAATGGCCGCCCTTCAAATATATTCCCCTTACTGAAGGCAGTTAGACATCCATTCGGTGATGATCAATACTCTTTTGAGGTAACTTTTTGTAATGGACGTTTTAAGCATTTTAAGAATACAAGAGTTTGGGATGCAAGCGGTGCATCGAATCTCACAGTTTTAAATGCTCATATAGCTACCCATGTCCTTTGCAAGAATAAGGAAGACTGTCTTCGAGATCTTCCGCCCAAAACACGTGAGTATAAGACAGTTCAAGTGAGTAGTCGCTTTGAACTTCAGTATGCTCATGCCATGAACGAATTGGTAGGTTTGATTTCACTCATTGATATTCGATTAAAAATAACCTGTTAACGAAGCTGTAATTTTTCAAAGGCAAAAATCCAAGATCTAGTCGATCAATGTTCAGATGATGAAATCAAGAGTGAAGCCGTCCTGGGTGCTTTTCAGATAGTTCGCTTAATTGCCTCGAAAGCGAAGGTAGATGCAACTGTCTCCATGGCCAAGTCGATTCTAGAAAAAGAATCGTCAATTGTAATATTTACCTTCTTTGTGGATGTCGCGAAAGAGATTCATAAGAAGCTACGTGATAATGGATGGAATGGTGAGGTTCTTGCTGGTGATGGTGAGTTTCACATGCTCTCAAGAAGCTTAGGATTTGAACTGTTGTGATTCAGACCTTTCCTTTATATCATAGTGCCTCCGACGAAACGCCAAGCTATGGTCGATAAGTTTCAATCGGGAATAACCCCAGTTTTTATTGCTACCTACGGGGCAGGAGCAGTTGGTTTGACACTAACAGCTGCATGCAGCATTATTCTAGTGGATCGGTAAGTGAAAAACACGAAATACCAATTCTCTCGTGCAAAGGGGTATCGATATATAATAGCTACGGTTCATTTTTTCCAGGCCGTGGACTCCTGGCGATGCTTATCAAGCAGAAGATCGTGTACGCAGAATAGGTCAGACTCGCCATGTTCGGAGCATTTGGATGAGAGGCTTCGATGTTGACCTGCATATTGACAATATGATTGAGCAGAAAAATCATAATGCTACAACAGTTGTTGATGGACGATCTGCCAGAGCTCAAATTAATGCAACAGCCGATGCACCAAGAGTTTCGCTTCGATCTCTTATTCAGAATCTCATCGTTAAGAATTCATCAACCATCAAGGAGCTTCAGAATATTTGCAATCCGTCTTAATATAGTAAATAAATGTTGATTTTGAATATTGTTTAGAATCATTAAAATTGCTAGGATCATAATTTTTATCATCAGCGGCGATCATTACGACTCCATGTATTAGACCCCGACTTATCACTGCCGAAGCTCCTGCTACCATCATATCTCCCTCCACCATAGTTGCTACCACGTGAGTCTCCGAACGGTCCACGAGCGCTGTCATTGTTAGGGCGAATACTATCAGCAGTTCCTCCTCTCTTATTTGGAGGAACGTATTTTGATGGGGCTGACGTGGTGGCGTCCGATGGCTTAAGAGGAGGTGCCGTAGGAGCATCCGCCTCCTTTTCACGTTCTAGGCGTTCACGTTGAGTAGCCATCCTTTCGATTTCCTTCCTTCTCAGCTGCTCCTCTTCTTCCTCTTTTTGACGTTTTTCTTCTTCACGACGGAGCCGCTCTTCCTCCTTTTTACGGTCTTCTTCTTCCTTCTTGAGGCGCTCTTCTTCGAGTTTCTGGCGGCGATCGGCCTCTTGCTTGCGGCGCTTTGCACGTTGAAGTTTTCCCAATTCAGCCTCTCTTTCAGCTCGTTCGTCCTCTTCCTTACAACGGTCTTCGTGGGCAAGTTTCCTGACCTTCATCACATCTTTCTGAAACTTATCCATAAACTTGTAAACTGAAAATAAGTTTAGGTCTGCCTTTTCTTTACAGTCGGCCTCCCAATGCAACTTCGCGGTTTTAGCCTTTTCTACAACTTCAGCCTCATAGCGCTCCCTCTCTATTCGTAATTTTTCTTCCCGTCGTTTCTTTACTATAGCTATCTCTTCGATTCTAGTAGCCCTGACAATATAGTCCAATGTCTTCTGCAACTCCTTGATCTTTTTCTCGGCATTGTCTCTCTTTTTTGCAGCTTCTTCAGCATGCTGTTTTGCTAAGGCTGCACCATCAATAGCAAGCAACTCCTCTTCCGTCATAGCATCTGTGTTATGCCCCATAGCCTGAAGATATCGTTTCTTTTCCATGATCTCCATCTCCTTCCGAATTTTCTCCATCTTTTCACGCTCACGAAGCTGTTGCTCTCTTTGAAGGCGCTTTTCTTCCTCTGCTTTTGCATTGGCCAATGCCTCCAAGCGCTTCATCTCCTCCTCTTTCACCTTCTCAAGAGCGACACGCTCAGCTTCTTCTTTTCTCTTTTCAATAAGATCTTTACGTAGCAATGCTTCCTTGTGCTCAATATCTAGCATTGCACGAACTTCCGAATAAAGTGAATGTCGAGAGATCAATTGCGATTCTATATCTGGAGGATTAATAATACGACACACAAATGAAAGTTGTTTCGAAAGCTGCGTTAGCTGAGATCGCATGGCATCGGATTCGAATCGAAGACCTCCTGATGTTCCAGCAGCAGCGGCTCCAAAGCGAAGACAGTTTGATCGATGATCGATCCTTACTCTGAGACCATTAGAATATCCTGGACTTGCACAAGTGGCAGATGTGACAATAGCCTTCTCAACTTGCGAAAAGTTAATGCCAAGGCCTGACGTTAGTTCCTTTATATGATCAAGACTGATGGTATGGTAGGACAAGGATAGCAAATGAAGAAGTTTAACGAGAAGAACTGAAACGAGTGGTTCAACGTATGCGCCAAGTCCAACAGTTTCGCCATTTACAGAAACACCAGTATCTCCACATTCGGCACGTAGACGATCAAGAAGAGGACGAGCTTGATCCAGCAGAATCAAAGGGTTTGAGCATTCTTCCATAAGCTTGTACAAATCTCGCAAGTATTGAGGCACATCAGCAATTACGTTCTTGGTACGGATCTCAGCAAGAAGGGCCTCACGGGTAGGATTACGAGTATGAAATCCTAGGAGTGTAGCCATACGAGTCATCTTTTCCTTCGCGAAGTCAACTTGGGTAGTAGCTGCCATGGGACCTCCTTCAAACTCTGATTTTTTCGCTGTACTAGTGTCGGAAATAGGTGGGATACATAAAGCAGACAAAAGGACGGAACTCGCCTGGTACTGTTTTTGTTCAGGAGTCATACCGCGATTGTATTCTCGACATAGAGTGTAGAATTTATACCAAGCGAAGGCATGAAACAGAAAATTTTCAGATACCCAGAAAAGCGTAGTTAATTTTTCATAGTAAGCCGCCATAAGTTTCGGTTTTGGTAAAGCTGCTGAACCTACGGTAGCGCCTTTTCTACGAGAATTCGATATTTGAAGAATGCTAAAAATATCTTCCACCGTCCTGAATCCTTCGGTATATAGATGTAGAGTAGATGCTGTCTCCAACTGAACAAATCTTGTTTGCAAGTGAAGTTCTATAGATTCATTTGTCCATCCCTAATGATTAAAATAAATGCGTCAGAGGTATTATGATACGATAAAAAAGTAAAAGCAAATTAATGCATTTCCCCCAGCCTCACCTCCCAGCCGCGAACCTTGTTATTCATTTTATTTTGATCGTCCGTTTTATTAAGGCCTGTAGTTCCACCATACTTCTGTAACGTTTGTAAATGATTTCTAAGTAAATCGCTAAGTCTTTTGAATTCGGTTCGCCTTTTGTACGTGGAACAAAACTGCAAAGCCCCATTCGCAGTAAGATGATACAATCGTTCCAATTTCGAATTCGACTTAAGAATATCTAGTACAGCTCTATAAGCTTCCCAGAGAAATTTTATCCTTGGTAACAATAGGGCCGAGTCACGCTGGTTCTGTTCTGGATCGGTAGTCATTGTAGATAACAGCAAGATGTTGGACGAGGAAGCAATTATGTTGGGTGTTCCCGATGCCCCACCCTCATCATCATCGTCATCACCAAGATCTTCGGCACCTGTCGCTGCTTGGGTATCAACAACCAATTCTTTAGCCTCGCGGCATTTTTTCTCTGCCTCGTCAATGATGTACTTGATCACAATCTCCAAGGATCCTGGAGCTTGCGATTGCGCGAGGTTACGATACTGATGCAGTCCATCTTTCGCCTCACGAGCCTTATTTAATGAGAGACATAGGTTGACGTATGCCAACATAATCTTTTCGTAAATAGGAGTCCAAGTACGAATGCGCCGTGAGGAAAGTACTTCGTGGAGAAGCGCCAAAGCATTCTCAGGTTGATGAATCGATTCCAATTCCTCCGCTCGGCGAAGAGCACTCTCAGGCTTCAATACGTAGATGGAAGTGGACATCGAGGACAAGATGGTGGAATTATGGCTCGCCTGGATAATAGTATTACAGTGATGAGCAGCTTGGATCGTCGCGGAGCAGCTTGTTACGGTATGATGTACGCGGGTAGCAGGATCGTCGTTTCGTTCAAGGTTTGTGTGGTCATCGTCGTCCACCCATCAAATCAGCTCCTATGGCACAGTATGCTCGCAAGCATAGTAGTACATGCCATACGCAAATTGTCTTTGGCTTTCTCAAGCATGGCTAACTTGAATTTCGGCGCTCGTGATGGTCGGTCATTTTTGATGACATGATGTGAACAAAGAAAAGGCAGCTTCTACAAGCTATCCAAGTATTGTATTGAATCTAAGATCCACAGGTCGGCTCTTTCTTGATGAATTCATAAAACGACCTCAGTTCTTTTCTTCAGCTGAATGTCACTATGCCAATAAATAAGTACATCGAAAATGTTCACTATCTGTTCGTTGCGCTTCAATATAACCAGAGTAATATATATTTTAGATTTAGCTCGAGGTTTGGTTTACAGTTTTGTATATATCAAACCCATACATCTTGAAGGGAGCATTTTCCAAAATAGCAATTTTTTTGATTTTGTAGAAGTATAAAAAACTAACCCAATACAATTATACAGAATTCATACTTGTTGTGAGAAAAGCAGATTCCTCTCCTGCTACCATATCACCGGTCATAACAACTTTATCACTTTCATCTTTATGCATTGAAGCATCTCTAAAAAATGCATGTAATCCACATAGAAACCCTGATGATGCCAAACTTAACCAAAAAACATAGGATAGTAATCGGATCAAGACTAAGAGACTAATAAGAGTCATAGCTATAGTTGCATTCTTTTGACTGATTGTAATCCCTTTGATTGTCAAGGATCCATTTTGAGTCGAACGTATTAATACAAACCATGCCGCGGCTAATAATCCAATACCGATAATTGCACTTGGACTGATAAGTAAAGTCAAAACGAACAAGGTGGCTGTAATAACAAAGTAATTTAAGTAGAAGAAACCCATATTGTGTTGAAGTCTAGCCACAATAAGCGATGGAGATGACTCTAGATAGAAAGGTTTTTCTTCACCCATACCAAAAAAGACAACCAAAGATCTTAATTTTTCACGACTAAACAAAGCGGCACTCGTTTGAGTAAGATATTGTTTAGTACCATCTGGAATCGCCGCTGTAAAACGATCTATAACTTGATTTCCTCCACTTGAATTCCATTTTTCAGATCTGAAAATAAAGGTGGTGTATTTTGTGTAAGATTGTATCGATGAACAAGAACAGGAGGTGCGTCAAAGAGACGACGATGATTGGTGTGATGAGAGAAAATACAGCACACTTACACTGAACCCATAAGTCCGCCCATCATTGCTACACCAGCGCTTGCCATCGCATTGGCAGTGTTTGTAGAGCTCTTGGTATTTGCACTCATCTCGTGTAGAAGGTATGGTAAAGTTAAGGAGATCGATTTATGCCTTTCCACGTTTGCACATTAATTCGCCTGTGAAAAGACTGCGTACATACTGTACTGTACTAGTGGGACGAACAGAAAATGCAAGATTAGAAACGCGTTAAAAGGACTATAGGTACGATAATAGGAATTTGTACATACTAGAGACAACAGTAGGACCCTACGTACGCCCTACCTTACGTGTATCACCTGATGAACTCTATCGATCATATATTTCAAAATGCACCTTCTTGGTTGGGGTAATATGATACTTACAGAAAGACACACTATTGACGGTAAAGAAACTTTGACTTTGGACCATTTTGATTATTATATCCATGCCATCCATGAATGTTTTAAAACTAGCGTTTTAAGAGTATACGAACTATGCCCATGAAGGGGTAGTAAAAAGAGACTGAAACAATGCCGCACCAAGCGCTCAACTAGTCTAGAAGCATCGATTGACTCAAGATACTACTCAGATGATCCATAAATCTGTAGATGATGGCCATGATTTGTGTGATGAAGAAATGTCGGATGAGTCACATGTAAATGATGATGACGTATCTTGGACTATAAAGGAAAATACTATCGAGAAGATACCATTCTCATCGGATAGGAGCAAATTACTAGATCAAAACACGAACTAATCACCTCATAAACGAATACATATGTAGTTATAAGTAAAGCAGTATGTATATATACTTTGATATTTATGTTTATTATTCATTTATTTTAGAGTCAAATGATCCAAGTCATAAATTGCGCTGCGACAGTGGCCCATCCCTCGTACAACTAAATGTTGTTCATATAAGTCAACGAATGCATATGTTTTTATTGGTTCTTCACTTTCTAATACAGCTTCGAAAACTCGAAAATGGATACCACTCAGTTCATCTCGTTTGTATCCACCTTTATGTGCATGTCCAGCAAAGGCAGCCGCAACAATAGTAGAATACTCTCGCAATATAGCCAATACATCATGATAATTCCATATCAAACACATGGGTGAGCTTGAACCAGGTAAAATAGGTTGATGAGATAAGATGATAACACGTTCATTATTTTCTTTAGCTTCTTGTAAGGTTGTACGAAGCCACGTTAGTTGAGGAGTATCAATGGCACCATTAAAGGCTACAAATCTACGATGGACTCCTGTCAATCCATCAGGACTATTTTCACGTGTAGGAAAATTGGGATTTTTTTCGGTCAATATACTTTCAGCCTTTTTCCGTTTGGTAGAAGATTCTGAACATCGTTTCATAATGGCTATATCATATGAATCAATAACAATAAAACGATAAGGTTGAAAATCATCGGAATGATGAAGAGACGGTTGGTGAAAAGTGTTTTTATGAGTATTCTGGATGATGGATGGATCTACCTGATACGAATAGTATCCAACTAAATCACCACAAGATTCACGAACGAATGGTATATTTAATATTCGACCTAACATGTCTCTATTCACATTGTATAATTCATGATTCCCATAGGTATGTAGAATCGGACCTGTGCGATAATGTGCTAAAGCATTCACTGCAGATAAGAGTGCTCGATATCCTGAATCATTCATGTTACTTTCATCCGTTGCATGATGATGATGATGATGATGATGATGATGATGATGATGATTGTGATGTGAAGTTGCATGATGGAGGTGTTCTGGCCATTGATCAATCGATATATCTTGACACTTTCCATCAATAATATCACCTAAATTTACAACTAAATGTACTTTTTCTTCCTCGAAATGTTGAGCTGCTACTTTTGCTGCTTCTAGTGCATGTTGATAGAACCGTGGCACACCCGAATAGGAATGTCCATTCGGTACAGGTGCCCATTGTATGTCTGCAATTACTCCAATAGTGAATAGAGGTGTAGAAGATGATGATTCCTGTTGTTGATTGGATGTTTGGGATGGCATTTCACTCCCCTCCTGTAGCTTTCTTTTCGTTTTATGAGAGATTCGTACGGATCGTCTGATAGTATTATTTGTCTTCTTCGTATTTCCTACATCGTAATACTTACTCATTTGAAATGGAAAAGTGGATGGTAAAAGCTGTAGCAAAAAAGGTATCCAAAGAACTGAAATCATTTGAATGCTGTATATACTACAGCGATTGTATGATGAAAGGTCATCATCGTCAACTGAATGATGATAATGTTCGACTTGACTCATTCATTCAAAATTCATTCGGTCCATCATTCGTCAACAGCAGACTGATGGCGGAGTACGTCGTACGTCGTCTCAGTCATTTTGCAGGCGGCGTTAATTTCTCGAAACTTAAAAAAAGTTTTTATTGACGAGTCGCATCGCATCAGCAGTCTCTCCTCTTTTAATAACAAGAAACATACTTTTATGTAATGTGTATATCAGCATCTGTGGTCGATTTCGACCAACATTTGTAACTTCACTGGATCCATCGTTTGTATGAGTCTTGATACGACTAGACGTGACATCCTCAGGGGTATGAGTCTTTGCCTCTCGGGCTTCCAAAATAAGAATCAAAAGGCTGAACTACATAAACTCATTACGGAACTGGGTGGATCCTATACGACGGACTTATTGACTGTGACGACTACACACTTGATTGTGGCAGAAAATCCTGCTACAGAAACAGAGAAGTATCGTGAAGCTATTCAGACTAATAGAATTAAGATAGTACATTATAAGTGGTTGGAAATGTGTAGCTCATTGAATAGAATCGTTCCTATTCATGAATATACGCCTAAATTATTACGTTCCAGTCAAGGTGTATGCATTCCTGATACAAAGGAGATTGACCTGAAACTTGAACCCGACAATCCTGAAACTAACAGCAAATCATCAGACCTTAGAACCATCTATGAGCCGACTTGCCCAGTGTATAGAATGGAGCATCTGAATTTACAACAATTGCATAGTGAATGTCTTCGTCTTTCACAGGTAGATGGGAATGACTCTATACCATGTCCTCTCTTTTTATCCTGTAATTTTTATTTTGCTGGATTCCAAGAAGGAACAGTAGCCTTGAAGAAACTCAGTACAGATACAACTACTACCGTTAGTCATGTTGATTTTACATCATCCAAAACCAACAACTCCTTTTTGTATGACTTACAACAATTAGTTCGATCATATATGGGAACAATCTATTGGACATTGGCTGATAATAATATTACTCATGTCATTGTCCATCCTGATTATTGTCGACATCCAGAATTAAGGTATGATTTTTTTCTCTCTTTTCAGTATATAGATAGTAAACGGCATTTGTTACATTCCAAAGACCTCACTTTTATGTTCATTAGGATAGCTATACTTAATTATTGTAAATCCAGTCCGATATGTCCTGTTGCAGTGACTCCACATTGGATCGTCGAATCTGTAGAAAAAAAGACATTGGTAAATTCTCAAATATTTTCACTTGAATCATGGGCTAATAGGAATAAGGTTACATCTCCTCAAAAGAGAAAGATTGCGAGTCCTCGTAAAAAGATCCAGAAATCAACGACTTTATTTGAAGGAGCAGTGTTCTTTATCGTACATTCGCCTGCACCGGATGAAACCGTGAAATTTGACGAAATAGAGATTCAACATATCATGCAATCCAATGGTGGTATCCTCTTAACCAAGGACATTGTAAATCTTCGTCGCAAAGAATTGAAATCAAATAAAGATTCAACTCTTGCACCTAGAATATGCTACATCATACATGTCAGCGGTAGCTTCCTTTATGAGCATGCAATCAAAAGTAATCCAATATTGTCTCATATTAAAAATCATAATCTATTTCAACTCATTCCTGTAAATCCTATCTGGATTCAGACTTGTTTGATCGAAAGAGCTGAAGTTCAAGTCAATGTTATGCCATATTTGTTTCAACCTCAAACATGGGCATTGCGGCTTATCCCGGAAGCGATTCGAATGAAAGCAAGTAACAATGGAAAAGGAGTAGGTATTGCAGTGTCTGTTTCAGGATTTCCTAATATTGAACGAAGTGGAATCCGGCATGCCTTGACTGTTATTGGTGCCAAGTACACGGAAAATTTACCTATTACAAACACACATCTTATATGTCATCCCAATGCAATAAAAGGGCCCAAGGCTACGAAGGCTAAAGAATGGAATCTTCACATTGTGACGATTGATTGGCTTTATCACATACTTAAGTTTGGATTTAAAGGTGAAAATAGTGAAGAGAATGGCTGTGAACATCGCTTTAGCTGTACTGATTCAATGTCACCACCAATGGCTACACTAGAAAACGAATCACCGAAAACGAATATGATCCCAATAGAAACAAACCGTCCACAAGAAATAACAATAGAATCCAATGTAGAATCCGAAGAATATGATACATCACCGCCTCCTGACTCAACGCAACAGAGTAGCTATAGAAAAAATACAGTCTTCGCTGATATTGCTTGTCCAGCAGAGCAAATTACAATAGGTATAAACCAAGTTAGATCTAAGCGGAGAAGGAAAATAGTCCTAGACACACAATGTGCGAAAGATGATGCTACGAATACAACAGCTTCCCAAGCTCCGAACTATTATGAGAATGGATCTGAAGTAACTTTGGTCACAGGGAAGAATTCGCGGATGCAGATCGAGGAAGGGGATGAAAGTCAAAAGATTTGGTGGGGAAATGTATGATTGACACAATATGTAACGATTATATGGCCTTTGGTCCCTTTACCAAGTATTAACACCGCCGTTCATAACTTTATTTAAGATATTTTGCTCAATGCGATTCATTTATAATGTTAACGAATTGATCTGATCCCCTGATGGCTATCCCCACTTGTTTTAAACAATATTTTACCCCGAAAATGATAGAAATGTTATCGCATATGTAATAACAATCATCGACAGCAAATCCAACGTGCTGATCTTTGATGCGACTTTTCGCAATGATTCGTCGACTTGAATAAACATTTTTCTCACACCAGATTTCGTGGAATGAATAAGGTTTTTAACGAATTTGTCAATGCCTGCAATTATCTTAAATGAATTTTTGATCATCTCCTTGGTCTTTAATATTTCAAACCCACCAGCTATCAATGCCTCGGTAACATAAGGACTATAATTTCTCCTCATTTTATATTTTTTTGGATTAAAAAGCAGATCGGCTGTGATCACGGTATGGTGTAAAACATACACGGCGTCTTGTCTCCTCCTTTCTTGATCTACTGCTTTCGATGAATCTGATTTCATTAGCCAATCCCAGACTGTTGTAAAACCGGTGAGACCCGATGATAATGTAGGGTAGGGTCGTTCGATACTCTCATCGTAGAGTCGTTTGTATCTTCTGTCAATCGAATCGAGATATTCATTCAACTCTTTTTTTTCATTTCCATAAGCTTCTATGGATGAGGCAGTTGTCTGACGCTTCGGGATTCTCCCTCTAGGCGTTACAGTGACTTCATTTTCCAAATGACCTTTTCTATTTATTTGCTCTTCATCAAACGTTCTATAATGAAGGGATTCGACGCCATTCAGACGTATCCGATCGTCCACGAAACTGCTCGTTGTTTTCGAGTCGTGATTGTCTGTTTTATGGAAAAGTGCTGTAGGATCGAGTTTCACGAATGCATCGCAACGATTCCCACCAATGTATATGTATGAAACGCAAAGAAGCGGTGCAGACTTTAACATGCTTCTGATTAGGTTGTAATTGGTGATATGGTTCGCTTGTAATTGGTTAAATCGTCCATCAGGTATTGGAAAAGACCCGAAGCATATCGTGCTTTGTTCTGTGTGCTGTGTCCCGGTCGTCCCGGTCCATGATGACAGTGATGATAACAGATGTCAGCGAGTGTCTTCGAGCAGTGGAGTTTCGCTTGACACGTTCGCACGCTGGAATGTTTACGCGTGTTCAGTTATTGGCACTAATTATAATGACTACCTACAGTAGTAGGACCTCTATTGAATACTAGGAGGCTACGTACGTCCAAAGTCCTTCAATTGCACTTTGCACAAGTAAGAAGGAGGTACATGAAGTCTGAATTAAAAATCAAAACACATTTAATTACAGTAACATGCATGCATGGAACAGGCGACTATACCACGAGTAACATAG
>Ga0169931_10009832_pt1 | contig 13731 bp, 9 predicted proteins | sample Kivu_15m_20L_FD_129675 | JGI IMG/M metagenome (GOLD analysis project Ga0169931, IMG submission 129675) | Freshwater microbial communities from Lake Kivu, Western Province, Rwanda to study Microbial Dark Matter (Phase II) - Kivu_15m_20L... | ecosystem: Environmental > Aquatic > Freshwater > Lake ...
ATAGTCTCTTTCTACACCTAGAGTTTTTTGTCTTCTACGGCGCAACTTGGCTACGCCAAGATTGCGCTCGCCCTGCTATTGCGAGTGATTTTTTTCAAAAATCACTCGCGCAGGGTTTATCTTCCGGGCACTTATTCTTCCGACTGGAGAGACGAGAGATAGACTATGAGCAACTGACGGTCTGCGAGCAAGATAAGCGGGTGCTGCTGGTCGAGGTGCCCGCTGGAATAACCATTTTTCTGAGGCCCAGAATTGCAACCAACCTCATGGATGAGGTGACAAAACAGATCACGACTGCAACTGATCAAGATATGATCGCATTTAATGTACAGAGCGAGCGTCATGCCGCTGAGATTCTGCAAGCTGCTAGTGGGGTGACAGGTATAGACAGCCTGAACGCCATGATTAGTAAAGGTAACGAACTCGCTCGGACGCGTTCGGTGGCTGGTGCACAGGATATCTATCCGCTTCGAAGGGTAGCTGCGGAGCGATTGTATGGAGCGGCAACGACCGGCTACAGAGAGCTTCTCGCGCGTAAACGGCTTGGCTGTGCGACGTGTGGGCCGGTTGAGCTCCTTCTTCACGACGGCAGTGACCAAAGGACATTATCTGGAGTGCTGGTCTATGTTCCACCAGAAGATCAGCAGCATGCAAGAAATGACGACCCCGACCCCGATATGCACGGCATTGAAGCTGGGGTATTTGACCGCACCTACTCCGCTGCAGCCACCTCGATGTCCCCCTTTATGCTTCGGCCTGGTGTATCTCTCGTGGGGCAAGAGGACCCGGCGTTGGTCTCCCGCGCACTGCACAGATTTATACGCTCCCTAGAGGAGATCAATCTACAGTTGGACTTAGGATCGTCGGCGAGTGAGATCGGAAAGGGACTTTTTTCGGAACAATGAACGCGCCATCAATACATTCATCAGGACGTAAAGAGACCTGCTCAATCGATATGGAATTCGCGAGGGAGCTTGAGCGCTCGGCGCGTGATATAGCTCTTCGCGTGGTCGCCTTGCCCCTGGCACGTTCTGGTCTCTCGATCGACTACCTGTTTGACTACGCCGCGAGCAACGGTATTCGCAATTTGTTCGTGCTCGATCAAAAGGTGATCGGAATCGAAGATCGAGGGGAGTTGCGTGCTTACGGTTATGTATTACATGGACTGCACGGCACGGTCACGGTTATTGATCACCATGTCAGTGAGCCTCGATTGCGAGCTGTTTCAACCGGTAATCTGGCTCTTGAGTATCTGCGTTGTCATACTGATGGACCGCCGCAGGATGCGGTCATTGCGATCACGCACGGCGATTGTGACTCTGTTATCTCTGCTGGGCTCATGTTGCGGGTCCTGCCGCCCTTAGAAGCGTTCGGAGAGGCGGCTCTGGCAGCGGATCATTCCTTCGAGGCGAATCAGATTGCAGACCTTTTGCAGGCTATCGAAGGCTTCCCGCAAGCAGGTGGAGTGATGGCGCGAACCGATCAGGAGAGAAGTGATCCTCTTGCGCCATCGATTGAGCAGTCTGTTCGTAATCTTGGATTACTTCTGCAGGGAAAACCTCTCGAACTGCACGTAGCTCGTGCGTTACAGGGTCGAGTGACCACAAGGGAAACGTGGCGAATGCGTATCAGTCGGGGTGAGGTGGTGTCGTTTCCGCATGGAACAGCCTTGATCGTCTTGCAGGGAAAACCTGCGCAAGATCCCTATCCTGAGTTTTTAAAGCCCCTACTACCCGATGCCTCTGCGATCCTCGTATTTCACCAAGTTCCCGAAGGAGACGATTTTCAGCAGGTGCGCGCGTTGGCAGGCGAAGCTTTCCCGACGGGGGTGTCGTTTAGTGATTCCTCTCTCATTTCAGAGGTGATGGTGCCCGGTTTTGGAGGTCGGCATGATGCGGGCTCAAATCGGCGCGGAGGGATCTCGTTTAAAGGTGACCCTCGGTATGTAGCACAGACCGTGGACGATCGGATTGGAGCCGCACGAGCGCGGCTTTCAGGGTCTATACACCTCAAAAGTGCCGGCAACTTCGTGATCCCTGCCCTTGGCTTCGGCTGCTCGGGGCTGGGAGCGAGAAAGGACGGGTCTCACTCGAAGCGCGACCCAAGTAACGATGACGGAAAAGATATCGAACGGGTTACGATGGCGCTCAAGCACGGATTTCGTCACTTTGATATGGCCGAGGTGTATGCAGAGGGACATTGCGAGAGGATAGTTGGCGAAGCTCTCCGGGCAAGCACCGTGAGCAGGGGTGATCTGATCCTTGCAACCAAGGTACTCCCCCAAAATCTCAAGTGCACCGATCTGATAGCTGCCGTTGAGGGCTCGTTGTCACGGGTAGGGGTCGAGTACCTGGACGTCGTGTATCTCCATAGCCCTAATCCGGAGATAGACGTGCGAGACACAGCAGATGCGCTGAGGATACTGGTAGACGCAGGAAAGATCCGTGCCGTGGGGGCGAGTAATCACAGTGTTGCTAGTCTAGAGACCATTCGTTGCGCGCTCGGCAAGAAGACCCCATACGATGTACGGATCGTGCAGGCGCACTACAGCCTACGCTTTCGAGAGCCGGAAACGAGCGGGCTGCTCGAATACTGTCAGAGAGAAGGTTTGATACTGTGCGCGTGGCGGCCACTTGAGCGCGGTAGTTTGCAGGGCGAGATCGGAGCGGCAGCCGTAGATGCTTGTGTGGCATACGACCTAGAGCCGGCGGTCCTTAGCCTCTCTTGGCTGTTGTCACAGCCTTCTGTAGTAGCAGTTACCAGCGCCAGCTCAGAGGCTCATCTGAGAGCTGGAGTGCGAGCTGCTACCGTATCGTTGCTGCCTGAAGAGCTTGAGCTTCTACGAACGAGCTTCCCAGGCCAGCTTGCTAGGGACGTCCGCTATCCCCTGCGGTGACGAAGGCCTTGAAGTGTCTGTCACCTAAGAACGAAGTAGGTCGCTCTTATGTACCCCCGGGTGTGAGTAGTTCTGAGTCGAACTATAAACTAAAAAGCGCCCCGACACGAATTTGTGTCAGGACGCTCATGAGACTCGTACTGCCTCTTTGCTTACGGAGCAGTATATGCCCACACTCCTTCAAAATGAGAGATACCATCGCTCTTCACATCATACTCTATGGCGAAACCAGCACGCGGCGCTGCGCCCGTTTCGGTGAATAGGTCATACCCCTCAAGGGACCCGTTTGCGAAATTGCCACTCGTTGATGTTGGGTAAATACAGACGAATCCGGGTGCTGCCTTCGGATTAGACGAGGTGCCTTGGCACGCTGACTGAGCAGCTTGTTGTCGCGCTGAGAGGCACAACATTCCACTGCAGTTCAGCAGAAGAGCCTCGTTAGCGCGGATAATTACGTTTGACGCCGAGATCGGAGCTGGAGAGAGCGCCGGTAGGCTTGCATATACGTATGCAGTATCAGTTCCTGCTTTAAAGTCAGTCATTCCGATGATTCCAAAGACAGTCGTTCCAGATGGAATGTTATCGAAAGCAGATGCTCCACGTGCTCCGGCAGGGCCGCTGAACCCCTGGGGTCCTTGCTGTCCCTGAGGACCCTGAGGTCCTTGCGGACCCTGAGGCCCTTGTGGGCCCTGGGCGCCAGGAGCACCGATGGCCCCTGTGCTCACTCCCACGGCAACACTTCCAGCAGGGCACCTGCCATTAAAGTCGAGTGGTGAGCTCGTTAGTTTTGCCCTTCCTCTGCTGATTGAAACCTTCAGGCACTGCGCCTGTGCGTCCTGCACCAGCGTTCCGATGAGAAGCAGGCATACCGGAATGAGCCCCTTCAAGATTGTAAGCTTAATCCGCTTTGATAGTATTTTTTTCATGACATACCTTTTTGTTGACCAGACCACTACCTTCGCCATCGTCACCCTGCACTTTGTAGTCAGAGCTAAGGAAAGGTGTTCGATCTAAATTACGCATCGAAGTAATTTTCGATGTCGTAATTGTTGCTCGAACAGTCGCACCATAACCGAAAATTAAAACTAAAAAGGTGTCCTAAAGATTCAGGATTCAGAGGCCAAATCCGAAATCGCCATTTTTATCAACGCTGCAGAGAAGTTAGTGATTTTGAACCTGAAGATAGAGCGGAATGGCGATCTGAATCGTGTTGCTTGATGGCTGTCATGAGCACATCACCTCAGAGGAAAACCTCTACCACGCAGCCATAAACGACGACATCCTTGCTGGTGTGACTGACGCAGCCTACCACGTCCTAGAGGTCGACAACCTGTCAGGATATTTTTACCTACTCACGAGAGTCTAAAGTACGCTGGCAAAAAATTCCTGCTAACTCGGCAAGCAAGCGGCTTAGACACTTCGGAACCAGACTACTGAATCGACTACTGATGGGGGTAGAGTTCTCGCTCCTCTCATTGCACGGCCTTGAGTAATTTACACGAAGCAGCAAGCAGGAGGTCGGATATCCCGCTTCGCAACTTCGAAAGCAGCACGCGCAGTTCTGCACTGAAGAATGCGAGGAGGCCGCTCCAAATAATTGCCAGGCTTGTGAGCTGAGTCGTGCTCGGCTCAACCTGGAAGTACAAAGCCGAGCACAGCAGTGTCAAGGTAGGCGCTATGTACTGCAGTATCCCAACCGCTTTCAATGGAACTACCTTCATACCTTCCATCAAGAGTAGTATCGGTGTCGCAGTTACCACCCCGGATGTTACGAAGAGCAAAAGATCTATTCTAGTAGTCGCCGTTGGAGCGAGGGCAGCCACCCCATTTGTTAAAGACAGTAAAACGGAGAGGCCGATCGTGAGTATTGCTGTCTCCAGGAAGAGCGCTTGTAACGAAGGGCACTCGAAATAGCGACGCGTCAATGTATAGGCACTCCAAGAGCCAGCAAGCACCAGAGCGAGGAGCGGTAGTTCCCCGTCCACTAAGGCTGGTAATGCGACACCACTCGCAAGAAGAGCGACTGCGAACACCTGCCGCCTGGCGAGCCGCTCACGAAATACGAGGGCAGCTCCAGCTAAAGTGAGAAGCGGACAGATGTAGTAAGCTAGACTCGCTGCAAAGTACTCATGATGCTTAAGCATCCACACGTACGTGTACCAATTTGTCCCCAGGCACAGTGTCGAGATACAGCTTGCAATGAGCTGTCGAATTCTCAAAGCTGATATACAAGCACTGAGAAGCTCTCCTCTTGCTAGGAGCACACATCCCACGAACAGGGCAGACCACATCGTTCGTTGAAACAGCACCGTCATTGGGTCAATGTCGGACAGAAGCACCCAAAAGATCGGCAGTAACCCCCACGAGGCGTATGCGCTGATAACTAATGCGTAGCTAGATACTTTCGATTTCATAAGACCTCTCATCTGAATCATCTCAGAGTGAGGGTCGTGAGAAGATGCAACAAGTACTGTGGCGAGATGGCCTATTTCTGATAAAGATTCGCCGATGATTCTCACTCTTGAGAAGCGAGTGGCAACTCAGGCACCACCTTCGTTACAGCACACGCCTTCGCCCAGCCTCCTTCGATGTGCAGGAGGAAAACTCTGAAAACCTAAAAATGATAATTTATCCGGCATTTTTCCCCGATTTGAGCCTATATTCACAGTGATTTGAATGCGATGCTTGAAATGGGCTACGACCGTTCTTATCAACTACGAGCCATGCAGATTCGTCGCCTGGCCCACTCACGCGAGGAGTCGACATGTCTTTATCTCTTGACACATACGATCGTCGAATACTGTTCGAACTTGACTGCAATTCGCGTCGACCACTCTCTGAAGTGACTCGTCGCGTGCGACTCGGTCGCGATCTAGTCATTAGTCGACTCGAGCGCATGCACAACACAGGGCTCCTACGCGGATGTTCTGCTCTCATCAATCCGTACAAGCTTGGCTACACTATCTATAAGACGTACCTTAAGCTTGAGGCCAATCGGGAACGTTGGACACAACTCGTATCCTTTCTCAACAAACATCCGAATACCTTCTGGCTCGCAGAGTGTTACGGATCGTGGGATCTCATCTGGGGCATAGCTGCGCGCTCACCAAAGGAGGCCTACGATATCCAGAATCAACTCTTCTCTGACTTCAGCGATGTAGTCATGAGCTACAATGTCTACACCTTCGTTAACAACTGGTGGTTCCCTAAGAAACACCTCTTGGGCTCGACAGTGAGCGAGGAATCGGGGTGGCAGTTTTCAATGCCGGAGGTCGCTCTCGGCACGGTGCCTGAGCAGTATACATTGGACTCGATTGAAGCTGGCCTCATTGCACTACTTTCGGAAAATGCTCGCCTCTCCACAACGGAGATCGCCGCGCGTCTAGGCACTACGAATGCCATAGTGAAGTATCGCCTCGAAAAGCTTGAGCGCACGGGAGTTATTGCCGGATATCGCGTCGATATCGACCGATCACTGCTCGGTATGACTCTCTTTAATGTCCAGGTACAACCTCGCAGCTACGATGTCGCCAAGGAGCAGGAGTTTCATCAATACTGTCGGAATCATCCCCAGGTTTTGGAATACATTCAGCAGCTCGGAGAGTGTAAGCTAGAACTCGTGATCGAAGCCACCAGCTACGCGCAATTCAGTGCTGTGATAGATGAGTTGAGAGAGAGGTTTTCCGGATATATTCGCGGAATCGACTACCTCATGGTCAAGCGAGATCTATTTCATCGCACTCCGCGATGTTTGTATGAGCCCTCAAACGCAGAGAAGCTTCAGATCGCTGCCTAGGGAAGCCAGGCAATGAGTGGATTGCTGCGTCGCTCGCTTCAGAAAAACCCTGCTCCTACTCATTCTCCAAGCCTCTCCGACAAAGCCGACTCAGGAGTTCTTCGCTGCGCGCTAAAGGGCTAAAGTCCAGCCTAGGATTCGCTCTCAAAAGGGTATAGGTACAACTCACCATAGGACTCATCCATCACCTCGCACTTGACCGTTTTTCCTAGGATCGCGGCGGGAGATTTCTTACAGTGTGCGTAATACGCAGCAGGATCCTTCCATGTCAGTACAGGAGCGGGGGTAAACCGGGCACGGATTCCATACTTTGCATTCTCTACCTTTGCATCCTTCGTGTCCTTAACCCAATTCAGTATCATTAAGGATCCGGATACGAGGGCGCACAACATTACAATGATACCGAACAGCATCATCTCGGCCTCACCCTTTTGAGACCGTTTATCTCGCTTCAGCTGTACCATAGGCCCTCAGTTCCTTAGTCGTCTTGTGCTTTCATCCTGTTATGGTTCGAAATAGTCGGGTTGTGCTCTAGGGAAGCGAGGAAAAACCGCTCCCTGCTACTAAAGCGGGTTGTCGCATGAATTGGCTAATCAAATGATTTTACTGAATAAAGAAGACTAGGTCGGCATACGGGTCTAGTCGCGGATCTCTGCTTACCAGCAACCAACTCGTGTAGCAGCTGTATTGCCGAGATGTTATGAGAGAGAGAAGGCCCTCTGCTTGCTCTTGAGATAGCCCTGCTAGGGGTTCGTCGATAACTATGGCGGACGGTCGAGATTGAGTTCCGCTTAGCACGCTGGCGGCGATCGCTGTAAGTCGGCGCTCCGAGAAGCTCAATAAGCGCGTTGGCATACCAACCGGAAGATGATCGAGGCAGAGGAGCCTGAGAATACCCAAAGGATCTGAGATCCTCGGAAGCGTGCGCAAGATTCCCGCTGCTTCGGAAAAGGTAGAATTGAGCAGGTGCCATAGGGGACGACCTCTGAAGCGAATATCCCTCACCGGCTCCAAGAACCTGGTACCGCAACACGTTGTGCATGGATAAGCAAGAGGACGCTCCACGTGGAGGTATGAGTTCATGGTAACTCCCAAGCCATGGCACTCGGGGCAGGTATGCTTCAGTTTCGTTCGTTCACTGAGGCTGAAATGTTTCGGTGTGAGGCCTGCTGATCGCGCATCCAGCGCAGATGCATACATTTTCATGATAGCCTCGTATATTCCGAAGGTCTGAGCGAGTACCTGCTTAGAGGTGGCGAATGTCGTCGAGCACAGGTCAATCAAGCGAGGCTCAAAAGGGTTATTGGGGATGTAGTGCGCATCGACCAGGATACTGCTCAGGCGGCCGGAAAGGATGCTATATAGCTCTGCGGCTATCGGTTGAAGGGACGTGTCGGGCCGGGGATGAATGACGTGAACCTTCCCCTGTTGAAGTGAGATCTCCATCGAGGGCGCCTGACGAGCTCCCGCAAGAGAAAGTTTTCCGAGAACGTCCCCCGAGGTCGCTTCTTTTGCGAGCTGCTCTGGGCGGTCGAGTTGTACCTCTTGTCGCTCAATGATGAGAATCGCTCGATTCTTTGCAGCGTGCTGAGTTATACGCGTGGTTGTCGATACCTCGCTGGGCGACATTACGCTGCATGGGATATCGAGCACCGTCAGTGAATCATCAGGGCGGTCGATGATAAAGGATCGAGCGGCAGCAAGTGCTGTGAGTGCAGAGGTCGACAGAGTTTTTGTAGTTCTCCCCAGGGGGAGTTGATCAAGCCTGAAGCTCCGGAGCGCCTCTCTAATCGAGGGGGTGAGAAATGACTTGTCGAGTGACAGCTCTTCGAGTGCCGATAACGATAAACTCAAGAGGCCACCAACAGTGATTCCTCCGACATCAAGCAGCAGTTCGGGAGCGTCAAAAGCATGCGACCCGGTCTCGAGGATTTTCAGCAGAGTTCGACGGGATGTATGTGGTGCAGGTCGTCTGCATCGCGGACAGAATCCATGAGGGGAGTACACTGTAGAGGCTCCCGGCCTACGACACCACACACGCATATCGGGGAGTGCCCACGCTAAATCGATGACCTTATGGATACGCTTAAACTCGCTGGGATCAGCTGTTAGGGAGTCAAGTTCGATAAGGCTTTCGCCGTCATCCGAACGGCCCAGATGAAATCCATGAGCATCGCCCCAGCTGACGAGAACATCACTCGGGGCCTCAAGCTGAATGTCGATAGCAAGACCTTGGTGATCAGATAGGATTGCCTCAACCAGCTTTGCTGCTGTTGAAAATAACTTAAGGAAATCGCCGCAGCTCGCGCAGCTGCATCGGCTAGAAGCGGTGATCCGGTGCAGCACGGGTTCAATCAGATTGAAAGAAGATATGAGCGTTCTATCGGCGAGAGCAAGGCTCGTTGGAGAGATGGAGTATACCTGAGCACTGGTGCCTACGGGCGAGGGTGGAACGATCGGGCCTGGAATTTTACCCTGCCGAAGCTGATCAACGAATGAGTGGATCTGGTGGCTTTGTATCGCTAGTCCGTCAACGAAAACGAGAGAGGCCGGATTGTCGGCCGAGGGGTGTACTGTGAGGACTCCGCGCCGTGGTATCGAGATATCACGGCGTAGGACCGCGTTGTGCTGTTGGGCCTCATGAGTTGATGAGAAAAACCGCCTTGCCGAAAAGACCGGAATTTCGATGGTTCTGTGCTGATGCTCCTTCATGCGCTGCGTCAGATGGAAGCTCCTGCGCGGTGGTGAACACCTCCCGCGCTTACTCACTTCCTAGCGAAGACGAGACTTTATCTCCTCGATACGGTCCACTACGAGAGTTTTGTAGCTCTCCAGAAGCTCAGGTGTGGTGGCTTCGAACCGCATCACAAGAACAGGCTGTGTGTTGGATGCTCGCACAAGACCCCAGCCATGAGGAAATGTGATCCTAACCCCATCGATGGTATCGACTTTAAACTCCTTGAAGGCTGACTGAGCCTCCTGAGCTATCTGAAACTTGATCTTCTCGGGGCAATCTACCCTAATTTCAGGGGTCGATATTACAGGGGCTAGCCCGGCTAGGAGCGATGAGATAGGCCCTGAGTGCTTGCTCGCGATCTCAACGAGCCTGCAGGATGCGTACAATGCATCGTCAAACCCGTAGTAGCGATGTTTAAAGAAGATATGCCCACTCATCTCGCCAGCTAGGTCGCCGTTAGTCTCCTTGAGCTTTCCCTTGATCAACGAATGACCGGTTTTCCACATGATAGCGTTTGCTCCGCGAGCTTTCAGGTCATCGAAAAGTTGGCTTGAGCACTTAACGTCTCCGATGATAGTAGCTGCGGGCTTTTCGCTGAGGATCGCGCGCCCGTATACTAGGAGCAGCATATCACCGAAGATAGGCGCTCCTTTTTCATCCACTACACCGATCCGGTCTGCATCACCATCCCAACCAATACCGAAGTCTGCTCCATTCTGTTTTACCGCAGCGACAAGGTCAGTAATATTCTTCAACTCGGTCGGATCCGGATGGTGGTTTGGGAAGCGACCGTCTGGGTCACAGTAGAGTTCGATGACTTCCACTCCAAGACCCCTCAGAACCGCTGGGCCTACCATGCCACCTACGCCATTGCCTGCATCGACGACTACCTTGAGCTTTCGTGCGCCCATGTGAGAACGAGAGTTCTCAATCAGGTTGTTGATGTATGACTCCTGCACATCAAGTGTTGATATGGTGCCACGTGCTGAACGTGGTGCGTGCGACAGTACATGTTCACACCGGCTACGAAGGTTTTGAATGTCCGCACCCGAAAGGGTTTGTTTTCCGAGGAGGATCTTAAAGCCGTTCATGTCGGGTGGATTGTGGCTCCCCGTGACTTGAATCCCACCACCACAATCGTTCGTGAACACTGCGTAATATAGTTGAGGCGTTGGTCCCATACCGGTCAGTACGACATCCAGGCCTTCCTCAGCAAGCCCTTCGGCGAGGGCTTGTGCATAAGCCGGGGAGCTCAGTCGGCAGTCGTGCCCGACTGCGATTCGATTGAGCCCATGCTCTGACGCCAATGTCCCGTAGGCTCTACCTAGTATCCGCGCGAATTCCGGGCTCAATTCAGACCCTACCATCCCACGGATATCGTACTCTCTAAAAATTACTGGGTTAATGTGCATACTCGCTCTCCTCTTGTACACCTACACGGCGCGTCTATCCGGACAGGTGTTATACTTGTGTTGTTTCCTTAAAGCTTCTTGTCCACCGCATGATTTTTGTAGAGCTCGCTTGAAAAAAAAGAGGAGAGCTTCTCTTGGCTTTTTTGCTGCTGAAGACTCTGTCTCGCTTCATTGCGCAGCTCCTCATTCTGGTTCTCCTCCTGATCGTCAGAGTTTTCAAAGCGTTGTTCGACAAAGAATATCTGAAGGCCACCATCGGATTCCACCGGGGTACTCCATTCGCCCTCGTCGAGAGAGGCGACGGTGTTTGCCACACTCTCACTCAGGTCGCTGGTCGCAACGACGCCTATCAAACCGCCTTCGCTGGCGTGCGGGCCTTCAGAAAAGCGCTGAGCGATCTCTGCAAATCCGTCACCTGCTTCGAGTGCTTGTGATACCTCTGTGGCGCGAGCTTCAAGAGTGGTCGCATCTCGACCGAACGAAGATATGAAGATCTGTCTGAGCTTGACCGACTCGCCGGTTTGATTCGTTTCCGAATGACTTCGGACATACTCGTCTACTTCAGCATCGCTCACGCTTACACCGCCTCTGGCCATTGAGGAGATAAGTCGTGTTTTCAAGATGTCCAGACGGACTTGCTGTTTATATCCCGATAAGCTGCGACCTTCGGCGAGCAGGGCCTTCTCGAATTCAGCCTTTGAAAGTGTGTTTCTTTTGGCTACCTCATTGAGATATTCTTCGATATCGGCATCGGTTGCGGAGATCCGTTTGGCGGCTGCTTCCTGCTCTATAAGTTTTTCGAGAATCAGTGCGTCAAGGGTCTTAAGAGCCTCCTGATCTCGCTTCGCTTCGGCAAGGCTCAAGTGCCGAGGTGGAACTAGTCGTGAACGCAGCTCGCTGAGCGTTATCGGTTTGTCATCGACTGTAGCCACCACTGCATCAACCACGATGTCGCTCTGCGGAGCAGCGAATGCCTGCCCGCTAGGGCCTACGGTGACCTGCAGAGTTAGGAGCACCAGGGATACGATACGGGGACACATCGAAAGCATACTGACGGATCTTATTGGGTAAGGTTCGGATTGGCAAGTGCGGCTACTTTATGGACATTTTTTGTCTTGCCGGAAGCTCATTCATGCCCTTTGGTTAGCTGCTCTGATTGGTTTATAGTCTCGCTACTTTTAGAGATTCCGTAGGATAGCATGGTCCGTAATAATCCTGAAAAGAGCGAGAAAAACTCGTCTGACATCGAGGATGAATCCTTAGGCCAGCGGTCTATCTCTCCCGATTCCTTGCTGGACGAGTGTGCGTTTAGAGCAGACCAGTTGAGGGACGAGTTTGCCCCACGGATGCGTTCTCTCGCTTACGAAACTACGCAGATAGAGCTGGCTGATCTCGGGAGGGCGGTTCATCATCTCCGAAGCGTGAAAGGGGGCGCCACGGCGCATAAGCAGGCGACAACTATCTTTTTGAGCGCCTGTGAATCGGTGTTACAGGCAACCAAGAGTTGTCCCGTGATAGACGGCTGTAATGCTGTAGAAGCAGTCGGGCGCTTGATGATCGAGTTGCTTGGCGAAGGGGCCCTGGCTGGTCTAGGTACTCACAACGTTCAGCGTATAGCAGGTTTGGTGGTTCAAGGGCTTCAGGTTCATGCGCCTCTGGTTGGTATTGAATGTGCCCAAGCGTATATCCAAGCGGGCGGGAGTCTTTCCTCCCCGACTATACTGTGCTCAATTTGTGAAGCAACCCGTCAGGCGAACGATCCGGCCGATGTGGCTGTTATTCTTAAGTTTGCTGAAGATGTTCTCGCGCGAGGTCTCGTGCTGGCATCCTCATCGAAGACGGTTGGTGTGTACAACGTGCTGCTGGCCGTATGTGGAGAGCCGGTACCCACGAGGAGACGACTGGGCGCGCGGTACCGTGATCTTGATACCGTGGACGTAGCTGATCGATTGTTGAGTGCGTCGAGTTTGGCCCTCGCGGTCATGGATGCTAACGTGCCATTCACGAAGCACGTCAATGAGGGACGGGTTAACCTCCTGTTGCGAGCCCTCTGCTCGGCGTCTCTACTCTTGGATGTCGAGCAGGCTCGTATGTGGGAAGACCTCTCTCTACAGCAGGTCATCGCGTTGCGTCGGGAGATCGGAGTGGACTCATCCCTGCGATCCTTTGTTCGCGGAGGCTGGAGCGATGTTGATGTACGCTCTCGAGCACAGGCCCTGGTTTCCAGGGCGCTAGTGGTCGCGGAGGCAGCTGTGCGCGTTATGAAGGACGCGGATCATACGAAGCCGCTCCGGTATGAGATTAGGGGTAGTACTATCAATCTTCTCAGTAACGCAGCATTTTTTGCGGATAGCCTGACCATAGCGGAGGGCCAGCGTCTGATGTCGATCCTTTCCACGTCCTTGGAACTCGACAGAGTGCGGAAAAAACTCTATTCAAACGGCATAGAGAATGCAGTACTGGCCGCGATATCCGCTGCCCATGGATCGGAGTCTGCGCCAGAGCTCCTCGATCGGATTACCTCGACGTTCGCGTTGGCGCTTCGCAAGGGCTTCACCTTTCCAACGCAGATCATGGAGAGAGTGCGGGATCTATGCTCGGATATGCCTTCTGATCAACAGATGTCAGATGCCGTGCAGTACGATCGCGCTTATATTGAGGAACGCCTCCAACGGTTGCAGCAGCAACCTCGTCAAAGGACACCAGCAGTTCCTGCGCATCCCGGACCGCTAAAGGGAGGTCTGACCGGGGATCAGTCAGGGGCTCTGTGAGACCGCCGGGAAACCTCCTAAAAGTGAGGAAAGATATTGCAAGCAGCGTTGTTTCATGATCAAAAGAATACAATAGAGAGCAACGTGATTTTGATACGCAGGGTCTTGAACAGCGGGTA
>Ga0169931_10009833_pt1 | contig 13728 bp, 11 predicted proteins | sample Kivu_15m_20L_FD_129675 | JGI IMG/M metagenome (GOLD analysis project Ga0169931, IMG submission 129675) | Freshwater microbial communities from Lake Kivu, Western Province, Rwanda to study Microbial Dark Matter (Phase II) - Kivu_15m_20L... | ecosystem: Environmental > Aquatic > Freshwater > Lake...
CGCGTTTGCATGGAACGCCGATGCCATGGGCAGCATGGCGCCGTGCCCGCGATGACGGAAGCGTGCTGTCGACCATGTCGCGCGGCCTCGACATGGGGTGGGCAGTGCGCGCGCCGCATTGGCGCTTCGGCTGCCGATCAGGCGCGGGCCGCCGCGGCAGCCCGTTGCTGCAGACGCTTCTTGCGCCAGAGACCGGCCAGCATGCCGGCGATCGCGCCGGCGATGCCGCCGATCAGCAAGCCGGTCGTCGTCGGCGGCGCATCGACGGCGCCGTCGAACGTGCCCAGCAGTGCGTCGACCGCGGCCGCCGCGCCAGGGTCCTCCGGCAGCAGCAGTGCCTCGAAGTACTGCACGCGGGTGTGCGCCGGCATCGCGTGGTGGTGCAGCAGCCAGCGTCGACCGTCCTTCTCGACCCGAAAGCGCAGTCGCACGCCGCCGACGCCGCACAGGCTCGTCGCTTCGCCGCCTTCGTAGTGCACGTCGAACTGGTCCTTGCGCAGTGCAGCCAGCAGCGCGTCGCCCATCGCCGCCATCGTCTCCGGCCGTTGCAGGTGGGCGGCGGTCGCTTCCGAGGCGTCGCTGTAGGCGTCGACGATGCGCACGTTGCCGCCACCGTCGCCGGGCGCGTGCAGGACGACGTGGTCGGCGGTGGCCCCCGACTTGGCGAGCGTCGCCAGCAGGTCGCGCAGCAGCGAATGGCCGGGCTCGGTGGTCGGGTCCGTCGCCCGTTCGGTCGCAGTCAGCGCGGTATCGCGCAGCACCACCCAGCCGGCCGGCGGCAGCAGGTTGCCGGTGCCGTGGGGCAGCTGCACCTGCTGCCCGGCGAGGGGGGCGACGAGGACGGTGGCGAGCAGGGTGGGCAGGAACGGAGCGAGCCGGAACCGCATCGCAGCAGCGTGCAGCGGCCGCCGCCTGCTTTCCACCCTTGCCGCCGTTCGCGTGGTCCTCAGCCGCGCAGCGGCAGCAGCAGCGGCAGCAGCAGCGACGTCACCAGCCACGTCAGCAGCGCGAACGGCAGGCCGAGCCGCGTGTAGTCGGCGAAGCGGTACTTGCCGGGGCCCATGACCAGGATCGTCGACTCGTGGGCGATCGGCGTGACGAACGCCGCCGACACGCAGATGGCGACGCCGAGCAGGAACGGCGCCGGCCGGCAGCCGGCAGCTTCGGCGACGGCGGTGGCGAGCGGCGCCAGCAGGGCGGCGACGGCGGCGTTCTCGATCAGCTGCGTCAGCGCGACCGCGAACAGCAGCACGCCGGCCAGCAGCAGCTGCGGCGAGTCGGTGCCTAAGCCTCTCACGGCCGCACGCGCCAGCGCGTCGGCGGCGCCGGTGCGCTGCAGCGCCTCGCCGAACGGGATCATCGCGCCGACGATGACGAGCGCCTGCAGGTCGATCGCTGCGTAGGCCGAACGCAGGCCGACGGTGCCGGTCAGCACCGCCGCCATCGCCGCCAGCGGGATCGCCACCGCCGGCGCCAGCAGGCCCGTCGCCGAGACCAGCACCATCGCCAGCATCAGGCCCAGCACCAGCCACGCCTGGCTGCGGCGCGTGGCCGGCAGCGGCCGCGACTCGAGCAGCAGCAGGTTCGGGTTGAAGCGCAGGCGCTGCAGTTCCGGCTCGTGGCCGACCAGCAGCAGCGAGTCGCCGGCTCGCAGCGGTTCGGCCAGCGGACGGTCGCGCAGCGAACGGCCGGCGCGGCTGATCGCCAGCGGACTGACGCCGTAGCGGCGGTGGAACTCGAGGTCGCGCAGGCTGCGGCCGCGGAACTCGCTGTCCGGCGCCAGGATCGCCTCGACCATGCGCAGGTCGGCGGAGCGCAGCGTCTTGTCGTCGACCTTCAGTTCCTCCTTCACCTTCAGGCCCTGCTGCAGCACCGCGGCGATCGCCGGGATGCGGCCCTGCAACACCAACACGTCGCCTTCCTGCACGCGCAGGTGGCCGCCGGGCGGCAGGAACTCGCGGCCGCGGATCAGCTGCAGCACGGTGACGTCGCGGCCGGGCAGGTCGAGTTCGGCGAGCGTGCGGCCGACGAAGCTCGAGCCCGGCTCGGCCATCGTCTCGGTCAGGAACTCGGCGATCTCGTAGCGGCTCTCGAGCGTCGCTTCGCCGCGGCCCGCCGGCAGCGCGCGCCGGCCGACGGCGACGAACCACAGGGCGCAGGCGACGAACACCGCGGCGGCGATCGGCGTGAAGGTGAACATGCCGAGCCCCTGGCCGGTGTGGCGCAGCAGGTGGTCGGACAGGATGACGTTGCTGCGCGTGCCGATCAGCGTCCACTGGCCGCCGAGCAGCGAGCCGAACGCCAGCAGCATGAGCACGCGCGACGGCGCGTAGCCACGTTCGCGGCAGATCGCCAGCACCGGCGGCATCCACACCAGCACCGTGGTGGTGTCGTTGACGAACGCGCTGAACAGCGTCACCAGGCAGAGCACCGTCAGCTGGAAGCGCAGCTCGCTGCCGGCGTTGGCGGCCAGCAGGCGGCCGCCGAGCAGTTGCGCCGCACCGGTGCGCACCATCGCCGCCGACAGCACGAACATCGACGCGACCATGATCAGCGCCGGGCTGCCGAAGCCGTGGAACGCCTGGGCTGGCGTCGCCACGGCCGCGAGGCCGCCGGCGATCGGGCGCCACGGGATCAGCAGTGACAGCATCACCAGCAGGGCCGTGGCATCGGGTCGCAGGGTCTGGCGCCAGAACGACCAGAGTGCGAGTGCGAGGACCACGGCGAGGTAGACGGCCTCGGCGTTCATGCGGTGCAGAGTGGAGCGGTTGCCGAAGGTGCCGCCCAGGGGGCAGCCGCGGCGCGCCGCGCCTTTCGCAGCGTTCGTCTCGTGCCTCGTCGTCGTGCTCCGTAGACTCCCGCGCCCGCGAAACGGCCCACGACTCCCCGGCATGATCCCCAATCCTCGACGTGTTCCCCTGCTCGGCCTCCTGGCCCTCGGTCTCGTGCTGCGTCCCTCGGTCGCCCAGGACCTCGCCAAGGAAGAGCAGGACCTGGTCAAGCAGTGCGTGTCGACGCTGTCGAGCTTCGCGTCGACGGCGAAGTCCCAGAAGGTCGGCCAGCGCGCCAAGCAGGCCTACGACCTGATCCTGCAGTACGACCCCGAGAACAACCCGGCGCGCAGCGAGCTCGGCTTCAAGAAGGAGAAGGGGCAGTGGATCGAGCTGCCGCCCGAGAAGCGCAAGAAGTGGCTCGACAAGGCCAGCTACGAGGGCCGCTTCAAGGTCGTCGACGAGTGGGCGAAGACGGCGACGAAGCTCGGCGACATCCACCGCAAGCTCGGCCTCAAGCTGAAGGCGTCCGGCAGCAGCGATCGCGCCACCTACCACCTCGACAAGGCGGTCTTCTATAACGCGATGGACAAGGAGGCGAACCTGGCGCTCGGCTACAAGGAGGGCCCCGGGTTCTTCGGCACCGAGCCGCAGATCGAGTTCGCGAAGAAGATGAAGGAGATCGAGATCCAGGCGCTGCAGATCGCGCGCAAGAAGGATTACCCCGTCGAGGCCCTCGGCGAGGACAAGATGCCGAAGGAACTGGTCGCCTTCCGCGACAGCGTGCCGGAGTGGATGAAGAAGCCGAGTTTCGAGATCCACGGCGCCAAGTCCGAGCACTTCACGGTGTGGACGCGCGGCACCCAGGAGAACGCCGACAACGCGGTGAAGTGGGGCGAGCGCGCGCTCGAGTTCGGCGTCTACCTGCTCGGCGAGAAGAAGGCCAAGGAACTGCTCTTCGTCGAGAAGGCGTCCAAGCGCTGGGCGTGGCGTGCGTTCGTCTGGACGCCGCGCGAGCGCGAGGAATTCCTGAAGGCGAACCCGCACGTGTGGAAGGACGCCGGCAGCGTCGAGAAGGCCTCGCAGTTCGCCAACACCGACTGGCGCACGGCCGACGGCGGCATCGCCACGCTGCAGTCGAAGATCATGCCGGTGCAGATCCACGACAGCATGATCGCCTACGTCTTCAACGACGGGCTCATCAGCCGCGGCTTGGAGGGGCAGCCGGATCGCAACGAAGGCCTCAGCCAGGGCATCATCCACGCGGCGACGTGGTACATGCAGTACACGTCGGTCAGCCGTTGGGGCGCCCTGCCGGAAGGCACCGTCGGCGACCGCGAGAACAACCTGCCGGACTCGACCAACTGGTGGCTGCGCGCCGTGCGTGACCAGGCGATGTCGAACCAGGACTGGGCTCTCAACCAGGTGCCGCGCGAGCGCCTGTCGAAGTACCGCAACGATTGCCGCCTGAAGGCGTGGAGCTTCACGACCTGGGCGATGGCCGCCTACCCGGAGAAGTGGCTCGAGTTCTTCCTGGCGCTGCCGGACGACAAGAAGCCGATCCCGACTCTCGAGGAAGTCGACGCGATCGGTGAGAAGGTGTTCGGCAAGAAGCTCGCCGTCGTCGACGAGGAGTGGCGTGAATGGGCGCGCGGCGACTCGGGCGTCGCCTTCGGCACCGGCTACGGCCCGCCGCTGTTGCCGGAGCGGCCGAGCAAGGAAGAGCTGGCCGTGCTCGATCGCCTGAACGCGGTGCGCGCGACGCCGCTGGCGTTCTCGTGGCCCGAGGGCAAGCAGCCGTGGGAGGGCGCCTTCGCCGGCATGCCGGCCTGCGAGCTGGACGCCGAGACGTCGATCGCCTGCGAGGACCACGCGCACTTCCTGGCGCGTTGGCCGGAGCAGCACCTGAAGTGGCCGGAGGCGCACGAGGAGAACCCGGCGCTCGAAGGCTTCTCGCCGCGCGGCCAGCGCGCCGCGATGGGCTCGGTCATCATCCACCGCAAGGGCCAGGGCGGCGTCGAGTTCGCCAAGGACTCGGTCGACGGTTGGCTCGGCACGCCGTACCACCGCTTCCCGCTGCTCGAGCACAACATCAAGCGCTTCGGCTACTCGTTCCTCTACGAGAACGACCTCACCGTCGCCGTGCTCGACATGGGCTCGCTCGAGGAGCCGTACGACCCGGCCGCGGCGCCGCGGCTGATCTGCTGGCCGCCGCACGGCATGAAGGACGTGCCGACCGACTTCCACGGCATCGAGCAGCCGAACCCGCTGGAGGACCAGCCGGAGAAGGACCAGGACATCACCAAGACCGGCTACCCGGTCAGCCTGCAGCTGCAGCGCGAGCTCGCCGGCCGCATCTCGAACGCGACCATGCAGCTGTTCGAAGCGCGCAGCAGCGGCAAGGCACCGACCGCGCACTTCGTCCGCAAGGGCAGCAAGGAGCAGGCGGCGTGGCTCGAGCGCTGCAAGAAGGAGGTGCCGACCTGGCTGCACACGCCGATGGTGCCGCTGAACCGCAAGGTCGAGATCCGCGACGTGGTGTTCGTCATCCCGAAGGAGCGGCTGGAGCCCGGCAAGCACTTCCAAGCGCGCGTCATGCTGACGATCGGCGAGGAGGAGCTGTGGTTCTACTGGGAGTTCACCGCCGGCTCGCAGCAGGAAGGCCTGAAGCTGAAGTGACGGTGGCGCCGGCGCCGGCCGGTGGGTGACTCCGAGCGGGCCGGCCGATGCGCCGGCCCGTTTCGTTGGCGGGGGCGTCCGAAGTGCTCGCCCAGGACCTGCGGCTGGGCCTCCATAGCCGCCGTGCTTGCATCGTCCCGGCCGGACTCCACAATCCTCGCCCACTCTCCATGCGCCGGCCTTCCCGCCGGCAACCCACGAGTCATGAGCAAGCGCGTCGACGAGATCCTCGGCTGGTACGAATCCGACAACCCCGGCGTCCTGAAGAACCTGCGCTGGATGATGGACACCGGCGCCCTGGCGGGCACCGGCAAGTTCGTGATCCTGCCGGTCGACCAGGGCTTCGAGCACGGCCCGGCGCGGTCGTTCGCCAAGAACCCGGCCGGCTACGACCCGTACTACCACTTCGAGCTGGCGATCGAGTCCGGCTGCAACGCCTACGCAGCACCGCTCGGCTTCCTCGAGGCCGGTGCGCGCAAGTTCGCGGGCCGCATCCCGCTGATCCTGAAGCTGAACAACAGCGACTCGCTCTACAGCCCGAAGGACCCGAAGCCGGCGATCACCGGCTCGGTGAAGGACGCGCTGCGCCTGGGTTGCGCGGCGATCGGCTTCACGATCTACCCGGGCAGCAGCCAGCGCGACGCGATGTACATGGAGCTGCGCGAGATCAGCGAGGAGGCGAAGGAAGCCGGCCTCGCGGTGGTCGTGTGGAGCTACCCGCGCGGCACCGCGCTCAGCAAGCAGGGCGAGACCGCGATCGACGTCGCCGCCTACGCCGCGCAGATCGCCGCCCAGCTCGGCGCGCACATCATCAAGGTGAAGCCGCCGACCGAGGCGCTCGAGCAGGACGCGGCCAAGAAGGTCTACGAGAGCGAGAAGATCGCCATCGCGACGCTGGCCGAGCGCACGAAGCACGTCGTGCAGGCCGCGTTCGGCGGTCGCCGCATCGTCATCTTCTCGGGTGGGGAAGCGAAGGGCACCGAAGAGGTGCTGGGCGAGATCAAGGGCCTCGCCGACGGCGGTTCGTTCGGCTCGATCATGGGCCGCAACGCGTTCCAGCGCCCGAAGGCGGACGCGCTGAAGCTGCTGAAGAGCGTGCAGGACATCTACCGCGCCGCGAAGTGATCGCGGCCGCGGTGGCCTGAACCAGGCCGGCAACAGACCTGGGCCTGAGGCAGGCCGGAGCTGGACCCGGCCGTTGGATCCCATCGATGGACCCATCCGACGACACGCGCGATCTGCTGCAGCGCTGGCACGCCGGCGATCGCCAGGCGATCGAGGCGCTGGTCGCGCGCGACCTCGAGTGGATTCGCGGCCACGTGCGCGCCCGCCTCGGCCCGCTGCTGCGCGCGCGCGGCGAGACGATGGACTACGTGCAGGACGCCGTGCTCGACGTGCTGCAGTACACACCGCGCTTCCTGACCGACGATCGCCGGCAGTTCCGCGCGCTGGTCGCGCGCATCGTCGAGAACCACCTGCGCGATGCGCACGACCACCACGCCGCGGCGCGCCGTTCGCCGCTGCGGGAACGGCCGGTGCCGAGCGACTCGGTGCTCGACCTCGCTGCCGGCCAGCGGCCGGTGACGCAACCGGGTGTCGCCGCCGAGCGCCGCGAAGACGAAGGCTGGGTGCGGTTGGCGCTCGAACTGCTCGAGCCCGAGGACCGCCAGGTGCTGCTGTTGCGGCAGTGGCAGGAGCTCGAGTTCGCGGCCGTCGGCGCGCGCATGGGCCTGACCGAGGACGCGGCGCGCATGCGCTTCCAGCGCGCGCTGCCGAAGCTGGCGAAGAAGCTCGAGGCGCTGCGCGGTGGCCGTGGTCTCGGCGACGGATGAGCCGGGCGTGCGGGCAGCTGGCCGCCGCCCGCCGCTCGTTCACTCGGTGGTTAGGAACAAGCGGTCGTGGCTGTCGAGCAGCAGGGCGAGCTCGCGCAGGCTGGCGTCGTCGCGCGCGATCGCCGGTACTTCGCTGCACGCGGCGAGGCGCCACCGCACCGCCTGCAGCGCCGCCGCGTCGCCGCGCAGGCGCAGCTCCGCGTAGCCGTTCGCGATCGGCAGCGGGGCCCGCTGCAGGTGTTCGGCGAGGTTGACGCGGAAGCGCTGGTGGGTGCCGTACGGCGTCAGCCCGAACGCCACCGGCCGCTCCTCGAGCGGATCGGCCCACGGCGTCCAGTGGCCGAGCTGCAGCTCGAGGTCCGGCAGGCCGAGTTCCGGGTGCTGTTGTGCGAGCTCGTAGGCGGCGAACAGGTGCGCGTAGAACGGATTCGGCGCCAGCCGCCCGACGCGCAGCGCGTGCGCGTGGGCGAGGAACGCGTCTTCGCCGGCGAAGTCGTCGTGCGGCCGCAGCTTGCTGCCGTGGTCGATCCCGCCGAGCAGCAGACCGTCCACCTTCGCGTCGGTCGGCACTTCGCCGCGGGCCAGCGCGCGCGCGGCCCTCGCCGGCAACCGCAGGTCGTCGTCGCCGGTGCGCGACGGCAGCTTGCCGCCGAGCCAACGCAGGCGCAGCAGGCGCAGGCGGTGGCGCAGCCCGTGGTCGGCGCCGGCGAACGCCGGGTGCACGCGCGGTGCGATGACGGCGTGCTGTGGCGCGTCGTGGCGCACCGCGCAGACGACGAAGTTCGTGCGCAGTTCCTGCCACAGGTCGAGGTAGGCGAGCACGCCGCTCTGCGCGCGGTCCCCGAGCTGCAGTGCCTTGGCCATGCGATCGGGCTGCGCCCACGGCCGGTGGAACCAATGGCCGGGCATGAGGCCCGCGGCCTGCAGCAAGGCGCCGAGCTGGTGGCCGGTGAAGCCGCGGTCGCCGGCGTGCAGGAACGCGTCGACGACGCCGGCGTCGTTCCTGCTGTCGGCGTAGGTGGTGAACGCGTAGCGCAACGGATGCGCCGCTGGCAGCCGCCGCACGAACGTGCGGAACGCCGCCGGGTGTTCGCGCCGAGCGGCGTCGAAGCCGAGCAGCTTCGCCAGCCGCTGCAGCTGGAACACGCGCTGCCGCGACCAGTGCGGGTAGACCATCAGCCGCAGCACGCCGTTCGGGTTCAGCTTCGCGGCGAGGCCGCGCAGCGTCGCCAGCGGATCGGCGGTGTTCATCAACACGCCGTAGCACTCGATCAGGTCGAACGTGCCGTCGGGCCACGTGCTCTCGTCGTCGAGGTCGACCGGGGCGAAGCGCACGTTCTTCTGCCGATGCAGCCGGCAGCGGCGACGCGCGACGTCGAGGCTCGGCTCGCTGAGGTCGGTGGCGACGATCTCCGCGCGCGGGTTGGCCTGCGCGAACGCGTACGGCTGGAACGTGCCGCAGCCGGCGATCCAGATGCGCGGTCGCGCTGGCGCCGGTCCGCGGCCGGCGCGGTCCCACAGCCAGTCGACGTGCAGCTCGTACGGATGCGTGCTCGGCAGCGACGCCAGCAGCGGCACCTGCGGGTACGGCCAGGCCGCGTATTGGGCGCGCATGACGGCGGCCTTGCCACCGTCGCCGCCTCGTCCGTTCGCCCGCGTGGTCGTCATGTACTGCCGGTGCTATCGGCAGCTCGGGGGCGCGCCGTTCAGCCCGCTTCGGGCGGGGCGTCGTACATCTCGGCGATCTCGTCGCGCGCCCCGTTCAGGTCGTCCGGCGTCTTCATCGGCAGGAAGCGCGACTTCTGGCCGCTGCGGCGCACGCACAGCCAGCCGGTCGGCAGGTGGGCGGTCAGTTCGCCGATCAGGTGCTCGACCTGCACCGCCTTCCTCTCCTCGACGGTCTTCTCGACGAAGTACCAGCCGAGCTCGAAGTCGCGGTCGAGCGCCTCTGCGCTGAAGGTGAAGGTGTTGGTGTTGAAGACGTCGACGATGCTCGGGTCGAAGTCGGCCGGGAACCGGATCTGTTCGACCAGCTGCGTCTGGCCGTGGTAGGAGAACGGCGAGCCGCCGACGTCCTCGGGCCACTTCGGCGCCAGTTCGCAGGTCGCGGCCAGGCCGCTCTTGATGTGGTGGCCGAGGATCAGCGGGTCGATGCGGGCGCCGACGTTGTCGACGTTGCGCACCAGCAGCCAGCGGCCGCCGGCAGACAGGAACGACTGCAGCAGGCCGGCGCGCCGGAACGACGACGGGAAGTCGCCGTGGCCGGGGCCATACGGCGACAGCTCACCGTTCTGCAGCTTGAACAGGTCGCCGCGCTGCGTCATGCGCAGCGCGATCGACTGGGTGAAGTGGTGGATGCGCGCCGTTTCGGCGCCGAAGTGGCCGTGCTCGGCGAAGTGTGCCTTGGTGGCGTCGTCGGTGGCGAAGCTGTTCATCAGGAACAGCGGCACCGCGGCACCGGCGGCCGACAGGTGCTTCTTGCAGTCCTCGACGGCGAGCGCCAGGAACGAGCGCTCCTTGCCGAGCACCGGCACGACGCCCTTGACCACGCCGCCGAAGCGCGTCGCCATGCCGCCGTTCAGCACGACGACGCCGACCTCGCCCTTCTGCAGGGCTTCGCGGCCGATGCGCTCCAGTTCGCGCGCCGCCTTGGTGGTGCTGCCGGGCAGCTTCTTCAGCGCACTCGGCGGCGGCGCCAGCAGTTCGCCGGTGATCGCGTTGCCGGCCTTCGACAAGCGACCGGCGGCCACGTCCTGCTGCCAGCGCTTCTGCAATTCGGCGTCGAAGCCGTACTGCTGCAGGAACGCCAGCTGTTGCTCGTTGGGTCCGTTCAAGGCCGAAGCAGGCTAGCCGCGGCGCGGTTCCCGCGCGAGCCCGCGCCGGCTACACATCCCAGTATGGCAACTGGCGATGCGACCGAGCGCACGACGCCGCTGCTGGCGCCGGATGCGGCGTTGGCGGCGGTGCCGGGCATCGGTCCGGCGAGCCAGCGCCGCCTCGCCGCGGTCGGCTTGCGCACCGTGCTCGACCTGGTGCAGTTCTTTCCACGCCGCTACCGGCCGCTGCGCGAGCTCGCCGCGCCGGACGAAGCCGCGGTCGGCGAACTGGTGCGGCTGCGCGGCCGCGTGCAGAGCGTGCGCCGGGCCTGGCTGCCGGGGCGCCGCTCGATGGTGACGATCGTCTTCGCCTGCGACGGCGGCACCACGTTCGACGTGCTGTTCTTCAACCAACCGTGGCTGCAGAAGAACTACGCGGTCGGCGACGAACGCCTCGTCGAAGGCCTGCTGGCGCAGAAGGGGCGGCGTTTCCAGGTGCACGGCGGCAAGGTGCTCGCGCGCGGTGCGCAGCCGAGCGGCGAGGTGCAGCTGCGTTATCCGGAGATCGACGGCATCGCCGGCGCCCGGCTCGTGCAGTGGCTGCAGCATGCGCTTCTTCACCTCGACTTCGCACGCGTGCCGCCGCCGTCGCTGCCCGCGGGGCTCGAAGAGTTCGCGCACGCGCCAGCCCAGCTGCTGCTGGCGATGCACCGGCCGGGCAACGTGCAGGAGCACGAACACGCGCGCCGCCACTTCGCCGTGCGCGAAGCGGTGGCGGTGTTCGCCGCCGTCGATCGCGCGGCGCGCGCACGATCGCAGCGGCCGGGGCGCGCGTTCGCGGTCGACGACGCGCTGGCGGCGCGCATCCGCGGGCGCATCCCGCTGCTGCTGACCAACGATCAGGAAGCGGCGGTGCAGCTGCTGTGGCGCAAGCTCGCCGGACCTTCGGCGATGGGCGTGCTGCTGCAGGGCGACGTCGGCACGGGCAAGACGGCGGTGGCGATCGCCGCGGCGCTGGCCGTGCTGGCGAAGGGCGCCAGTGTCGCGTTCCTGGCGCCGACCGAGCTGCTGGCCGAGCAGCACCACCACAACGTAGCCGGCTGGTTGCGCGGCAGCGGCGTGCAGGTCGTGCTGCACACCGCCGGCAATCGCCGCGCGTCGCTCCCCGCCGCGGGCCCGTTGCTGGTGTTCGGCACGCACGCGCTGCTGACCGGTGACCTGCAGCTGCCGAGCCTCGGCCTCGTCGTCGTCGACGAGCAGCACCGCTTCGGCGTGCAGCAGCGCATGGCGCTGGTGCAGAAGGGCGACAACCCGCACGTGCTGGTGATGACGGCGACGCCGATCCCGCGCACGCTGGCGCTGGTGCTGTTCGGCGATCTCGACGTCGCCACGCTGCGCCAGCGGCCGCCGGGCCGGCGCGTCGTGCGCGCGTTCCACCTGCCGGCCGAGCGCTGGCCACGTGCCGTGCGCGCGATCGAACGGGCGGTGCGCCGCGGCGGCCGTGTGTTCGTCGTCTGCCCCGCGGTCGGCGAGGACGGCGAGAAGGGCGGCGTGATGCGCGTGCTGGCGTCGCTGCAGGGCCAGTTCCGCTGCGGCCTCGTGCACGGCCGCTTGCCGGCGGGCGAACGGCAGCGCGTCCTGGCGCACTTCCGCGAAGGTGTGGTCGACGTGCTGGTCGGCACCACCGTGCTCGAGGTCGGCGTCGACGTGCCGAACGCGACGCTGGTCGTCGTCGTCGCCGCCGACCGCTTCGGCATCGCCACGCTGCACCAGCTGCGCGGGCGCGTCGGCCGCGGCCTGCGGCGCGGCCTGTGCCTGCTGTGCGGGCCACGCAGCGAACGCGTCGCCGCCGTCTGCCGCACCACCGACGGCTTCGAACTCGCCGAGGCCGACCTCGCGCTGCGCGGCAGCGGTGAACTGCTCGGCACCGCGCAGAGCGGTTTCGACGACCTGCGCGCGCTCGATCCGGTCGACGACCTCGAGCTGCTGCTGCGCGTGCGCCAGGCGGTGGCCGCGGAGGTGCGACGGTGAGTGCCGCCGAGCGCCTGTTGTCGGTGGAGGATGCGCGCGCGATCGACCGCGATGCCGCCGAACGTCTCGGCATGCCGACGCTGCTGCTGATGGAGAACGCCGCGTGCAGCGTGGCCGAGGTCGCACGTTCGCTCGGTGAGCGCTTCGTGATCCTGGCCGGTGCCGGCAACAACGGCGGCGACGGCCTCGCCGCCGCGCGGCACCTCGGCGTGCAGCGCTGCACGATCCATCTGCTCGCCGAGCCCGATCCGGCGAAGGCGCCCGACGCGGCACTGCAGCTGCGCATCCTGCGCGCGGCCGGCGTGCCGTTGGTCGTGGGCGCGCTGCCGGACTTGGACGCGCACGCTGGTGCGGTGTGGATCGACGCGTTGTTCGGCACCGGCCTCGTGCGCGAACTGACCGGACCGGCGCGCGCGTGGGTCGAAGCGTTCGATCGGGCGCGCGGGCCGAAGCTCGCGGTCGACATCCCGTCCGGCCTGCACGGCGACAGCGGCGAGGTTCTCGGCGCTGCGTGCCACGCCGACGTCACCGTGACCTTCGTCGCCAGGAAACGCGGCATGGTCACGCCGAACGGCCTGCGCCACTGCGGACGCATCGTCGTCGCCGGCCTCGGCCTGCCGTGAGCGTCTGTTGTCGGGCGCGAGCCTGTCGGCATCTCATCGCAGCCAGAGCAGCTGCGACAAGGACATGGTCAGGATGCGGGGGTCCCGCAGCGGAACGTCGTCTTCGAGTGTCACCAGCAAGCCGAAGCTCGCATTGTGCACCGAGCGCTCGAGGAACGCGGTGAGGCCGCGGGTGTCTTCGACCGGGTCGATTCGCCGCCAATACTTCACCTCGATTGGGACCCTGCGCGTGCCGATGGTCAACACGAAGTCGACCTTTGGCTGATCGTCGCGGGCCGGCAGGTGGGCCACCTCCAGGTTCGGAACCGTCGACAGCTGGTAGCCGAGTACCCCTCCACGATGCGACCGGCGAGGTCGGTGAGGTGTAGGGCCTCGGCGAGTGCGTTGCTCGTCAGGGGCACCGTCTCCTGCAGCCAGGAGGCTCGCAGGGCGTGATCGCAAACACACAGCTTCGCCGGCGACTTCTTCTTCTTCAGTCGGAGTTCCAGGGGTTGCACCATCTGCAGCAGCAAGGTGCCGTCGAGGAACTTGAGGTAGTCGAGGATGCGGCTCCAGCCGATGTTCGCAGCGAGCGACTGTTGCAGTTCGCGAACGAATGCGGACGCGCCCGGTGCTTGGCCGGTGTAGCGGCACGCGAGGCGGAACACCTCCTCGAGCAGGTTCTCGTCGCGCTTGCGACCGCGGCTGCCCATTCGCAGGTCGTGCTGGATCGCGCGCTGGATGACGGTCTCGTTCAAGTGCCGTGCGACCTCGGACCACTCGACGTCCCTGTGCTCCTGCGCGAACGGGTAGCCCCCGCGTTCCGAGAAGTGACGGAAGGCGCGGTGCCTTGCCTTCGCGCGCGACCTTGGCGGCTCAATCCAACCAGAACTCCGGTGTCGCGAGTTCGCCCATCCCGTTGTCGATCCAGTGCGGTTCGCTGGCGTCGCCGTCACGCAGCGCCGCGATCTCTCGGAGTTGGAGGGGACCGAGGGTC
>Ga0169931_10009834_pt1 | contig 13728 bp, 11 predicted proteins | sample Kivu_15m_20L_FD_129675 | JGI IMG/M metagenome (GOLD analysis project Ga0169931, IMG submission 129675) | Freshwater microbial communities from Lake Kivu, Western Province, Rwanda to study Microbial Dark Matter (Phase II) - Kivu_15m_20L... | ecosystem: Environmental > Aquatic > Freshwater > Lake...
ACCCCAAGCACTTGCTTTCCTTCAGCCATCTTCTCCAGAACTTATTGTTAGACGATTTGTGAACGATTAGTGATACTCTGGTGGTCGTGGTTGTTTGTGTAGTTTTTTGCTCATGCATGGGGGATTGTTTTGAATATATGCAACAATTTATTATGGCTCGGAAGGTACCCACTTAGGTTACAGACGTGCTGCTAGCTCGGTAGCCAGCGCGCAAGGACTATAGCCAGATGTTCGAGTGCTGCGACCAGAAGATCAAACACTAGCACCGCGTGGAGGTTTAAATTAACAAGTAAATAGGCAAGAATCTCGAGATCATCAATCACCTAACTACCGTCAGGGAGGGTGGACTCTCAAAAGTCACAGAAATTCACTACGACAATCGGGTAATCAAAATATCAGATTCCTTCCACTCTGACTTACTCGACTCGCAAGTCAACCATCACCCGTATTCCGAAAAACACTACTAGTAGCCTTTGGAAGAGCAGGGGAGGTAAGGCAGGCTTCGGGAGAGACGAAGGACAGGTCGTGAATAGTCGTTAGTATCTCACTAACGCAAAATAACCCTTCTTAGTGGTCGTTAGGTTAATGGAGAAGGACCAGTTGGGGTCAGAGACACAAAAAATGTCATCAAGAATATTGTGAGACTTTTTATGAACTGGCTTGAATAAAAGTTAGTTCGAAATAGATAGACCTTAAGGAAGCTAGCCTAGTTAGTTGAGGAGCTCAAGTACAACAATAAACTTATGTTGAAAATGAGCAAAACTCCCAAATTGAGAGACGCATTCATCGAGTTTAGTCGAGGTGATGCTCAGGAATTTTTGAAACATTCCAAGATCAAGGACAAACATACGCATCTAGAATGTCTTGAGACTTACATAGGACTTTGCGTGGAGGCCAAAAGAAACGCGGGCAACGACGAACTCAGATTGTTCCCCAGGAACAAGCCCAAATGATCTCCCTTACCTCCTGAATCTATTATAGTAAAGACAAAATCATAATCTATATGAATGAATCAAATTGATTAAAAATCTAAAAATCAGCAAAAGGGCTTAGAAATTTCAAGAAAGATTTTAACTATAAAACTGAATCTTTTTTTTCAAAAAATCCTTGAGTTTTTATATCGAATTAGTCTAGAAAAAAATTATTTACTACTAATCAGTAAATTTGTATGTCAAATGTTCAAATCATACCTAAATCTGATCGATCTAGGCCAGCAGCTAATGGTACTGTTTTTTCATGTTTCCGAACATGCTTTCTATACGCAAGGCCAGCTTGCTGCGTTGATCCAATATTTGTTGATGTATGGTAGCAATATTAGTCAAGGGAGCTGCACTGCTGATCACTCTTTGAACCTGACTCAATCTACTCAAGTACTGTTCGAGCACGGCTAGTTCTTCATTCATTCCTTGAGTTTTATTGAAAACATCATATAGGGCTAATACTTTAAAATTTTCCTCTTTTTCATCCATATTAGCACTGTACTGCATGACGTTGTTAGCTATGATCTCAATCGACTTGCTTTTCATCATTTCTTACAACTTTTTCTGAAGCCTACGCACTCTCTAGACCACTGTGCCACCACTTTCGATCTTTTGATAACTGACTTATGTGCCACTGAGCCTCTATTAAAGCACGCATACTCGCTCTTACAACTTTATCAATTCTTAAGGGATTTGTAGACTGAGCTAGTAGTCTGACATTAACCAGTTCGAAGGAAAAGCTGAAGATAAAGAAGATCCTAAGTATTTTGCCGGAGGTTTGTTCTTTTTAAGCAAATCTACTCTTTCGCGCATCATGGATATCCTGTCACCTATGCTTCCCACCATGCTGTACTACTGAACTTGGGCGGCTGGAGCAGGCAACGCCTCGCTAGAGGCTGCATCAGTTTTTTATTCGCAGATGTAGTAGTCACCTTCTTTTCGGATCATTTTAAATATAACATGTGCAAGTGGACCCATTCAAACATCACGAAAATATATTATACATGCATAATTTTTTTCATACTATTGCTTTAAAAAATTGAATTCATTCACTAGGGCTCATAATCACTTTTTACCGTGTTTTTTTCTGAAAGCGGCAAGATCAGCTTCAGTGATACTTTTGAACTCTTTTGCGCCCATCAGCAAACAAACTCTTAATTAAAGCTATATTTCTGTTTTCTGATTCTTAAAAACATCCTGTTGCAATCTTGTAAGATCGAGACCATGCTTAACTATGCCATTAGTCAGAGCATCTGTATTTTTCTATGACCAATAAAAACCTTTCTTGGTATTAAAGTATGCATGGTTAAGAGATCCGTCTTCATTGCATATTTAAGAGCCTGAGAGGGCAGTGCGCATGAAGCGGGAGTAAGCTGCGTAGTCGATTTATGCGCCTAATGACATTTATTAATATGGATCAAGCGCTAACATAGATTTGATTAATAACACTAATGAATGATAAATTAAATCACGGTTTAAACTGCTAAATTGTTTTGAATTCTTTGAAAATATGTGTAAGCACTTCTTAGTTTGTGACCGCCATACGCAGATAGTCTTTCTTTACGTTTCTTTTTATTATTTTGTTTAAAGCTGCGGCTTGATCTCCCACGAAGAAAACTCCCTTGAAAGTCAGGTTCAACTAGTTGTATAAATGCTCGAAAAGATCAACACCTGCTTCAGAATTCCAGTTGTTGCCCTACTTACGAGTCATATCTGAGATGAACATAAGCTACATGTCAGATTCGGTCAGCTCCTTTATGTTTTTTTAAAGAATTTTCTTCATAGTGAAGGTTGATGTCACCTGAATGACCTCAATGCCTTTGGGCCTTATCCACTTTTAAATCAGATTATAATTGTTGCCAGGTTGATCATCTATCCAGTAAATAACTTTTTTTGTTTTGGCCAAAAGGTCCTAAATTTTGTCTGAAAGCTCCATCTTGCCACTTGCCTTCTTCTCAAGAATTATTGCTTTGTTTTCATTGTTGTGTTTATCATTTTCCTGCCATTTCATGATCCTGTAAACTATCAGATTAAACGGTTTTTTATCTTCTTCGTCCAAAGTAATCGATTTGCCTTCCAGACCAATAATCCTCTGAAAAAGCATTATTTCTTCTTAACTTTGCAAAAGTTATTGGATAATCATATCAAGACTGATCGATAAATCGTTGAATACAAGTTTCAAGGTCTGATTGGTATATTGCTTGTATTGACTGTTAAGCGACTCAAACGTAACGAGCTTTTCTTGATCGTAGTAGAGTCGTTCGCCTTTAAATTATATGAAAGATATCAGTTTTCCAGGCACTTGTATGTCTATAGGTCCGCTAAGATGTGGATTTCCTTGATGCATACTTATTTTATAGAGAAATTAAATCTTTTTGATAGATTATTATATAAAATGTCGACACCTGTGAGCTCAGATTTGCAGCAACTGCTACGAGTGTTCGTTGGAAAAGTACGATAGTTTCGACAATCGTCTGATAACTACAGTTCTAGCAGACGTCAAGACGTAAGTAGGGTTTGAAAAAGTTACGAGCATGTATTTAGATGCTCATCGAACAAATTCAGGGCACTTTCAACAGCATTTACCAAAAAAAAGATAATACTTTAGCTACTGACAAACATAAAAGAGACTTTTAAAACGTAAATTAATCGCAAAAAAGATTCTTAAGCAGTATCAGAACGAGCTGGCAGCAGAATAGAAATAACAAATGCGCAGAATAAGATAGCTAAGATAATCAGTTTCACAACAATGTACCTATGTTCTAATATAGACGCAGGACTAAAGCAGCCCCTGGTCCTGGTGGATTAATAAGATAGCTCTCGATAGATGTAGATCAAAATGTATGAGGTAAATCAATAAACTTTGCATTATGAACGCATGATATAGATCAAATAACAATAAGTACGCGATATCAAAGGCAGAATGGAAAAAGCTTTACAGGTACAGTAAGATATGAATGGACTCATTTATAGGCAAGGATAAGATCTCAATATTGTATAAAATAATATAGAAAATGCCAATAGAGATATAGAGAAGGCAGCAGATGATCTTGAGTAAGGAAAATAGGCGCATAAGAAGAGTCAGAAGAAAAAAATGTGTATAGCTTTTATCGTCTTCATAGTCATTTTGGCAGTCATGGTACCCGTACTCATCGAAGTCATAAAATGAATAAATATGCCACAAAATAGATTGATTTTTGTCATATTTTTTCATTACAAATGATTAATCAGTTGCAATTGTATCAATCATCAAATGGCTTTATGAACATAGAAAAATGCATAAAAAAATTCGATTAAGCTAAGTTATGAAAAGCAAAAGCATATTCTTTTTAATTTTTGTAAGTTATTTAGTGTTCAGTGTAGTTTAGTTGATTAATAATCTTCGTTATGCACAGTACTTCTTGGAACGAAATCAGACTCAACCAAACAGATTCGAACATTTAATCTCAGAAGACTCTAAGGTCGGAGCCCTTCCTCAAAAAAGCATCTTCATGCTTTTCTCAACACATCTCTATGGACATATAGATCTCTAAAATTTCTCAATAAGATCTGGCTAAGAATCCTTTTCTTCGAGCCAGAGTGAACGCTTACTTAAAAGGTCTGAAGTAAAAGGCACTGAGCAATTAATAGTAGGCTTTGCTAAAATACGACGAAGATAAGCCTGATATTCCCTTATCGGGTGGCGAGCGAGTTACTCTTAAAAAATAAAATTTGCTGAGAAGAACGACCAATAACTAAACCGCCAAGGATATCAGGGAAAGACTCACCAACGCTCAGCTAGCCACAACTAAGATAAGCAAACAGCAGTGATAACATATGTTCTTTTTAAGTAACAATCAAAACTTGTCAGTAATAAATTGTAAATATCAAAACAACAACAAAATATTATGTTTCAAGCCGAAAATATGAGCATTATATTGAGGTTTTTCACTAATGTGTCATCAAAAATGATTAAAATTGCAACTTTTCTGGTTATTATAATTTAATGATCCTTTAGTCCGACCACAAACACTCCTAGCCCAACGAAAACAACCTTCAAGTGCCTCCATCCGCTCCTCCATCAGTTTCATAACCTCTTAAGACAAAAACTAAAATACCCATTTCTTCATAACCTGCCGTTCCTCAGCCTCCATCTATTTTCACTCAAATGCTACAAATATCGCAAAATTTGCTTACAAAATAGAAAATCAAGGTACTTCTAGACTGATTCAGTAAGTGGAGGACTTCATTAAGTACAGATAAGAAAAAGTGAGTCTTTCATACAATTAATAACCCACGCTATACCTTCAGCATCTCATCACAGATAAGTAGTCGCTTAGTCATGGCGTTCTGGCTGATATAATTTCTCTCAAAAATGATATTTTTGTCAACGGAGTCATGAGTAAAGGTGGAGTTACAATAAAGCGTGAGCTGGGCACCATGCAAGACGAGCTTCAAGTAGAATTGAGTGGATTTAGATAAAGATAAGCGAAATGCGAAGAAAAATGATGAGTTTATCAGTACTCGAGAAAAAGACTGGAAATGGTACTTTCTAAAGTGTGATGGAGTTCAGAAGAAAAAGCTACTGGGCCGTACCTTCCTAGAAGAACGATCAAGTTAAAGAATTTATCGAGAAAATGCGAAGAATAAACAGTGAAAATAAGCGAGGATACAAGTAGTCTTACCTCAAAAGGGAGGCTATAGTCGAAAGTCAGCTACAAAGATAGCAATAAATGAAAGAAGCTGTGAGAAAACAGATGCAAGATAAGGAACTATAAAAAATGGCAAGTTTGCGGAAATAAAGACAAAAGTTTACCCAAGAGGAACAAAAGAAGAGAGAAAATATATAGATTATGCTTCGCAAGTTGCATGCTACTCGACCCGCCCATGTAAAAAACTAAGAATAGTACATCAAAAGAGTAGTGTAGCCTATGTAAGAAGAAAGACAGAGAAGACTGTAGTAAATCAGAGCATAGCATCACCCCTATGATCAGTAAGAAATCGACTAGCATGTTCATCGATACTAGTAGTACAAATAAAGTCTTTTTTAGTAAAGGGCCAAGAAGAAAGAAGAAATAGACGAGCTTAAGAGTAATGCCGAAAAGCAAGTTGTTGATATGTTCCATGGAAAATTCCATAAATAAATCACACCGAGATTCTACAACTCAGCCATGGTCGAAAGACAAGCAGCCGTCAAAAAAGTCAAAGACTACATGGGTGAAGTAAAAGAAAAACACAAGCCAGAAATCGACCTTAGCAAGAGGGCTAAAATCCAATAGACAATCAGATAACTTTAGCTATCTCTAGACAGAACTAAGCGTAAGGTCAAAAAAGAAGATGGAAGCATAGTGATAGAAAATGTACCATAAACTAACGGTAAAAAACTAGGTGTAAGCTACTTGCATCAGCTAAGGGAGTACAACGAGGGCAAACCCAGAAAAGAGTAACGCAGCGAAAGCATGATGGAAATGACATAATAAAGTAAAATCAAAAGAATAGATTATCTGAGGGAAAACAGGCCAAATGTGAAGCTAAAAAAGACCATGGGCGAATGGAAAAAAGTTCTTGGAGATGCTTCTTGTTCGCCTAGAGAGAAATACGAAGCAGTAATGTAGCAAGCTGCAGTGATGTAAGAAAAAGCCAAAATAAAAGGCTAAGAAATGAAGGCATACAAAGCAGGTGATAAGGCCTTGAAATTGAAAGAATAAATGGATCGCTATTATATGTAGAGCGTGGCTGCTAAAATGGTAGTGCTCAAAGATGTGATACTCAAACAATGATTTTTATAATTAAACAAAACAAAAATGTATAAAAGAATTAATTCTAAAAATTTTAGTCATAAGTCATGAAGATTGATTACATTTAATGGGCTTTAATTTATAAAACTAATTTTATTCAATTTTTTATATAAATTTCAGTAAAATTAATTAAAAAGATGGGTTTTTCTGGTGTTTTGTTTTAATTTTTCTTGTTAATTTTTATTATGTATTAATAACATACGATGATTTCCGAGCAAACATTTCAATGATCGTCTATTTGCCTTAATATTAAAATAAACCGTCACCCAGAGCACCCATCGTCTGCCCTCTGCGCCCTAAATACAATGGGCCCCTTTTTGCCACAATAAACCAACATTAGTCCACCATGCTGAATGGCCTCTGATGCGGCTGCCAAGGTCATGGAGCAAGAGCTGGACGATCTAGGAAACAATTTAGAAAGTCAAAGGTAAAAGAAAAAGAGATGAAGAAAGGGGCGAAGGGTGTGTTGATGGGTATATTGTTATTATGGGTAAGATTAAGACGCGATACCCGGTGACGGTAGGACTCACCTTTTACATGTATTTAGAAACTGAGGAATGCTTCACCGACTAAATGGAGCTTGTGATCGAAAGCGGCAACCTAGAATACACTCATATCGCTCCAAAGTTTCAAGACTTCATCGACAACTGGGACATTAAGTACTACCATATACAGCTAGTTATGAAACTGTCATGTTTTACCGACAACCCAACGACGAAGTAGAACTCATACAAGCAGGATGGAGCTTACATATCAACCAGCTAGAAGAGCAAGGACGGCACTTGATGGTCATGGTACGTAGCTACGCTCGCTATTTGCACAGCGTATTCGAGTCTCAGCTCGCACTTATGAGCAACCGCATACAAACTTTATAGAGCAAAGTCGAATAGTTACAGAAAAAAGAAGAAAATTAATCAAAATTGCCCATACCTGTGCCCCTTCTACAACAAATAAGTTCTCTGACTCATCAGCAATCTATGGTTCACCAGCAATCACTAATAGACAAAGATTTAGATATCGGAGTCCTTTTCAGTGAACCCATGTATAATGCTATAGAAAAAAAGCCAGCCCAACTACCAGTAGATTTTCGTTCAGAAATACAAAGACTATACAGCTCCCTTACAGTATCTATATACTTAAATAGAATTCCTACAAGCCTGAGATCACCATTTAGTGCTAGATTGCCACAAAGTAGCATCTAAGACATTTGATTAGCTTTAAAAAACCAACCATTTTGCACATCATTTGTCATGGATCGCAGTAAGGTTAGCTTTAGTTCGAAGAAGACTCTAAATTTGACATAGGTTCTTTACATAGTATTTCTTGCGAAAAAATCAGGAAGATTCTTAAGGAACCTGGCTTAATTTTACCCCAGCTAGTATTCGTGAATTCTTGTTATTCAGAAACTATCGGTCAAGTTTTCGCTTAATGTGGAGTTCGCTACGTGATCATGATAGATTCTCAAGACACTATTGATGATGAAGCCGCACAAATGTTCAGTTAACACTTTTATAGGATGATTTTTAGGGGAGAAAAAGTAGGCTATGCTTTCAGAGAAGCCAGGGACGAAGTGGGACTCAAGCACAGTAATTTTGGTTGCTGTTGCCGACATACCTCGAAAGAAAAACACAAAGAAGGGTGTCTATGGCAGTAGCATGTCAAAAATATGGGTATAATGGAAGCTCACAGAATGTTTCACATTCCAAACTAAAAATGCATTTGTTAAATGCGAAATTTCAATAGGCATAAGCCAAACTGCGTATGGGCTAAAAACACCCTATTCAATATTAACAGAGATTTCCGTATAAGAGATGAAAATGGTGTATAAAGACCACCAAAAACTGTAAAATAACTACCAGTATATGCTAAAAAAGAGTTTATGATATGCTGTTGCTTCAATGTTTAAGGCAAAAGACCAGAAGATATAATCCCTCACAGCGAAAACAATAAGTTTAAAATGTTACCTAATCCTGAATAAGAGTAGGAAGGCAAAGACAAGCCGCTTTATTACTTAGATAAAAGTATCAATTTTTCAACAAATATCAATGATTTTTCACCCTCTTACTTGATTGAAAATCATGGAAAATTACAAAATATTGCTTTAGTCGGACGCCAACAAGAAATATATGCTTTCATGAAAAAAGTTTTATAAAAAAATACAAATCTTTTTCTGATCTATGGACCAGCTGGTATCGGTAAAACTACTTTTGCAAAAAAATCAGTAACGTACCTAATCTAACGAAAAGCTTTTTAAATGTACTTTTTTATCGATCTGTATGGATTCCATAACAAAGCCATGTTTAGAAACAAGTTCAACTAAGCGACAGGACTTGGCTTCCCAACAAACAAGAACTCCATGAAAGAAGTCAAGAAGAAACATATGCTCATTATACTTGACAATGCTGATTAATTCTTTATGGAGTCCCTGTAAGATTTTTAAACTTAAATTTAAAGTCTCAGAAAAGAATTTCCAAATGCAAAGATATTAGTAACATGTCAGGATACTAACAGATCAGCATTAGAAAATAGTTAGATTATTCATCGATTCCTTAATGTCAAACTCAATCCAATTAGCTAGGACGATGCCGCTAAGGTGCTTTACTCAAAAATCAAGAAATTTTTACATATAAGTGTGAGTTTTATGGACATCAGAAGTATAGTGAGACAAACTAAATCACTACAAATACCAAAAATCATCGAAAATTTTACCCATTCTTTTTCAAGTCAAAGCGATGTCAGTCTTGCTAAACTAAAAGAAAAAGTTGAAGAAATCGGTCAAGGCGATGTAGCTTTCAATAAGCTTATCGAAGAAAATCTTATGGAACTAAAATCAAAATCCTAGGATAGCTATCGTATGCTTATTTTTATTTCTCAGTTTTCGCAAGGTATTGATCAAAGCGACTTTAATATTTTGAGCATGTATGACTCTTCAGAACAAGGCAGAAAAGATAGTTCAAGCTCGATTTTTATTGACATACCTGTCGATAAAAATTGGAAAAAAACTCTAGCTTTTCTATTCTAGAGCAATACTCCAGTAATATAGACGTAAAAAAACGATAGCAGTAACTAGTCTGAGACCGGTCCTTCATCTACTTTGAACAATGTGCACTTAAGCAATATTCCAGGCAGCATGACTAATCTAAATCTCAACCGATACACTAGTTTCTACAGCTCAGGGCAGTAATAAGAGTAAAATAGCCTTCAAAAATAATCTTCTCTCCTTTCAGATAATACTTTCAATGGCGATAGTTACTTTTTATAGAGATTAAGTGATGATAGGCTCATTGTAAAGCGTTTTATTCGCGATTTCATTTGGAACAAAGACAAATCTAATTAAAATTACTACATGAAACATATTTTCGTGGCTTATATGGCAGTATTACTAGATATCTATGTCAAATTTTTAGTCGAAGAAAATTACATTCATGAATAGATACTTTAGTGCAATGATATGTCACAAACTGGAGTTTTCAAATATAAAGATAACAAATATTCTCCAACAGGGGGTAATGAGCTTACAGCCTCAATAAGGTAACATTTATAATATTTAGAGCATTTGTGGAATACAACTCAAGATTCGAAAAAACATTGAAAGAGCATCCTACTTTAAAAGAAAAGATAAAGAGCAGCGATCCATCTATTTTCATCATGAATCACAAGCTAGACTTCTTGCATATCTATTCTTTTGATTGGAACAAGGCTTTCAACTATATTTGGTAACACAAAAGAAGCTAAAGTCGAGTCCTTACTAGCTACCTTCAGCGACTCATCATTCTTATACCCACTGCGCTTAAAATAGCAGGAGCATAGCATTCACTGCAAAAATATTCTATCCATCAATCTGCACAGCTACTAGCTCGCATCAGAGATAGAGGAAAACCTGAGCAAAATCTACTTCTAACTATAAAACTGAAGCTGATGAAAGCAGCTTTTGAGATCGAGTATGGGGAGAGTGATAAAATAATTGAAAATATTGATTTCCATCACGATTTTCACAAAAATGACCTTGTAGAGATGAGCAAGGACGACTTAAAGCTGTTGAAAATTCAGTTTAACTACGAAAAAAACTTTTTGATGCTATATGCCCACCACAAACGTAACAAATAGCAGCTAAAAATGACAGATCTAGCAGCTATTAGAGACAATCTAGCCACAGTGGCGTAACTACTGTAAAGCTAGCTGGCAAAAGAAAAATAACTAGAAAAAGAAGAATAAAAAGACAAAGAGAAGAAAAGATGTGATGCCCTTAAAGCCAAACAGCATCTAGTAATGTCGATGATGTACCTTCATTTATTGAGAATGCTTGCCAAAATGCCAACTTACTTTTCGACTAATCCTCGCGTAAGTCGTCTAAAAAACAACTTTAAAGAAGTACTTAATCTGACTGAAAATGCATAATGGTGGTTCAGGAACTATGATATGTAAAAATTGGTGTTAAAAGCGATGCTCACTTCGATATCTATCAATCTTGAGATATACAAATCAGCAAAAAATACACAAGAACTAAATTAGCTTGAAAAACAAAGATAGAAACTGACTCAGTGCGAGGATAGGTATGCAAATCGTAAGTACAACTTAGTAGGATTTACCAAGTTATAAGCACAGATGGGCGAAATAAGACGCGTTCTCAAGGATAAACTGTGGCAAATGTCAGTCAACAGTCTCGTTTTCATGTCACCTAACCCACTATCTAACCGTACTAAGCCTAATATCGACAATCTTGTCCGAAGAAAAGTTGATTACCGCCAGCAAATAGCTTAGATATGTGATAAAGCAAAAGTGGCGTTAAGTGTCAAATTTTAGGTTTTGACTGGTCACAAATTAAGACAAGAAGTATAGGGCGGCTGTTCGATTTTACTACTTCGAACCAATACTAGAGTAGCTTAGGGAAAAATATTTTTAGTTACATAAGGTGTGTAGATCATCGATTAATACCTCTAGATAAACAAGCAAATGCTCGATAAATTTCAGCTTTCTAAAGTCAAATTGCTTGTGATTTTGGGTAACGGAGCTGCGTAAGCCATCAAGTGCATCCGTGAGATCATGGGAGACAAAGCACCTTCTCTAATTTCAGTCCATTCTACTCTTTCTAGCTCTATCTAAGCCCTTGAGCAGTAAGATTTCGGTCAGAATCCAGAAATGCTAAGAGAACTTATGGAAATATGTAGCAGTGTTAGCTATTCACAAATCTAAGTCGGCAAAAAACTTATAGAAACTGTATTGAATCCTCTTTTAAGTTCAGTTGAGCTTGTATGTCAAAGATTGAGTGATTTTTGTGACAAGGTTCATCCACACATGAAGATAGGTTTCTACGATAGACGTAACACCATTATAAAGCATCAAACAGGAGCCCTAAAGGACCTTTCTCCTGGCCTTAGGAAGACTCACAACATATAAATGTAACTCAGATCTAGATCTGAATCAGTCTACCGCCGCTGGGCCTAGACAAGTCGTGTATTTTAATAGCTACTGAGCAACGGTCAAAAGTGTCTTCAGGTAAGTGGAGGTGCAGGTGTGGGAAAAAGCACTTTTGTCAGATAAATAGGAAGAATGTGTGTATAGAGAAATTTGTTCGAAAATGGTGTATATGTGCTCTAAGGCCGCTAGATGGAAAAAGATAGCAGATCGGATATTGAGCTGTACATCAAGAAGAAAGCAGAACGTGGAGAGATGTTTAATCTGCAAAATTTCAAAAAAGGTATCAAAGCGAACGCAGGAAAAGTTTTGCTCATTCTCGACGACTATAGTAGTATCAGACCTAGCACTAGCAACGGAAAATTCAGAGGATTCATAAACTGGCTTGTCTAGCACAAAGTAGCTCTCATTTTCGTCACTACTTAAGGTTTTAGTCTACGTGAAACCACCCATCAGATTGTGCCACCTATCATAAAACTCGAAAAACTAACGCCCAAAGACTACAGCATCTATGCATATACACTACTTGATATACGCAACGCTAAAATTATGAAAGAATTCGAGCAAAAAGTGCAACAAGGAAGAATGTCGTTCCATGAGATCAAGGCTTTGTATAAACGCAGCAAAGATTAGGCAAAAAATCAGTTTGAACCTGGACCAGAGATAAAGAAAATTATTTCGATGAGACCCAACCATCATCCCTGATCACAAATAAAGCTCTTAAATAGTCAAACTTTAAAATCAAAGCATCTAGATTATTTTTATATTATATCGATGCGAAGTCATCGAGCCAGATCCTACTAGATAACCGATGCTCCACCCACTCATCTAATAAAAAATAACAAATTTAACTCGACCATGCTTTTTCAGTTTGCTAAACAAAACTCTAGTAAACAAAATTATTTTTACATTGACTTCGCCTCATGTATTTTTTCCTCACCTAGAATGCGCTCTGAAAACAATGAGACAAATCCAAGACACTTCAGTACTGCCTCCACTGCCTTGTGAGCGACTAGGATCAAGTAGGGTACTTAATTTAGAGGATGGCTCGGAGGCTTTGAAGAAAATGGTAAAGAATTAAGGAGAAACTCAAAAATGGGCAAATAAAAAAGGTCAGATACGTAATAGAATCAAAGGAAGTCTATAAAAAATAAAGAAAAAGCACAGCTGTCATTCAATCAGTGAGCACAGGTCGCAAATGAAGCAACTGTACGGACAAAGCAGCTCTTAAGTAACATTTAGGTCATTTAGCTCAGCTAGAAAACGATATAAGTGCCTTTAATAAAGTTTAAGACTATAGATGTACCTAAGCAAAGGTTAAAAAAATTAGGACTATTGCTTCGTTGGCAGTGAAACCTCAATCTAATATTAGTATGTGAATTAAAATGATTTTATGATTAATCTACAAAGAGCACTGATTGAGTGTTATTCATAAACTGTATATTTAAACTTAGAAACACGATGCAACACTACGCTTCACCTAAATCCCCGGCTTCAGTTCTATAAGACTAATAAGCAGGCACACTAACCTAAGCCAGACATTAAAACAGCAAGTA
>Ga0169931_10009836_pt1 | contig 13724 bp, 10 predicted proteins | sample Kivu_15m_20L_FD_129675 | JGI IMG/M metagenome (GOLD analysis project Ga0169931, IMG submission 129675) | Freshwater microbial communities from Lake Kivu, Western Province, Rwanda to study Microbial Dark Matter (Phase II) - Kivu_15m_20L... | ecosystem: Environmental > Aquatic > Freshwater > Lake...
CTTGATAATATTTTAAGAACTGTTATTTAAAATATTCGTTAATCATAGATCAGACCTTCTATTGCGTTTCATTCTGTCCCTAAAAAATTTCTCCCTGAAGAATAAATGTAATGGAAAACGATTGATGAAGATTAAGATAGTTTGAGTGATTAACTTTGTTAATAAGTATTTAAAAGGCTTTAATGATTGATAAAAATATAATCTATTATTATTTAATTATATAAAAATTGTCAAACCATTGAATAATGTCATAAATTAATCGATGTAATTTAAACTTCAATGAATATTTTTTTATAAGTCTTGAATATATACTTGTTTATCAATATACAATATAAATTACTATTCAAAAAAAAAAATGTCTATATAATTGATTAAAGATCAACAGTTCATGAATTCGAAACATTTTTGATGTTTTCTAAGGATATTATGTCCACAATGTGGGCAATAGTGTGATTTATCGAGACATGAATCCATTAAAAATGGAAGACAGCAGCAAGTTGGAGATATACAACACATAATAAAACTGCACCACAAATAAGTTGTGTTTCCACTTTCATTATTAACAATAGTATGAACATGATTTTTACAACATGGACATTGAATTTGAATTGGAAAACTATAATTTTGAATCCTTAAATAATTATTTTATTACATTTGATTTTGCGGTTGTTGAATAGTAAAAGCAGCTGGAGGGTATATCATTTGTGGTGGTGGATTAATCATTTGCGGCTGCATTTGTGGTTGATACATTACTTGCTGAGGATATTGGTATTGCATTTGATTAATATAAGGTTGCTGTTGCATAGGTTGCATAGGCGGCAAAGGTTGCTGGAAATTTTGTTGAGATATTGGTTGCCCGATAGGTATATTCTGGGAATACTGTTGAAGTTCTGATTAATTTTCTTCGTTAAATTATCTATAATCTTTTTTTTGCATAGTCGATGATTAAATAATTAATTATAAACCATTAGATGGTCACTCATAAATTACAAAATAAGCTTTTTTATCTTCAATCGATAAAAATACAATTTGATCAGGCAAAATATATATTTAAAAACAAAACAAAGCAAATCATATAATTATTGAATAATTTAATTTTATATTATATATATTCTTTTATTTAAAGATAAACTGATAAAAAAATTATCCTTTTGCATTATAAACAGGTATATTTTTTATATTGAGCTTAATAATGAAGATTTATAGGCATTTAAAATATATATATCAACCATGAGATACTTCGTCTCTCATCTTATTCTATAAATCATTAATAATTTTGATCGCAGTGTCAAAGTAATATTTTTTTCTCATAACTGGATCATTTTTTATGTATAAGATTCTTAATGCGTTCTCAGTTTCATTCTTAAAAAAAGCTGAGCAGCATTTTTTAGAATATACTTATATTTCAGATATGACAACTTTAATATGACTAATTTGATTTTCAAGTTTAGTCTTTTTGTCAATCAACTTAGAAAATTCTTGAGTTTTTTGCTTTTATTGCTTTATTCTTTAGTTAAGACGGTTTATTTACAATTATTTTCTTTTAATTTTTCCATTTTGAAATTCAACTTCATCTTAAACTATTTTTGAATAGATAGGATAGAAATCTTTAGTCAAATTATATTTAATGAGGAGTAGAGCTATAAGGAAATAGTATCTGGTATGATATTTATCTTCATATTCTTTAATTTTTTATTAAAGTTTATTTTATATGAGATATTTTTTTACAAGCTTATGATAAGACTTGCAATTATTTTGGTCCCTGATACCATCACCATTACAGTCATCTTAGTCATCTATAATTTTCTATTTCACTTTAGTATTTATCTTTTTCTATTGAATTTCTTTTTTTATCTTTTTAGTTTTCAAAGTAGTATTTTTTGATTTTTAATTCTTTTATAAACTCTTATAAGTTTAAGACCCCTTAAAATGTACTTATTTTTAAATTTCCATTTAATTTGATTCCTAATCAGCCTTTATGTCAGGAATAGGAATTAGAGCTTATGTGTCTTCATTTTCCTCAATTGGAGATGAAATGCTGAAATTTTATAAAACAAAAGCCTTTTGAAATATTGGAGACGGACTAAAAGGATCAAAGGATAATCGATAGGCTTAGTTGAAATCTCTTTAAGTCAACATACAAAGTTCCTCTATCATATTTTTGTCTTAATGATATTATGAATTAGTAAGTTATTTGTTACCCATTCCACCTTGATATTAAAAAATTATAAAAAGTATAATTTTGCGCCTTATTTATAGACATATTCCACTCTTTAATATCATGATTAAAAGCTAATATATACTCTCCCAAACTCATTCCAGTATTTATATATATTTATTTTATTATTTAAGCCTTGTAGCTTAGTATGGTTTGTTCTTTCTTAAAAAGAGTCATAAAATATAACTTAAGCTATGAGAAGAAATTGACCTATATTGAACAATAAAGAAAAACCATCCAACAAAAATAGTATTTTTGAGGTCAATTGAGCTTATTATAGTGTTTTAAAGATTTTTAATTTAAATTATAAAATTCCATAATCATGCCATAATATTACATTTCATGCCCATCAGAAGCAAGTTCAATTTGATAACATTGAAGCACAAAAGCAAGAGGCTATATAAATATCAATTTTCTTGAGCACCAGTCTTTGTATTCTTTATGATTAACCTGTCTTTATGTAAAGAATGCTGTTGATGCAACTATATATTATAATAAGAATTATTTAAGCGGAATATAAAGAAATTAAATACAAAAATTGATTTATTTAAACTCAAAAATGTAAAAATAATCGTTTAATCATAAAAAAGATAAAAAAAATTTCATAATGCATTTTTTTTATTATTCTTTTATATAAGAAATTTATAAGTAATAAACAAAATCGTTAAAATATATTTTCTTATATATAATATATATTAAATATATTAAAAAATTATGTTAACAATGAATATTAAAATTAATTTTATTAATTTCAGTTTATAGTTTACGATTTATTTGATAGAAATATTTATAAGTTTACATGATTTTGATAACAAATATAATGATATTATTAGGTGTTTTTAATAATCAAACATTATAAAACCTAGAATTTAGATTTATAAATAATGGATCCTCAACAAAAAGATTTTTATGTCTCCATGGGATATCAATAACAGCATGTCATTAGGGCCTATGATTATTCTTTAAAGTAAAAAATTGATATGCTTGATGCACTTACAATCGTATCAAAAAAACCTTAATAATCTCGATCTTTAGCTTCAAAAAAATAAAACAATTTTGTTAATCCTCAATAAAATATCCCAGTTAATAGCAGAAATTCATATTTGGTAGCTTCATCAAAAATAAAATTTTCAGATTATGAGATCATATACTCGATAAATAATAAACAAAACATTTTAAATTCAAAATATTAACTCAGATAAGCTAATTCTCCAGTTGGGTTAGTAAATGTTTCGAATTGCTGCTATTTAAATTCACTTCTTCAATGCTATTTTTTGATGAATGATTTTAAAATTGTACTATTATCAGCAGAACCAATGCCGAATATTGCTGATATTCTACCAGACAATAAAACAAAGCTTAAAAGGATTAAAAGTTAGTTTTAACTTCTTAATAAAATTAAACACTTTTTTACAAAAATGTCTATATCGTCAAAAAAAATGTTAGATCCGACATAAATTTTGCAAAATCTTGTCGATTCTGTTGGTTAAAAGATATCTTATGGTTAAGAAAAAGATTTGTCAGAAATAAATATAATGATTATATAAAGAATTTCTGAGGGGTTAAGCTTTTGCAGACAATACTATCAAGAATAAAAAAATTAGGATTTAATTGGCATTAATTAACAATCAAATGAATCTTATCAAAATAAATAGTATAATTCAATTTATAATCCACAAACAGGAACCATAAAAAAATTATTTTATGGCACAAAAGTTTAATATTACGATGATAAAGACTTGAAAAATTAACCACCAATTATAAGTGATTTTACTGGAATCATTTTAAATCCTCGCTTTGGAACATTATAAAATGCTTTACAATAATAATTTAATTTTAGTGTATAGATCAATGGAAAAGTTATAAAGAAGCAAATGTTCATCAAATAAGAACCTCAATATTTATTCATGTATATTAATCGTACATAATTTGATAGAGATATGGGACAGATGCAAAAAAATGAATAAACATTTTCATTCGATTTTACATTTTACCTTGATAGATATCTTTAAAAATATAAAAATCAAAAAAAATAGAAAGATATAATAATAACTTAATTAGTTCAAAAAAGAAATAAAATAAAATAACAAATCAATAGTGTACAACTATTATATAAAAAAATGGGATAATGTTATAAATATGCAGTATAATTAGATGGTTGGTTAGATAAATTACCATCTCAGGAAGATTTTTAAGAATAATATAATAAACTAAAATAAAATTTAGATGAAATTTAAAAAGAGCTCTAAAAAATATAAAGTAGAGAATAAAAATATCATTTGATGTATATATTTGTACATAGAGGAGATGCTGCTAGTGGTCATTATTGGGGTTATGGTAAAAATGGCATTAAATGGTATAAATTTGATATAAGATGTAAATAAATTTAATAATAACAAATATTGGCTGACATTTAAAAAACTTCATCTACTCCTTATGCTTTACTATATGTTAAATAGTCTCAAATTCCTAATTTCAACTATACTTATTATCTTTAAAAAACTCATTTTTAACAAAATCGTAATAAAATAAATGAATATTTGGATCTTAATCTTGCTGAATAAATCATAAGGTAAAATAACATAATGCACAATGAAATAAAAATGAGAAATAATGAAATATTTAAGAAAAAATCGTATTTAGATTATTTATCAAGATATAAAGCCATCAAAAATCTTCGTTCAAAACAACAGTAATAAATGTCTAAAATTAAAAATCCAAAATTTATAAAAATGTATTATTAATATTGTCTTAATTTTAGCACATTCTTACATTTCATAGGAGAATATTAACTTTGTAAATTTACAATATTTTAACAAAGCATTCTTTTTGCTTCATCAAACAAAATTGACAGTTAAAAGTTATTAAAAGACAAATATCTTCTATAAATAATACAGAAAAAGTTCAGAAAAAGCTGCAAAGGAGATTTTTGTCTACGAAATTATGCTGTAGTAGGCAAAGATCTATAAAAATATCGTAAATTATATCAATAATATCAATTACAATTGTTTTAAATTGTATGGGCTGTATATTTTACTCAATAATTTGAGAAGCTAAATAATTAATTGATAAAATATGATATACAAAATAATAAATTTTGCTTAATATAAATAAAGGATTAAATAAAAACATTTTTAACAACTGTTTTAAAGCTTTTAATAGTCAGAAATCAACTTAAAAATGACTAAAGCTATATAAATGCAGAGACATTAATTCAAAATTAATTATACATAGCAAAAGTCAATGATTAGATGTCTAAGTTAGCTGTTTTGAAATTAGTTATATATGGATTAAAGTTTGAAAATATGAGCTTAATGATGAATTTATCAGATATTTCTATTAAGCAAATTGCTATAATAAATGCTCAAAATAGTATTATTGTTCCAAAATATAATGATAAATCATCAATTATTTAATCAGCTAAAAACTGGATTTCCAATTATTTTAAGCATAATATCAAAAGATCCAGCTTAAATAATTAAAAAAATCTTCAAGAGAAAAAATCCTCAAGAAAAATATCTAGTTCTTAATTATCACCGTTGAAAAATTCAGTATTAATTTCAAATAGCAAAAGAAATTCAATATAAGATAAAAAAGAGGAGATATCAGTTTCCAAGAATGAAAATCTATTAATTTTAGATGTAAGATAAAATTGGAAATTTTAAGAACTTGAAAATTCCAGAAAATTCAATATATCTGATAGGATTAGAATATTCTTATAGAAAATGGGTTAAGTATTATAATTTTATAAGAATGTAACAAGTGAAAATAAGATATTTTCTATTGAATAAATATTGGGAAAAGGAATAATTTTAAATCAGCAAAAACAATAATAATCTTTGATATGAAATAAATATTCTATTATTATATAAATTCTTCTTATGAATAGATTTTAACATAAACTTAGAACAAATTTACATACTAAATCTGTTGAAGATATAATGACGAGAACTCATACATTTTTTGAAAGAACTCAAAATTTTAAAGTATCTACTCCTAAATTTGATAATATATCAACATATCTCAGAAAAGTAATATATAAATAATGATAGTTTTAAATCAATCGTTAAAATATGAATTTGGCCAAAAGAATAAATTAATGTTAAAGTGAACATAATCGTAATAAATATGCGAAACAATGGAAAAAAGTAAAAAAATTTATAAAAGTAAGATCTAATTTCAAACCACAACTTGCTGCTAAATAACCTAAAATTTATAAATTTTAATAAATTCCAGGACGTGGGCGCTTGTTAATCAATATTAATTTAACTGAGTTAACTTCATTCATGAAACTTCTTAACTCTAAATGTTATTATTTATTAAAATTTCAATTAGGTTCAAAACAATTGATCGCAAACAAATAATTTTTAACCTTTTAAACAGCTATGAACTATGGTTGCACTTTTTTTGCACCATCTTTCCTTAAAAAACATCCAATTAATGTTAAAATCATAAAAATAATATAAAATGATATGTTCACAGCAGGGTGTTTTACTTTAAAATTAGATGGAGAAAATTAACAAAAAGCTTAAATTATAAATAAATCAGGAAAAATAATAGGCTATATAGCATTTAAAATCAAAGTTGAAGTAATATAAAAAAACAAAGAATAGCCTTAAAATAACTAAAATTAATGCGTAGATAATTAATAAAAATAAAATCATAATTAAGTTGATTTTATATGATTGTTTATATTATTTATGAAATTATTAAATTTCTCTTATTTAATTCATATAATTATTTTAATTTATTCATAGAATATACCAAATATATTTATTTTAAAACACTATGATTAATCAAGATTCAATTTATGTTACTAATTATTATTTTTAAAAATAAGATATAATATCAATATGCTTATTGAGTCGTTACTTTAAGATGTAGCCATCCATCCTTTTATAAATCTTTAAAATTGAATTTTAGAAATTACTTTACTGTCAAAGTTTGATCTACAAATTTTTTATTATACCAAAAAAATATAGAATCCTTTGCTGTAATTATTCCATGTGAATGTTTAATTATATAACTTCTCATTTTCTATTGCTATTAACTCATTGTTCGGTTTAAAGTAATTAGTAATCTATTTATAAATAAAAATACTTGCACATTTTTAGATCAACCCTTTTACCTCCATGTTCAATGTTTAAAATTACAGGACAATACTATGGATTTTTTTGCAAAAAGTATATAGAATGTTCTTTGCGTTGTTATGGAGTTAAAGCCATGAATGCTTCATAATTAATAGCCCTTCGATACTCAGCCATATAAGCCTATATTATAAATTATTCTTATAATTAAATTTATAAGCTATATAATATTTTATCAAATCATTTCTAGTCATATTTTTTATGATAATAATTATATTTTTTAACGCCATTTGCCCCTCCTGAAGATGTACTGAATTGCATTCCGCCTTGGCTTGTTCCTGAAGAACTGAAATGCATTCCTCCCTGAGTTCCTCCTTGTGTTCCTCCATCACGTTCAATTATGTATTTTTGAGATTCAACTGATTGAGCAACATTAACATTGTGAGATATTGATGGACGAACATAATGAGAAGATGTAACTGTATTATTATTGGTATATCCAGATCTATAAGTAGCGGCACTACCTGCTAAATCTTTGTTATATTCAACTTGAATTCCTGAATTATAGCCTTGAATAGAACCATTATCATATACTCCGAGATTAATATTTCCACCATTCATATATTATTGATAATTTTAGCCGTATTATTAACCTTCAGATGCCCTTTCAACATGAGATATAACAATTGATCTTTTACCTTCTTCTCTTTATCGAGGACTTATTGATCTTGATGTTCCAATAGTTTTTTTAGGACTTTGATATTATCTTTCTATTTCTCTTAGCAATGCCATTTATTTTTATGCCATTTGAAGTTTCAATAATAAAGATTAAATTTCTTTTTTTAATCTATTATTTTATAATTAAAGTCCTTTTTGTGCTGCACTACCATTTTTGTTTTGATCTATAAGAGTTTTCAATCTTGTAATTTATATTTAATAATTTCTGATCTATGTAGTTTTTGTTGAAGATTTATCTCTTATAATTCTATTTAATCTTTCAATTTATGCCTATAAAGAATGGATATTTTTATTATTATTATTTTCTCCTATTTGGTTAAGTTGTTGAGTTAAATGAGTAACTTGATATTATAAATTTTTAATTATAATATTACTTTCAGCGTTTGTATTTTATCTGTATCTGCCTGTTCTCAATTTCTATTTAAGCAATTAAATTTCTTTTTATTTTTATCTCAATATGCTTCCCATTAAATCTTCTATAAATTTATGGCCTAAATATCTTGTTGGTTCATAACTTTAAGTTTACATATGATTATGTCTATCAATTATATCATCAAACTTCTTTATTAATACTGTGAAAGCCATTGATAGAGAAGGATTGTCCTTACTTAAAGAATTTATGATAGCAGCATTTGTATTTTTATTTTAAATTAAAGTACTAATCGTTGCATCTAAAATTCCTCTTAATTTTAGGTTTTCTGCTGCTAAACTTTCATTAACTCTTTTAGTTGTTTTTATTTATTAATTTGCACCTTTAACGATATTTGCTAGAACGAATCGTTCTTCTAAAAATGATTTTAACATAAGTTGATGATTGTTAGTCCATCCTCCCATTTTTGAAAACTTTTTATCGAGAGAATGTTCGAATTCTTTTAATTGACTGCTTAATTTACTATTAATATCACGAATTTTTCCATCAAAGTTTAATCTAAAGATGAAGTTTATATCATCTTCAAGTTATAAATTAACTTCAGGATGAGTTCTCTTTATTCTAGAAATTTCAGCTATTAATTTTTATATTAATAATACTTTGGCCAAATCTTATCGAACTTATGTTTAACTTTTTGGCATAGGCACTTTAACTATTCTGTCTTTCTCCTTTTCAACCACTTTTTCTCTAATTATTTAATGAATCTTAGGATATTTGATAAATCTTCTAAATTTAGCAAGATATTGTTAAATAAGATTAATTCTTGGTGCTGCACTAGGTTGTAAGCTTTTTAATTTATTTAATTCTGCTAAAAATTAAGCAAATCCTCTTTCAAGATCTTCTCCTATTCTTTTGTATTATTGAGCTTCAACAGTTACATCAACATCAACACTAACATTAACATCATTATCAATAAGTTCATGAACATATTTAAGAACTTCTACAACTTGAGGCATAACAACTATTTTTTCACATATTTTTTACATAACATACGGAACTTATAAAATTCTATCTTGAGTAATAATCACTGGATCTCTTTATTTTTACATAACTTGAGTAATTACTTTCAAAGTTTATTAAAGGCAATTAACTCTTGTTTATATAACTTTTTCTTTTTATCTTATTAATTATTTTTAAATTTAAAGGTTTACTGTCTTCATATTAGTATTTACTCTCTATGGTCCAGGAATATTTTTTTCATGTCTTTCTTTTATAACTTCTACTTCTTTTAATAAATGTGGCACTTATATTAATTTTTATACTAATCTTTCGATGTATTTGTTGACATTAACAATTTTTGGGACAATTTTTTAAACTATTTATATTGTTGGTGGAGTAAAGACTACTTTAGGTTATTTTTCAAATTCAAATATCTTAGGTATTTCTTGAACACATGGTACAAGTTTTTCTATATAATAAGGTATTTATTTGATAGATTAAATATTAGTATTAATAGCTACTATTTTCTCCTCAATTCTTTCAACTTATTGAATTTGTTTTTAAATATAAACTTTAGGAATTTATTTAAATTAAGTCTTTTTTTGAACGACGACTTTTTATTATATTTGAGGAATAATTTGTGCTTATCTCTTCAAATTATTTTTTTAAATAATTTTTTATACAACTTGAGTTACTGGTTCAACATGTACAGTTTATGTATTTATGTAAACAGGTACAGTTTTTTACAAATAAACTGGAACAGGACATTAAATAGGTTGATAAATTACTTTTTATACAAATTATACTTCTTTCTTTTCATATGGAACAGTTATAATTTTATCAATATGCATTTATACTGGAACTTAATGCCTTTCAACTACAACACGCTCTTTTTAAATTTGTTATATTTTAACATTAGTACGAGTTTCAATATCTTTCACCATGATTTGATCTGAAGGTACTTAAACTGGACGATCAACTGTGATATAAACTATTTTTTAACATTATATTTCTTTTGGTACCTCAACATTCATATATTGTGGAATGTAATGAATTTCAGGAGGCATATTTACAGGTACTTGAACAACTTTTTCTACTATTTTCTACAAAATTTGTGGAACTTCAACTATTTTTTAAATTATTCTTGGAACAACAACAATCTTTTCTACAACTTTTTAGACTTATACGAGTTTAGGTACTTAGACTAATCTTTATATAATTTTTTCTTTAACTGTAGGAATTTATTTGATTTTTTCAAAGTAAATTTATTGATTTACTACTTTTTATTATCTAACTAATATAGGAATCTATTATTTCATGACGAATGGAACATTTTTAATGATTTATACAGGTTTTTCCTCAATCATAATAACATGTTTTAATACCTCAACAGGAACATGCTTTTATATCTATACTGTTTAAATGAAAGGAACTTGATGTATTTATGTTTATACTCTTGTTTGTGGAACAATCACTGGAACATTAATGAATTTTTATACTTATCTTACCTCAGTTCTAGTTTCAACAATTATTTTTGGCACACTTATCTCAATTATTTGAGGTTATTTAACTACTTTTAAAACTTACTTTATGACCTAAATTTATTTAGGAGGTTTTTAAATAATTTTTTAAACAGTTACTATTTTTTATACTATTTGTGGAACTTGAACTATTTTTTATTCAACATGAATAACTGGAACTACTTTTTCAATATATTATTTTACTATTTCAACTCTAGTTTATATATGTGGAACTATTTCTGGTATTTTCTCATACTTAATGACTTAAACTATTTTTTAAATGACTTGAGGTACGCAAACAACCTTTTACTTTTAGATTATTTTTTCAACAACTTTTTCAACAAAAACTTCTACTTATTTAACAACTTATTTTTCAGTTTCCAAATATCTAACGACTTATTTAATAACTTATATAGGTTGAAGTTCTTTTTGAATAATTATTTTGTCTTTTTATACTATAACTGGTTTTTAGATTTCTACAATCTTTTCAACAAACATTTATTCAGGTTGTATTTTAGTTTTTTAACGAACTTAAACTGCAACTCTTTAGTTAACTTAAGGATGAGAAACTACTTTTGAAGTATGAGACATTAATTCTACAGGCTTTTATCTATACAACGGAACAGGTTGATAGGCCTGAACAATTAAAGCTTTTTAATCAACAGCCATCATGGGTTTTTGAAGTGATACAGCTTATGTACTAAGTTGATTAGTTACATATTTTTATGGAACTCTTATAATATTATCAACAACTTTTTATATTATTTTAGGAACTTCAACTATTTTAGGGACTGGTCTATAAACTTTTAATATATCATCAACATCAACTAAATCCATAATTTAAGCACGAATCATTCCAATAACTCCTTAATCAATCTCAAATACTATTCCTTTTTATCTCTTAATTCTTTACATTTATTATAATAAAGCTTTAATCAATACTCTTAAATGGAATTCAGCTTTTCTGTTCTTTTATGAGCTATAAGCATATACATTTTCAACTTTAACTGTTTGAGGAACATATTTTACTATTTCTATTATATTATCTAATGAATCAACTTGAATTGCATCCAACATTTCATCATTTAAAAATTAAGTAAGTCTTACATCCATTTAACCTTTTAATTTCGGATATTTTTCATGAATTTTTCTAACATGAATAATTAAGGCATTGATTAAGAATTTAGTTCTAGCATCTTGAACAGGAACTTATTTTGTAATTTTAATTTATTTTTAAACTTAAACAATTCCATTAACACTAACATTAACTCTAGTGTTGGAAGCCTTTAGTTTATCTAAAATTCCTGAATCAACTGAGATATTAAGACCTGGATTTTGCCTTGCCAATAATTATATTTGATGTCTATATAAATTGGATGCGATTGCAAACTTTTATTACATGAATTTGACATTATCATCTTACTTTCTTCTTAATTATCCATTTTATAATTTTGTTTTTAATATACTGTTTCGAGGTAGAGCTAAAATCAAAGTTTATAAACTATTTTATAAATCAGTTAAAGTAGATTATTTTGATTTAAGTTTACTTATTTATCTTTATAATTGAGATAAATGATTTTTAATACCGTTATTTTGTGCATTTCCTTATTCTTATATTTTCAAAAATCTTAATATTTATCTCATTTCATTAGAATTTGAGAAACTAGATTGAGATTTAATTTTGTCGAGAGCTGATGATCTTATTTAGAGTTGTCTTCTTAGTTAAGCTATCTGGGCGTTTTTTTGAGCTACTAAATTCGTCAAATTTTATAACTAAAATTGAAGCTTTAATGATTTTTATGCTTATATCCTTAATTTTTAATCGTAAGTTCCTAATCTTCTATCTTTGTCCCAAAGTTAATTTTATTTATCATTGAGTAATTTCGAATAATCAATACTTCTATGCATTCCTGATGGATCATTTGAATTTAAATATAGTCCTCGTCTCATTGTTCCTTCTAATTAATGTTCAAGTAAAAGAAGACGTTTATTGAAATCTTCCTTATGATCACCTTCAAATACTACTCGATTGCTGCTATCAAATTCTTTCAAAAGTGATAGTAACAAATCTTTAGTATGTTTTAAAGTTGCAAATTCAGTATGCCCACTTATTATTATTTTATCTTCATTTTCAAATTAAACGTTATGATGAAGATTTCTTTAATTACCGTGTTAATGAGCTCTACTAGAGTTTATTATATATTTAGAAGAAGCCTGATTAATTGTGTTTCCTCCTGAGTTAATTGTTCTCGAAGATGAGATTCTAATTTGCTGATTTGGCTAATTATAGGATATTGATCCTTATCTAATTTAGTCACTAATTACCTATATTAATTGCTGCTGTTAAGTAGATCTCTGTTTCCTGCTTGAGTGATAACTTTCCTGTTAGAAGTATATGAATTTGTATTTAATGTACGTTTATGTTCGTCCATTTATAAAAAATATAAAATTCAGTAGAAGATTTAGTTTAAAAATCAATATTAAAAAGGCAAGTAAATATTTCGAAAGATAATTAATGTATAAATAAATTAGCCAAATATACCCTTCTTTTAAATACGTTATTTTATTATTTAAATAATAAATAAATACTATTAATTAAGGAAGTAATTAATAATAAATAAGATTTCAAACATTCTTGAGTTTATTAATGACAAAAATAACAAAAAATATATTTTATCATCGACTTTCTTCAGCATATATGAGATAAGTTATATCATTTTATCTTATTTGTATTGAATGATAGATAGTATACAATAATATTTTATATATAGTATATTATAGAAGAATTTAAA
>Ga0169931_10009837_pt1 | contig 13723 bp, 10 predicted proteins | sample Kivu_15m_20L_FD_129675 | JGI IMG/M metagenome (GOLD analysis project Ga0169931, IMG submission 129675) | Freshwater microbial communities from Lake Kivu, Western Province, Rwanda to study Microbial Dark Matter (Phase II) - Kivu_15m_20L... | ecosystem: Environmental > Aquatic > Freshwater > Lake...
ACGGCACTCGAGGGCACCACCGTGCACACCGCCGAAGGCTCCCTCGACCCGCAGGCCGTGATCGTGGCCACCGAAGGCCCCGCCGCGTCCCGTCTGCTCGGGCTGCCAGCGGTGGGCTCGCGGGCCGTGTCGTGCGTGTACTTCGGCGCCCCGAGCGCACCGGTGGACGATCGCCTGATCGTGCTCGACGGCACGGGTGTGGGCCCCGTGCTCAACGTCGCCGTCATGTCCAATGTGTCCAGGGCCTACGCCCCCGAGGGCCGCCACCTGATCGCCTGTGCCATTCCGGGCCGTGTGGACGGCGACCTCGAGGGTGAGGCACGAGCGCAGTTGCGAGGCTGGTGGGGCCCCCAGGTCGACGACTGGCAGCATCTGCGCACGTACCGGATCGACCACGGCCAGCCCGACCAGTCACCGCCGTTCACCCCCAAGAAGTCGGTGACGCTCGGCGGCGGACGCTTCGTGTGCGGCGACCACCGCGACACCGGCAGCACGCAGGGAGCCCTGTTCTCGGGGCGCCGTTGCGGCGAGACTGTGGTGCGCGCACTCTCAGCGACGAGCCAAGGAGTACCACGATGAGCGACGACAAGATCGTGCGGGTGTCACGGATGATCCCCGCCGAACCGCAGGCCATATTCGACCTGCTCGCCGACCCGCGCCGCCACGCCGATATCGACGGATCGGGCAGCGTGAAGGCTGCCCGTGTGAATGCGCCCGAGCGCCTGAGCCTGGGGGCCCGCTTCGGCATGGACATGCGCATCGGACTGCCCTACCGCATCACCAACGAGGTCGTCGAGTTCGACGAGCCGCGCCAGATCGGGTGGCGCCATTTCGGTGGCCACGTGTGGCGCTATCGCCTCGAGCCGGCAGAGGGCGGCACGTTGGTGACCGAGGAGTTCGACTGGAGCACCAACAAGTCGCCGATCATGCTCAAGGTCATGAAGGCCACCGAGCGCAACAGGGTGGCCATGGAGGCCACCCTGAAGCGTTTGGAGACGTTGTTCAGTTCGTGAGGGTCAGGCCTTCACGGCCTGGATGTCCAGGGAGATCTTGACCCTCTCACCCACGAGCAGGCCCCCCGTGTCCAGTGCCATGTTCCATTCCAGGCCGAAGTCGCGGCGGTCGATCTCGCCCTCGGCACTGAACCCGGCGCGGGTTCCGCCCCACGGGTCGGCCGACACGCCGTCGAACTCGAGTTCCAACTCGACCGACCTGGTCACACCCTTGATCGTGAGGTCGCCCACCAGGACGTAGTCGTCGCCTTCGCCACGCACCGCGGTGGAGGCGAAGGTCATCGTCGGGAAGCGCTCGACGTCGAAGAAGTCGCTCGTGCGCAACTGGGCATCGCGTCCGTTGTCGTCGGTGGACACCGACGCCATCTCGACCGAGGCGACCACCGATGACGCCAGTTGGTCCTCGCCGATGGTCACCGTGCCCGTGAAGGTTCCGAAGCGGCCCCGCACCTTCGACACCATGAGATGGCGAACCATGAAGTTCACACTGGAGTGCGAGGGGTCGATGTTCCAGGTACCGGGGGTGAGTGTTGTCGTGTTCATGCGATCCAGTTGATCACATTTTCATTGTGCACGCAACATTTGATTGGTCAACCGATACCTTGGCCCAGTAGAGTGGCGTCGTGCCGGGCACCGACACCACACCGTGGCTGGACGCTCTCGAGATGACCGCTTGGCGCGCCTACGTCGAGACGTACGCCGACCTGATGGCGGCACTCGACGCCGACCTGAAGCCTCACGGCCTGTGCGTCGGCGACTATCAGGTGCTCGTGTACCTGTCCGAGAGCGACGACGACCGACTGCGGATGTGCGATCTGGCGGAGCGCCTGCAGCTGTCGCCCAGCGGCCTGACCCGTCGACTCGACGGTCTGGTGGGCGGCGGGTTGGTGGCCCGCGTCGACGCCGACGACGACCGCCGCGTGAAGATGGCCGTTCTGACCGACACCGGGCGTGCGGTGCTGGAGCGCACGGCGCCACATCACGTCGCCAGCGTGCGTCGCCATCTGATCGACCTGTTGAGCCGGGAGCAGCTCGAGGCCCTGGCAACCGCCTTCGCCACCGTTCGCACCCATCTGGACGACACGGGGCCTCGGTCTCCTGCGGGAGAAGCGACGTGAGCGCACCGCTTCCCCTCCCCCGGGGTTTCACCTGCCATGTGACGAACATTGGCATCAAGGACACCACCGACGACTTCACCGTCGTGGCGGCCGATGCCACGGCAACCGCAGCGGGGGTGTTCACCCGAAGCCGGTTCGCCGGCCCCAGCGTGCTGGTGAGCCGCGACCATGTGGCCGACGGCACCGCCCGCGCCGTGGTCGTGATCTCGAAGAACGCCAACGTGGCCACGGGCCCCGAAGGTCTGGCCCATGCCGGCGAACTGGCGGCCGGAGTGGCGGCGGCCATCGGCTGCGCACCCGAGGAGGTGCTGGTGGCCTCGACGGGCGTCATCGGGCGGCGCTACCCGATGCACCGGGTGCGGGCCGGACTGGCGGCACTGTCGTACCCGTTCCCGGGCACCGATGCCGGTGCCGTGGCCCGGGGCATCATGACCACCGACACGGTCCCCAAGACCGCGCAGGCCCTGGTGGGGGACGGACCTGCCCGCGTGGTGGGGGTGGCAAAGGGCGTCGGCATGATCGAACCCGACATGGCGACCTTGATCACGTTGCTGTTCACCGATGCCGCCGTCTCGGCGCCGGACCTCGACGCCATGTTCCGGCGCGTCATCGACACCACGTTCAACTGCGTGTCGATCGACACCGACACGTCCACCAGCGATACCGCCGTGATCCTGGCCAGTGGGGCCGCCGGCCCCGTGGACCCGGTCGCCCTCGAGAAGGCGATACACCACGTGGCCCTGCAACTGACCAAGGCGGTCGCCCGCGACGGCGAAGGTGCCGAGAAGTTGATCGAAGTGCACGTGGACGGCGCCCGCGACGGCGCCCAGGCCAAGCGCGTGGCGAAGTCGATCGTGAACTCGCCCCTGGTCAAGACGGCGGTGCACGGCGCCGATCCGAACTGGGGTCGCGTGGCGATGGCCGTGGGCAAGTGCAGCGACGACACCGACATCGACCCCGAGCGGGTGGTCATCCGGTTCGGCGAGCAGGAGGTGTACCCCCGGCAGCTCGACGAGACCGGTCTGGCCGAGTTGTCGCAGCGGTTACGCGCCCCCGACGTGCGCATCCATGTGAGCCTGCACATCGCCGAGGGTCTGGCCACCGTCTGGGGTTGCGACCTGACCGATGGCTACGTGCGCATCAACGCCGACTACACGACCTGACGCGTCACTTCGGTGGCATGCGGATGCCGCCGTCGCACCGGATGGTCTCGGCGTTGAGGTAGCTGTTGGTCACGCACTCGACCACGATCGAGGCGAGTTCCTCGGGATAGCCGAGGCGCTGCGGGAACAGCACACCCTTCTGCAGATTGGCCTTGAACGCCTCGCTGCCTTCGCCCTGGCCGTAGATCGGGGTGTCGATGAGACCCGGCGCCACGGTGTTCACCCGGACGCCGATGGCGGCGAGGTCGCGCGCCACCGGAAGCGTCATTCCCACGACGCCACCCTTGGAGCTGGAATAGGCCGCCTGACCGATCTGGCCGTCGAAGGCGGCCACCGAGGCGATGTTGACGATGGCGCCCCGCTCGCCGTCGGCGAGGGGCTCGCTGAGGCTCATCGCCGTGGCCGCCAGGCGGATGCAGTCGAAGGTGCCGATGAGGTTGACGGCGATGACCTTCTTGTAGGCGTCGAGGTTGGCCGCCGAGTCGTACGAGCCGTCCTTGCCGACGGTGCGCTGCGCCCAGCCGATGCCGGCCGAGTTCACCAGCACCCGCAACGGACCCATCGACTTGGCCATTTCCACCGCATTGACGATGTCGTCGGTGTTGGTGACGTCGACCTTGGCGAAGGCCCCGCCGATCTCGTCGGCCAGGGCCTGGCCCCGAGCCTCCTGAAGGTCGGCGACGACGACCTTGGCTCCCTTGGCGGCGAGCATGCGGGCAGCCGCCGCACCGATCCCCGACGCCCCACCTGTCACGATTGCGCTTGCACCTGTGATGTCCATGGCGGGGCAGGCTAGGCCGAGGGTGTGGCAGGGGGCCACCTGGCCGGGTCAGCCCCCCGGCGGCGGGCCGATCATGGCGAGTGTGTCGGCGAAGCGCGTGGGACCCACCGGCGTGAAGTCGCCCAGCACACCGCCGGCCACGTCGATCAGCACATGTGTGGCGGCGGACCCTCGCACGCACAGCATGCCCGAGGCGCCCAGGGCCACCACCGTCGAGTTGGCCACCGTCTGACCCCGGTCGTAGGCCAGCAGCGGCGTGGTGGGTCGCGCCTCCTCGCAGGGCCACACGAGCAGCGAACCGGCGGCGGCGGGGTTCACCGTGGTGAGGTTGACCACCACGGCCCGTGCACCCGGCACCACCTCGCCCACATCGACCTGCATGGTCGTGCGGCGACCCTGGTAACCGCCCAGGCCCACCCGGGTGTCGAGGACGCGCACCGGCCCCACCGCCGTGTAGCCGGCGATGAACAGTGCCTCGAGGTCCACCAGCACCTGGGCAGGTGCCGAGGCGAAGCCGCACAGGCGCCGGTCGGCCGGAACGGGCACCACCACGGAGTTCGCCACCGTCTGCCCGCGCACGAAGTTCACGAGCGAGGCCTCGGGACGCGCCTGGTCGCAGGGCCACAGCGTGACGAAGCCGGAGGCGGCGGGATCGGTGACGGTCAAGGTCAGCGCCGCCGCCTGGGCGGCCTGGGGGATGCGCAGCCGAAAGCGCGTGACCGGCCCCCTGCTCGAACTGAGCGCCAGCCGCGAGTCGACCAACCGCCGGGGCGGTTCGAGGGGCAGCAGGCCGGCCCCGAAACGACTCGACACGTCGACCCTGATGTGCATGGCGGTCGAGGCGTACACGCATAGGTCACCGTTGGCGGCGGCCGGCACGATGACGGTGTTGATCACCGTGGCACCCGGCACCACGTTGGCCACCGACGTGTCGGGCCGATCGGCGTCGCACGGCCACGCCGTGACATAACCCGCAGCAGCCGCATCGAACGCCGTCACCGTGGCGGTCACGCCACGGGCTCCGGCGCCGACGGGCACGCGCAGCACGCGCCCCGGTGTCAGCTTGCTCGGGGTGCGCGGTGTCGTCGGCGTCGACGGTTCGTCGTCACCGCCCGTATCGCCACCGTCATCGCCGCCCCCATCACCGCCGTCGGACGGCGGCAGTTGGCTCACATCCAGACTGCCCGCTGCGTTGGCGCCGGTGGGCGACGGCCGAGATGCTCCGACCGGTGCCGTCCCGGTGACCATGGTGAGGACCTGGTCGCGCAGCCACAACGACTTCTCGGTGGTGCCGGTCAGCGAGAGGTGAACGCCGTCGTTGCGCTGCCCGTAATCGAAATACCACCGGTCCGCACCGCTGCGGCCGCTCTGGGCCTGCCAGTCGAACAGGGTCAACTGCGGCCACCGAGTGCGCGCCTCGCGCAGCACGGCATTGGTGGGAGCGTAGACACTCCTTCGCTCGCCCAGTGTGATCCATCCGACCTTCTGCACCCCGCGGTCCACCAGTGCCCGCATCACCTGATCGACCATGGCGGCGCTGAAACGGGTCCCGTCGTTGTAGCCGAGGCCGATGACGGCATATCGAGGCGACCCGGTCAGCGAGCGGGCCAGGGTCAGGCCGTCGGTGGGTACCGCACCCGCCGCCACGGTGCGCCGGCTGGCGACGGCATCGAACTGGGCGGCGTCGAACACCCCGTTCAGCAGGGTGGGCAGGGCTCCCGTGATCCGGGTCATGCCATCACCCACCGAGTCGCCCAGGAACACCAACCCGTCCGGCACCTGGGCACCGCGGGTGACCGCCCGGGCCACGAACGAGCCCGACGGAAGCCCGAGTCCGGTGCGCAGGGTCTCGTGGCGGATCGTGCACGAGCCCGCCGGACCCGTGAGGCGCAGTCGCACGCCGTAGCCGGCGGTGAACCGCTGCGCCACCAGGGTGGGGTCGGCCTCGTGGCGCACGGCCGTGAGCACACCGCCGTGCCCACTGCAGCGCGACAGCAGCTGCGCCGGCGTGACCAGACGGGTCCAGGAGTAGCGGGGGTTGGGCCCCGTGTCGTCACCGTCGTCGACCACCGAGGGGAACGCGCCGCCGGCGGTGCGGCCACCGCTCGACGCCGTGTACTCCGTCGAGATGACCGCCCCGCCCCGACGCAGCACCATGCCGGCCGTGTCGGCGACGGCGATCGTGCCGTTGGGGCGCTCAGCACTGGCCCCGCCGTACACCTGGCACGACATCGAGTCGCAGGTCTTGGCGTAGCTGAAGCGGCGGCCGGAGGCATTGGCCGCTCCCTGCGCCAGGGCGTACGTGCGGGCGGCGACCGCCTGGGCCCGCAGTGCGTGCAGGCCCCGCCCCCCGCCGGCATCACCCCAGGCGTCCGACATCTCGCGCGAGACGATCCCCCGCACGTAGTCCTCGAGTGCCACGTCGTTGATGGTCACGTTCTCACCGGAGGAGCCGTTGGCGACGGCGATGACCCCCCGGTACCTCACCAGGCCACTGGGGGTGCACAGGCCGAGCAGATCGCCCACCGGGGTGCCGGCGGCGTCGTTGACCGGTGTCGAGAAGGCGACGATCGGCTCGCCAGCGGCACCCGAGGCCGTACCCAGCAACTCCCAGCCGGCGTTCGACTCGTTCAGCGACACGCGCGCCGCAGCCGCCGTACCCGCACCCCAGACACCGTCGCTCGAGCCGCCGTACCGGCCCGCGGCGCGCGCGGCGTCCTGGAAGAGCACCACGGCGGCGGCGGTCATGGGGCCGTAGGACCCGTCGACACCGCCCGGGTTGTAGCCCACCTCGGTGAGGAACTGCTGCACGGCTCGCACCCCGTCGCCGGTGGCACCACGGTCCAGGGGACCGTCGGGAAGGCCCAGCGAACCCGACGCCACGCAACTGGTGGCCGCCCTGCCCCACACCTCGTAGGTGCGCTCCTGGCCGCTCAACTCACGGGCCTTCAGGGCCCCGAAGGTACGCCCGGTCGGGTCGCCCACCCACTGGGCCTGCGCCGTCGACGACACCACGATGGTGGAGCCCGGATACAGCGGGCTCGACCGGGTGGTGCGCATGGCGGTCAGTTCCACCACCATGCGACCCGGCGTCACACCGGTGAAGTCGGCATCGGTCACCGATCCCAGTTGTGTGTCGCCGTAGTAGTGGCCGAGGATCTGCTGCCAGGTCCATCCCTCGTCCACGGCGTACCCGAAGGCACCCCACTGGCTCATGCCGCGGCCGTGACCGAAACCCCCACCCTCGAGCACCACCGCCACCACGTCGTCGGCGCCCGCCCGGGCCGGCGTGACGCCTCCTCGAACTCCTGCGGTCACCAGGGTGCACACGACCAGCGCAGCAGCGACCAGGGCGCGTGCGCGCCAGCGATGCTCGGAAGGTCGATGCACCCGGCGAACGCTAACGACCCGGGCGCCGGGAGTGGTGTCACCCCCATGCGCCCCACCCCGTTCAGCGCCCGGGAATGGCCGCCACCGCCAGGCGGTCGACGAGGTCGTTCATGCGGTCACCGCTGTGGCCCTTCACCCAGCGCAGTTCCGGGCGTCGCTCCAGGTACAACTCGACCAACGGCTCCCACAGATCCACGTTGGCCACCGGTTTGCGCTGTGCGTTACGCCAACCGTTGGCCTGCCAGCGCTGCCACCACCGGTCGTGGAAGCACTGCACCACGTAGTTCGAGTCGGACACGATCACCAGGTCGCCGGGCACGACTCTCAGCGCCTCGACGACGGCGGTCAACTCCATGCGCTGGTTCGTCGTGCGGGCCTCGCCACCCGATGCCCAGGGCTCGCCCAATGGCGCCACGGCCCACGCCCAGCCCCCGGGTCCGGGATTCCCCGAACACGCGCCATCGGTGTACACGGTCACGGTGCCCTGGGAACTCGTCGTCACTTTGCCATCATGACCGGCGTGAACCGCCGCCTCCTGCCTTTCGTCATCGCCGCCCTGGCGGGCGCGCTGGCCGTGGCGGCGACCCCCGGCCCCACGCAGGCAGACGGCATCGTGGTGCGCGAGATCGTGATCGACGACCTGGGACCGCTCGGCCCCGTGACCGTCATCGGCGACTCGGTGCTGGTTGGCGCCTCGTATTCGCCGTCGCTGCCCGTTCGTCTGGCCGAACTGGGCTGGGGCCCCATCCGCTTCCGAGCCAGTGGCGGCGGCTCCACCGGCTTCCACCTCGACGACCGTCACGAGGCCTCGCTGCGCAACTGGGTGCGTTGGTGGCGCGCCTTCGGCTGGGACGCCCCCACGGTCATCGTGAACCTGGGAGCCAACGACGCCGGCATCTGCTCGGGCAACACCGCACGGTGCGCGGCGGCCATCCGCCACCTCATGGACCAGATCGGCCCCGGCCCCACCGTGGTGTGGGGGAAGATCACGCACCTGTACGCCAGCCACTCGGGCGCATGGAACGCGGCGTTGGACCAGGTGGCGGCGGAGCGACCGAACCTGATCCTGTGGGACTGGCCCACCGCTCAAGTGGTCCACGGCATCGGACTGTCGGGCGACCGCATACATCTGGCCGGTACGGCACCGTACGTGAAGCGGTCCGCCGTCATGGCCCAGGAGATCACCGATCTGGTGGCGGTGGCCCGACCCCAGGCATCGGCCACCGCAGTCCTGCCGGCACCGGCGGCAGAACCGGCCACCTACATGCCCGCGAGTCCGCAACGCCTGCTCGACACGCGCCTCGACCCGGGCCTTCGGGGTCGTCCGGTCGCCGCCGGGCGCGCCCTGCGCATCGCGCTTCAGGGCAAGGTGGCACCCGGCACCACGGCCGTGGCGGTGGGGATCACCTCCACCGGAACGACCGCCCCCGGCTACGTCACGATCTGGCCGTGTGACGGCCCGGCGCCCGAGGCCTCGGCGGTGAACACCGTGGTGGGAGGCGACCGCACCGCCCAGGCGGTCGTGGCGGCGACCAACGTGGTGTGCATCAGGTCGTCGACGGCCACACACCTCGTCGTCGATCTCCAGGGATCCTTCGCCAGCGGCAGTGGGGGGAGCCGCCTGCAACCGATCACGCCTCGGCGCGTGATCGACACCCGCGCCACGGGACGGGCACGCCAGGTGTCCTTCGCCGCGCCTGCGGGCGCTACGGCCGTGGCCGTCACGGTGACCGCCACCGGCCCCGCGACCGACGGCATTCTCAGCGCCCATCCGTGCTCGAAGGCCGCCGACAGCCCGGTGGTCAGCGTGACGGCAGGGGGTACGGCGGCGGGCACCGCCTACGTGCCGTCGGGCGCCGACGGGCGGGTGTGTGTCACGGCCTCGAACGACACCGACATCGTGGTGGACCTCACCGGCTCGTTCCACCGTGGCAGCACCGGACTCCGCTTCGTTCCCGTTGCCCCCACCCGACTGCTCGACACACGCCTGGGCACCGGCGGATGGCGGGGTTTCCACGGTCGGGGCCAGACGCTGGACCTGGTCGCCGGACCCTCCGGGGCCCAGGCGGTGACCGGCACGCTCACGCACATCGCGCCCACGGCCCAGAGCCACCTGAGCGCCTCACCCTGCCCCCAGGCCGGGGGCACCTCGAGCGTCAACACGGCGCCCGGCCAGGTCATGGCGGTGTCGCTGACCGTGGGTGTGTCGTCGCAGCGACGGTTGTGCGTGACGGCCTCGGCGCCGGGGCACACGGCCTTCGACCTCACGGGGTATTGGCGCCGCTGAACCACGGGCGGATGCGAGACTGACCCCATGATCTTCGACGGGTCCGTACATCAACTCCCCGATATCGACCCCACCGAGACACAGGAGTGGCTCGACTCGTTGGTCGGGGTGATCGAGGAGCGGGGCAAGACCCGCGCCCGCTACCTGCTGTCGCGCCTGCTCGACCGGGCACGTGAATCGCAGGTCAGCTTTCCCGCAACCGTCTCCACCCCCTACGTCAACACCATCCCCCGTGAGCAGGAGCCGTGGTTCCCCGGCGACGAGCACATCGAGCGGCGCATCCGCGCCTACATCCGCTGGAACGCCGCGGTGATGGTGGGGCATGCCAACAAGGTGGCCGACGGGATCGGTGGCCACCTGTCGACCTTCGCCAGTTCGGCCAGCCTGTACGAGATCGGCTTCAACCACTTCTTCCGGGGCAAGGACGACGGCAACCCGGGTGACCACGTGTACATACAGGGTCACGCCGCACCCGGCATCTACGCCCGAGCGTTCCTCGAGGGTCGCTTGGAGCGCGCCGACCTCGACGCCTTCCGCCGGGAGATCGCCCGCCCCGGCCGCGGTCTGTCGAGCTACCCCCACCCGCGGCTCATGCCCGAGTTCTGGGAGTTCCCCACGGTGTCCATGGGCCTGGGGCCCATCAGCGCCATCTATCACGCCCGGTTCAACCGCTACCTCGCCAACCGCCGCATCGACGACACTGCCGCCAGCCGGGTCTGGGCATTCCTGGGCGACGGCGAGACCGACGAACCCGAGACGCTGGGTGCGCTGTCCCTGGCCGCGCGCGAACAACTGGACAACCTCGTCTTCGTCGTCAACTGCAACCTGCAGCGCCTCGACGGCCCGGTGCGGGGCAACGGCAAGATCATCCAGGAGCTCGAAGCGGTGTTCCGCGGCGCCGGATGGAACGTGATCAAGGTGATCTGGGGTTCCAGATGGGACGAACTGCTCATGCGCGATGTCGATGGCGTTCTGGTGAACCAGATGAACACCACCGTCGACGGTGAGTTCCAGCGCTACACCGTCGAATCGGGCAACTACATCCGAGAGCACTTCTTCGGACCCGATCCGCGCCTGAGGGAGATGGTGGCGCATCTGGGTGACGACGAACTGCGCACGCTGCCCCGGGGCGGGCACGACTACCGAAAGCTGTTCGCCGCCTACAAGGCAGCCGTCGAGAACCTCGGTTCGGGTCGACCCACGGTGATCCTGTGCAAGACGGTGAAGGGCTGGACGCTGGGGCCCGAGGTCGAGGGCCGCAACGCCACGCACCAGATCAAGAAGCTGAGCGCCGACCAGTTGAAGTCGATCCGCGAACGGCTGTACCTGCAGGACGAGATCCCCGACACCATGCTCGAGAGCGACGAGGCGCCGTACTACCGACCGCCGGCCGACTCGGTCGAGTACCAGTACCTGATGACGCGCCGGCGGGCGCTGGGCGGGTCGCTCCCCAAGCGTGTGGTGACCACCCGCCGCCCCCTCACCCTGCCGGCAGCGGGCGTGTTCACCGAGTTCGAGCGGGGCTCGGGCGGGCAGGCGGCCTCGACCACGACCAGCTTCACCCGACTGTTGCGCAACCTGGGCCGCGACGAGGTGTTCGGGCCCCGTGTGGTGCCCATCGTGGCCGACGAGGCACGAACGTTCGGCATGGACTCGCTGTTCCGGGAACTGAAGATCTACGCGGCACAGGGGCAGAAGTACGAACCCGTCGACCACGATCTGCTGCTGTCGTACGTGGAGGCCTCCAGCGGTCAGATCCTTCAGGAAGGCATCACCGAAGCGGGCTCGATGGCCAGTTTCATCGCCGCCGCCACCAGTTACGCCACCCGCGGCGTGCCGATGGTGCCGTTCTTCACCTTTTATTCGATGTTCGGGTTCCAGCGCGTGGGTGACCTCATCTGGCAGGCAGCCGATGCCCGCGCTCGCGGCTTTCTCATGGGCGCCACCGCCGGACGCACCACCCTGCTGGGCGAGGGCCTGCAGCACCAGGACGGCCACAGCCTGGTGCTGGCGGCCACGCTGCCCCCCTGCCAGGCCTACGACCCGGCCTTCGCCTACGAGGTGGCGAGCATCGTGCGCAACGGCCTGCAGCGCATGGTCGGACCCTCGGTGCCCGGGGTCGACCCCGACGTCTTCTACTACATCACGCTGTACAACGAGAACTACCCACAACCCCCGGCACCCGAGCTGACCACGATCGACCTCGGCCTGGGCGCCGACCTCGACACGGCGGTCATGCGCGGCCTGTACCGGTGGCAGAGGGCGCCCCACGACCAGCCGCGGGGCGCCACGATCCTGTTCTCGGGCAGCGCCCACGGGGCCGCCCGCGCCGCCGTGGACGAACTGGCCACGCGCTGGGGCGTGGGGGCCGAGCTGTGGTCGGCCACGTCGTACAAGGCCCTGCGCGAAGAGGCGCTGGCCGCCGAGCGTTGGAACCGGCTGCACCCCACCCGCCCGCAGCGCACACCCCTGGTGACGCAACTGCTGTCGGCCACCCCCGGCCCGGTGGTGGCGGTCAGCGACTACATGGCGCTGGTTCCCGAGCAGATCGCGCGCTTCGTGACCGATCGACCGTTCATCCCCCTGGGGACCGACGGCATGGGGCGCAGCGACACCCGCGAGGCGTTGCGGCGGTTCTTCGAGGTCGACGCCCCCCACGTGGTCGTGGCGGTGCTGTCGGGGCTCATGGCCATGGGGCAGATCGCCCCCGAAACCGTCGATGCAGCCATCAGGCACTACGGCATCGACCCCGACTGCGTCGATCCCTACCTCATCTGACCGTGAGCGACGATGCCTACTTCGCCACCCGGCTCGGGGCCGATGCGGCGCGGGCGGCGGTGTGGACCCACATCGCCCGCTACCTGCAGCGATGGGTTCCCGCCGAGGGCGCTGTTCTCGACCTGGCGGCGGGTTGGGCCGACTTCGCCGGCGCCGTGCGGGCGCAGCGTCGGGTGGCCTTCGACCGGCGGTCCGACCTGGCGGCGGTGGTGCCGGCCGGGGTGGAGGCCGTCGTGGGCGACGTGGTCGACCTGGGGGCCTTCGGCGATGCGACCTTCGATGCCGTCATGGCGTCGAACCTGCTGGAGCACCTGAGCCACGAGGACGTCGACCGGTGCCTGGACGAGGCGCACCGGGTGCTGCGGCCGGGTGGTCACCTGCTGCTCGTGCAACCGAACTTCCGCCTGGCGCCCCGCACCTACTTCGACGACTACACCCACCGCACCATCTTCACGGACCGCTCGCTCGCCGACCGGGTTACGGCCCGCGGCTTCCAGGTGGTGCGTGTCGAAGCCCGGTTCCTGCCCCTCACGCTGAAGAGCCGACTGCGGTCGGCGCACCGCCTGGTGCCGCTGTACCTGAGACTGCCCTGGCGCCCTCTGGCCGGTCAGATGCTGGTGGTGGCGCGCCGGTAACCTGCGGGCATGGCACGGTCAGGCGGCACGCTGTACGTCACCGGTGAGCGCACCACCGACGAGTTGTTGAACACCGACGGCACGGCGCTGCTGATCGGCATGCTGCTGGACCAGCAGATTCCCATGGAACGGGCCTTTTCCGCCCCCGCCACGTTGCGCGACCGCCTCGGCCACCTGGACGCCCGGCGCATCGCCGCCCTTCCCGTGGACGCCTTCGTGGCCGTCTGCGCCCAGAAGCCGGCCATACACCGCTTCCCGACCAGCATGGGCACTCGCCTGCACGAACTGTGCACCGCCCTCACACAGCACTACGGCGGTGACGGAGCGAAGGTGTGGCACGGGGTGAGCAACGGTGACGAGTTGTACCGACGCCTGCGCCAGCTGCCCGGTTTCGGCGACGAGAAGTCGCGCATCTTCGTGGCACTGCTGGGCAAGCGCATGGGGGTGTGCCCCGAGGGCTGGCGCCAGGCTGCGGGCCATTTCGGCGACGACGTCGCCCGTTCGGTCGCCGACATCGACTCGGCGGAGGCCCTGGTGGCGGTGCGCCAGTGGAAGCAG
>Ga0169931_10009838_pt1 | contig 13723 bp, 11 predicted proteins | sample Kivu_15m_20L_FD_129675 | JGI IMG/M metagenome (GOLD analysis project Ga0169931, IMG submission 129675) | Freshwater microbial communities from Lake Kivu, Western Province, Rwanda to study Microbial Dark Matter (Phase II) - Kivu_15m_20L... | ecosystem: Environmental > Aquatic > Freshwater > Lake...
AAGGTCCACGGGTCATATTTTCAACGCCACCAGCCAAATAAATATCACCGGCATTGTCTTTAATCGCTCGAGCTGCATTGATTACAGAAGACAAACCACTGGCGCAAAGTCGATTAACCGTTTCGCCCGCCACAGAAACAGGAAGTCCAGCTAGGAGACCAGCCATACGCGCCACATTTCGGTTGTCTTCACCTGCTTGATTGGCGCAACCCAAAATCACATCTTCAATCACATTTGGATCAAGCGTTGAATTTCTATCCATTAATGATTTGATGACCGATGCAGCCAAATCATCTGTTCTCACAGCGGCCAATCCACCACCAAAATTTCCAACTGCGCTCCTCACGCCATCAACAATATATGCTTCTTTTGCCATGTTTAATTTGCTTTTTGTGATTGCGAAGTTAGTGATTTGTTGGTTTTATACCGTACTTTTGCCCTATGATTAGCAATGAAATTATTGGCACTCGAGTGCAATTGCCTGTACTCCGATTAACTGAACCAGGCGCCTATTTGGATGGCGGCGAATTGGGCGAAATTTTACTCCCCAGTCGATATGTAGATGAGCAATTGAAAGAAGGCGACAACATAGAGGTTTTTGTGTATTTAGACGCCAAAAATCGTTTGATTGCCACTACGCTCGAGCCCAAAATCAAGCGCGATCAATTTGCTTTCTTGCGCTGCAAAGAGGTGAGTGCTCACGGCGCTTTTATGGATTGGGGAATTGAAGCCAAAGACCTACTTGTGCCATTTAAAGAACAAAAAGCTGACCTAGAAGAAGGTGGGAATTATTTGATTTATTGTTATTTTGACGACACCACTCAGCGTTTGGTAGGATCTTCGCGCACCAATAAGTTCTTGGATGTCATTCCGCCAGACTTTGAGCCCAATCAAGAAGTGGAAATTTTGATTTCGGGCGTTTTAGAAATTGGTTATACCTGCATCATCAATGGCACACATAGCGGTATGATTTACCACAACGAGATGTATGAGTCGGTGCGGGTTGGACAAACCATGAAAGCCTACATCAAAAAAGTGCGTGAAGACGAGAAAATCGATGTTTCTATTCATCCGTTGGGTGTGGAGCGATTCGAATCCAAAACAACAGACATCGTGAGCTTTTTAAAGGAAAACGGCGGACAAATGTTCATCACCGACAAAAGCGACCCAGAATTGATTCGCACTACATTTGGTATGAGTAAAAAGGCCTACAAAAAAGCATTGGGAGGCTTGTATAGAGACAGAGTTATTGATATTCAACCAGATAAGATTGTATTATTGCCTTGATGGAATGGTCGTCTATAGTTCAATTTTTGAGTGCATCGATTTTGTTAACACTCAGTCCTGGACCTGATATTCTATATGTACTTTCGTCTGCCATGCGGCGCGGTTTTGCTGTGGGATTTTTTATCGCCCTCGGACTTTGCAGTGGTTTGGTTGTGCACACCGCTTTGGTTGGATTAGGAGCTGCAAAAGCCATCGAACACAATTTGATGTGGCAATGGATTTTCAAAATTTTCGGAGTGGCTTATATGTTGTTTTTGGCTTATAAAGTGTTCCGCAGTCCAGCCCAAATCGAATTGAACGTAGCTGATAATCCAACTTCTCGATTCCGAAAATTATACGCCCAAGGTTTTCTGATGAATGTTTTGAATCCCAAAGTAAGCTTGTTTTTCTTGGCTTTTTTACCACAATTCATCAATGCCGATGGCGATGCCTTGTTGAGTCAAGCTATTGTTCTGGGACTCTTATTTTTCGCGCAAGCCTTAATTGTTTTCAGTTTGGTTTCTTATTTCGCAGGAAAACTAGCCGCGCCTCTGTCACAAAACGTCAAACTCCAAGAAGGCTTGAAGTATTTTCAGGTGATTTTGTTTGTGTTACTTGCTTTTGGAATTGTTCTGATGTAATTAGAGCTTCCCCAAAACAAAAAGGCCACTCACCAAATGATGAATGACCTTTCAAAGAGCGAGAATTCAGTAATTATCTTCTTCTGTCTTCAGCTTCTTTTACGAAAATTGTACGACCACCGAAAGAAGATTCGTTCAATTCGTTGATTGCACGTGCACCATCTTCATGCTGCGCCATTTCTACGAATCCGAATCCTTTAGAGCGACCTGTTTCGCGGTCTGTAACAACTTTGCATGAAGAAACTTCACCGTATTGTTCAAAAAGTTCTTGAAGTTGGTGTGATTTCACACCGTAGTCCAAACTGGCTACAAAAATGTTCATAATAAAAAAATTAAAAATTAAATAATGCCTGTTACAGCTACAATTAAATCGAAATGGCCCGGCGGCATAGGTCTTAGAGCAAACAATAAGCACTAATTAGCTTCATCAAATCGGGGCAAATGTAGTCTTTATTTTGAACTGACAATTATTTATATGTTTTTTTAACGCATCGCTAACATCTTGTTTTTCAGCGAAAAGATTAAAATCGCCCTGTTTTTCATCAGAAATGAGGCAAGGTGGGTTTAAATCAAGCCGCTGCCCAATGCCACAGAAATCAAAATTAACATCACTGCCACAATGATTTGAAGGGATTGAATGGTTATCTTTTTCAGCAATTTATTTCCAAAGAAAGAACCCAAAATACCAGCTGCGGTTGCCAAGAGTACCAAGCCAATGTTATCAATCAAATTGTTTTGCGTGAATTGTGTAGCATAAACACCTAATCGTGTAAAGTCCACAAAGGTAGATACCACAACTGCGGTGCCAATAAACGCTTCTTTGGATAAGCCAGCTTTAATTAAGAATGCACTTCGCAGCGCACCTTGATTTCCCGAAAGTCCACCGAAAAATCCGCTGAGCACACCGCCCACGGGAAGCCATTTTTTGCCGAATTGCATTTTTTGAAAAATTGGGAGCAAGTCCATCAGTGCAAAAATGATGAGCAGTATGGAAATCAGGAATTTAACGGGATAAACGTCGAAATTCTTCCCGGAAATAGAATAACTGAACAGTGGATCCGCATCTGGGATTTGTAAAAGTACATATGAACCCACAAATGCTGCAATAACTGCTGGAACACCGAATCGAATCAGCGTTTTTCTATCTGCATTTTTACCCACCAAAATGAGTTTAAATAGGTTGTTGAAAAAATGCACGACGCCTGTGAGCGCAATGGCCAATTCAACGGGGAAGAATATCATGAAGACAGGCGTGAGGATGGTGCCCAATCCAAATCCAGAGAAGAAGGTGAGAATGGCTACCAAAAATGCAACTAAGGGGATGATGATGTATTCCATGATTTGCGTAAATTTTATCTTCAAAAGTACAATGGAATCAGCTGAGATACTTAGTTTTGGTCATTCATAACAAAACCGTAACATGTCAAATCACAATTCTGTACTGCTAATCAAGGACTTTAATAGTTTATCAGCACTCGAATTATATACAATCATTTCGCTTCGTGAACGCGTATTTGTTGTTGAACAAAATTGTCCTTATTTGGATTGTGATGGTAGAGATTTAGACAGTTTACACTTGGGTATTTATGAAAACGAAACGCTTCAAGCCTACGCCCGCCTTGTGCCACCCAATGAAACTTATAATACTTGGTCAATCGGCAGAGTAGTGGTCGCCCCTGAATTTCGCGGTTTGGGCTTAGGAAAAGTGTTGATGGAGGCAGCCATTGAGCATTTGGTTCAAATCATTGAAGTAGAAAAAATCGTAATCAGCGCACAAGAATATTTACTCAGATTTTACAACGAGCTCGGATTTCATCAAGTTGGTGAAGGTTATTTGGAGGATGACATTCCGCATGTGAAGATGGTGTGGGGAATTATGAAGTAAGAATTTGGAAGTAAGTAATTTGAATAATATTGAAATCAGGTTATTTTTTGAGAGAACACGGTGTAGAATTCGATGAAAGGCATGTTTGGGATTAGGTATGCCACCCCTTCAGGGCTTGGAGTGGATAGCGAGGTATGCAGAAGCATCGGGTTTCACCCGATGTTGGGGTATGGCGTCCTTTCAGGACTTGGAAAAATAGCTTTGAATCGACATTTTATTTAAGTTTGAGCAGAAATTTGGAGTTGTTTTAAAGCCCTGAAAGGGCGTAATATGTCAACGATGGACTCAGTCCATCGAAATTAAAAACACGAAACCAATAAAGCCCTGAAAGGGCGAAATATAATATGGGACAGTCACTTGTAAAGAATTATATCCACATTGTGTTTAGCACAAAACACAGAATAAACATCATCGATGATATCATAGATGATGAACTTCACCGTTATCTTGGAGGCATTTGTAATAACCTTGAGTGTCAAGTTATCAAAGTTGGGGGCTACACAGACCACGTTCATGTCCTTTGTATGTTATCCAAAAAAATATCATTAGTAAAGTTATTGGGAGAACTGAAGTCTCATTCATCAAAATGGGTGAAAACCTTAGGGCCGAAATACCACAATTTTTATTGGCAAGATGGATATGGAGCTTTTTCTGTAAATCCTGCTGATGTTCAAGTAGTCGTAAAATACATAGAAAATCAAAAAGAACATCATAGCAAACAGACTTTTCAAGATGAATACAGAGCATTTTTGAGAGAACACGGTGTAGAGTTCGATGAAAGGTATGTTTGGGATTAGGTATGTCGCCCCTTCAGGGCTTGGAGTGGATAGCGAGGTGGGCAGAAGCATCGGGTTTCACCCGATGTTGGAGTATGGCGTCCTTTCAGGACTTGGGAAAAATAGCTTTTAATCGCTCTTTTCATTTAAATTTGAACGGAAATTTAGAATTCAAGATGAATACAGAGCATTTTTGAGAGAACACGGTGTAGAGTTCGATGAAAGGTATGTTTGGGATTAGGTATGTCGCCCCTTCAGGGCTTGGAGTGGATAGCGAGGTGTGCAGAAGCATCGGGTTTCACCCGATGTTGGAGTATGGCGTCCTTTCAGGACTTGGGGAAATAGCTCTGAATCGACATTTTATTTAAGTTTGAGCAGAAATTTGGAGTTGTTTTAAAGCCCTGAAAGGGCGAAATATGTCAACGATGGACATCGTCCATCGGTATTAAAAACGTAGAACCAATAAAGCCCTGAAAGGGCGAAATATAATATGGGACAGTCACTAAAAAAGAATTTCAAAATAATTTATTCCATGACCCCACTTTTAAACACATTACTTTTGTCATCCGCGCTTTTGCTTGGCACAGCTTGCAGTTCAGACAATCAACAAGAAGAAATAACCATGAATCCGTTTTTCAGCACATTTGATACGCCGTATGGCATCCCCAATTTTGAATCGATTAAAGAAGAACATTACGTTTCTGCTATGCGCGAGGGCATGCGCATACAGAAAGAAGAAATTGATGAAATTACTCGAAATTCGGCAGCTCCATCTTTTGAAAACACCATCGTTGCGCTTGAAAATTCAGGTGAACTGCTGAATCAAGTTTTGTCGGTGTTCTACAATCTGAACAGTGCCCATACCAATGAAACGATGCAGCAAATCGCCCAAGAAATGGCGCCAGATTTGTCGGCACACAGCGATGATATTGCTTTGAATGCTGTTTTGTTTGATCGTGTGAAAAAGGTATATGAACAAAGCGCTACTTTGAATTTGGATACCGAAGACTTGCGTTTACTGGATAAGAAATACAAAGGTTTTGCCCGAGGTGGCGCGCTGCTTTCCGATAAGGACAAGGATGTTTTGCGTGAAATAAACAGTGAGCTATCTGTGCTTTCCTTGCAGTTTCAGGAAAATGTGATGAAAGAAACAAATGAATTTGAATTTGTAGTTACAAAAGAAGCCGATTTGGCTGGTTTGCCTACAGATTTAATTTCTTCTGCGGCTGAATTAGCCAAAGAGAAGGGGAAAACGGGTTCTTGGGTTTTCAATCTTTCTAATCCGATGGTTTTGCCGTTTCTGCAATATGCCGAAAACCGTATGTTGCGCGAACAAATTTGGCAGGAATACCAAAATCGCGGCAGCAAAGGAAACAAAAACGATAACAATCAGCTCATCACGAAAATGGTGATTTTGCGCCAAAAAAAAGCAGCACTTCTGGGCTATGATTCGCATGCGCATTTTGTGTTGGAAGAATCAATGGCTGGTTCGCCAGATGAAGTGATGCATTTGTTGAATCAACTTTGGACACCGGCTATAAACAGCGCTAATCAGGAGTTGAATGACCTGCAAAACATGGTAAATGCTGAAGGTAAAAATTTCCAAATTGCACCTTGGGATTGGCGATACTATACTGAGCGCATCCGCAAAGAAAAATACAACATCGACGAGCAAGAAGTAAAACAGTATTTCCCTGCTATGGCAGTGCAGCAAGGCATTTTCTTGCTGTGTGAAAAACTGTATGGATTAACTTTTAAGGAAATCACAGACGCACCCAAGTACCACGAAGATGTGCAAACTTACGAAGTTCGTGAGGCCAATGGCGAGGTGACCGGCGTTTTAATGATTGACTTGTATGTCCGTCCTTCAAAAAGTGGAGGGGCTTGGATGACTTCTTATCGCGAACAGAAAAAAGTGAAAGGCAAACGCGTCATTCCTATTATTTCGATTGTATGCAACTTCCCAAAACCACTTGATGGTCCTTCTTTGTTGAATTTTGATGAGGTGGAGACTTTTTTCCATGAATTTGGTCATGCGCTACACGGTTTGTTGTCGGATGTGCGCTATCAATCTTTGGCAGGAACCAATGTGCCCACTGACTTTGTAGAATTGCCTTCACAAATCATGGAGCATTGGGCCAGTGAGCCTGAGTTTCTTAGGATGTATGCCAAGCATTACAAAACAGGAGCGGTGATTCCCGATGCCTTGATTCAAAAATTATTAAACTTGGGCACCTTCGACCAAGGATTTGCTACCACGGAATATTTGGCAGCGGCACTTTTGGATATGGAGTTTCATATGCTCACCGAACCGATGCGTGAAGATGTACATACCGTCGAATTGCGCGCTATGAAACGATTGGGTTTGATTGATGCTATTATTCCGAGATACAAAAGCACATATTTCTCTCATATTTTCGCAGGTGGCTATTCTTCAGGATATTACAGCTACATCTGGTCGGGCGTATTGGACAATGATGGTTTCCAAGCATTCAAAGAAACAGCTCTATTTGACCAAGCTACTGCCAATAAATTCAGAACTTTTGTACTGGAAAAAGGCGGTACAATTGACCCTATGGAATTGTATGTTGCCTTTCGCGGTCGCAAACCTGTTGTTGAGCCTTTGTTGAAAAAACGCGGATTAAAATAAGCCCATTGGAAAGTTTACTCATATATAAAGCTTCAGCTGGCTCAGGTAAGACATTTACCTTGGTTCGGGAGTATTTGCGCTTGATTTTAAAGTCGGGTGATATTTATCGCTTCAAGCGCATCATGGCGATGACTTTTACCAACAAGGCGGCTTTTGAAATGAAAGAGCGTGTCATAAAGGCTTTGTTTCAATTGGCAAGGCAAGAATCCGACGGGGACGTGAAATTTGCCAAAGGTATGGCCGAAAACTTCCAGATGTCGATTGAAGAATTACAGGAAAAAGCCGAAAAAGCGCTATCCGCTATCCTTCACAATTACAGCGATTTAAACATCCAAACCATCGACAAATTCAATGTGCGTTTGATTCGTTCATTCATCCGCGATTTGAATATGTCTAACGATTTTGAGGTCTTGGTAGATACCACCGAATTCAATGAAAAAGTGGTGGATAAATTTCTCGATTCTATTTCTTCAAAAGATTTGGAAGACGATAAAAATCAACTGGTTGTCCACTATCTCGAAGCCAAATTAGAAGACGAAGACAAATGGGGTATCCGAGAAGATTTGATTGATACGCTCAAGTATTTCGAGAAAGAAACGTTTCGCATTGCCTTGCCTGAATTGTTGGTGTATGAGTTTAACATGGAAAACTTGAAACAATTGCGTTTGCACCGCGAACAAGTTGAGCAGCAGTTTGAAAAAGAAAAAGCAGCCATTCTCCAAAAATTTGTGTTGACTTATCCCAAAGAAGATTTTAAATCGAATATACAAGGGGTTAAAAACCAGCATCATGTGTATGCGCGCTTGGAAAAATTATTGAAGCAGGACCTCTCGCTTTTTGAAGGGTTTTCGGCAAGCAACGAAATCACGATAGCTATCTATTTTGAAGGGAATCCAAGTGGTTTGTTTGCCGAAGCTCTGTATGAACTGCATGCTTTTGTGACCAGAACCAAATTGGAATATCAAGATGAGTTTTTCACCTACAAAAGAGCTGTTGCCTCTTACTATCAACTGGCTTTGTTGAAATATTTGATGAGTCAGCTGCAAACTCAAAAGTTGGCAGAAAATAAAATCCCGCTCAATGAAATAAATGAGTTGATATCAGAACAAATGCGCCAAGAACACGCTGATTATATCTATGAGCGGGTTGGCGTGCGCTTTGATCATTTTTTGTTGGATGAATTTCAGGACACCTCGCGCATGCAGTGGTTGAATCTTATTCCTTTGGTGCACAACGCAATGGGACAAGGTCAGACCAATCTCATCGTGGGCGATAGCAAGCAAGCCATCTACAGATTCAGGAATGGTGTGGTGGAGCAATTTGCCGAGTTGCCGACAATTTTTAATCCTGAAGAAGAACCTGAATTGGCGCGCACTTCAGCTTATTTTGAAAGCAATTCAGCAAGTAAAACCTTGGGCGACAATTGGCGCTCTCGCAAGGATATTATTGAGTTCAACAACCATTTGTTTTCAAATTTGAGAACAATTTTACGTGAAGATTTTCAGCAATACTATCAAGACAGTGATTTGATTCAGCAGGTTAAAAATGAATCTGTTGGTTATGTTTTTGCTGAAATTGAGCATTTTGTGACTGGTAATTCAACGACCATTGAAAGCGATTCAACTGATAATCAGGATGATGATTTGAGTCAAGAAGAAATTTTGAAAGACGAACATTTTCTCTTGCAACGTATTCGTGACGTGCAGAGCAGAGGTTATGCCTTGGGCGACATTTGTGTGTTGAGTCGCAACAATCGTGAACTTGGGCGCTGGGCTAAGTTCTTGATAAAAAACAAGTTGGAAGTTACTACCGACGAAGGTTTGGTGGTTTCCAATTCCACAAAAGTGAAGTTTATCGTTTCATGGATGCAACTCATTTCAAAGCCCAGTTCATCACAGAATCAACGCGATTTTGCGCTCAATTATTTGTTGGTGCACCAAGGAATGGTTCAAGATGATTTCTTGCCGTTTTTTAAAGCTAAGTTTTTCGATTATCAAGCATTCTTGTCTCAATATTTCGATGGTCAACAGGTGCATCAAATGCGCTACGAAAACCTATATGATTTGGTTTTGAAGATATTGCGTCAACAAGAAATTGATGAATTATCTGATCCTTTTCTCCATTTTTTCTGTAATTTGGTACAAGGTTTTGATATCGCTCAGGGACCCAATTTGGATAAATTTTTACATTATTACAGCACACGCGGTAAAGAAAAACGGGTTCCCTTGGCAGAAGGAAACGCCATTCGTTTGATGACGGCACACAAGTCTAAAGGCTTGGAATTTCCAGTGGTCATTATGCCTCACACCAAATGGGCTTGGGATTTGAAAAACAACATGAACTTATTTCACGATACCAAGCGTGAGGTATTTTATTTGGCTCCCATTTCAAAAAGTAATGCCACGCTATTGCAACAAGAATTGTATCAAGAGGAAATTTCTAAAAGCCTTTTGGACACGTTTAATTTGTTCTATGTAGCCTGCACCCGCGCCGTTGATGAATTGCATATCAGAGCTGCTTTTGCGCCACCCAAAGATGAAAAATCGCTGCCCAATCATTTGGCATTTCACTTAGGAGCTTATTTCGAGACGCATATGGCAAGTGCTGCAGAAGAACTCGACACGCGCTTGGTGTATACATTCGGGGCGCCAACGCATAAAGCGGAAGAAAGTGTGGCACGTGAAAATTTGGAACTTCAACTTTTTGGCGAAACGCTTTGGTTTCCAGATATTTCGCTCATCGACCGCGATGCTTTGGATGAACTGAGTTTGGATCAAAATAGAGTCATCGGACGGCTCGTGCACGCCGTTCTAGAAAATATGCAGCACCCTGGAGATTTGAATGAAGCATTGGAAAAAGAAGCCAATAAACAAGCGTTTTCAGTTGAATTAAAAACTTGGGTTGCCGCGCATCTCCAAAAATTATTGGATCAGGTGGAGATGGTAGATTTGATTTTTCCGAAAACCGATGAACAAACTTTAGATGAACGAGAAATAATTATTTCTGCTTCGGAGCGCATTCGTCCAGACCGGGTTATTTTGGGCGCAACATCTATTCGGGTTATCGATTACAAAACAGGTATTCCACGAAAACGCGATGTTCAGCAAATCCGTGAATATGCAAAGGCTTTGATAGCGATGGGATATCAGAATTGTGAAGCCTACTTGGTGTATACAGATGAAATGAGTATACAACAGGTGAACTAAGGGAGTCCATAAACGACGATTTCAAAAGGTTCTGAGCATTTCATTTCTTCAAAAATAGACAAGAGCGCCACGAGTTTGTATGTGCCTCTTTCTGTGTTGTTTATGTAGTATTTCAATTGAAATTTTCCTGAAAAATTTTCTTGTGCGTTGCTTTTAAAGAACAGTTGTTCGTTGTAGTACCTGTTGTTTCCAAGAGAATCATCAAGGGCAATGAGCATTTGATTTGTGCCCGCTTGATAGCTGCAATTTCCTTTGACAAGCACAGCTATTTTTTGGTAATCATGTTCGATTTTGAATTCTTTTTTAAGGGCTTGGTCACGGATGCTATCAAAAGAAATGTTTCTAATTGCAAGGAGCTCGTCTTTTTCTTGGGCTTCGTTCCATTTTTCCTGCCAAAGATAACCTTGATATTTTTCTTCGGTTTTAAGAAATACTGTCCAAAATGCCAATTTATCCATGTCATCACCCAATAAAATGTAGTTTTTATATTGAAAGGTTTGCGCCAAAGACAAGTAGGCCGCAAAAGAAATTGTTGGTAGCGTGAGCCACTTCACGAAAACATAGGCTTTGCTGAAAAAAGGAACTGATGCCAAGATTAAAAAGGGATAGAAATCGATCATCACGCGACTGCCAAAACTAGCGCCATAAGACCAATACCACCAACTGGAAAGCACATAAATTAGTATTACGAAAGGAATACAAAATGAGGCAAAGATGCGCCATGATTTCATTTTAATCCAAAAGAAGCTTCCCAAGACTAGGAACACAAAAAATACCGGTGCGTAAACAAATAATCCTTTGCGGTAACTGAACAAAAAATCCATCAAATGTGGATCTAAGAAATTAAACGATTCATCGCCATAAGAACGAACCACAAATTGACCCGTTTGCAAATACCAAATTATGGGTTGAATGGCAACAATTATAGAAAAGCATAAGATAGCCAATAAAAGCATTTTTCTATGGGAGAAAAACAAGCGGAAGTCTTGTAGTTTTTTTCCAGCAAGCACCAAAAGAAATGGAACAAATGCCAGGATGATAATATTTATCGGGCGAATGAGCACAATCAGTCCTAGAATAAAGGCAATCCAAATGAGTTTATGCGGTTTTTTCGGGTCAAAAGAAAGCATCAAATAGCTCCAAACGCTGATAAGAGTGAAGGAATACGCATGGCTGAACGAAGCATCCATCACAATATAATTGCTCAAGGAACTGGCGAATAAAACAGCGACTTGTATCCAGAAAATCCACCAATGATGAATTCCAAAATTGCGCAAGGAAAAACGCAAAAACATCAAGCCCAGCAAGGCATAAACCAAGGCTGCATGGTATATGCTGCGTTGGTAAATTTTTGAATAACCATCTGCTGCGTGTTGGTCGGAGGATTTAGCAACTAGATGTGCGCCCAAGAAAAATGGCATTTGCATCACAGCCGTTCCAACAAAGTACTTATTCACACGTCGCCCATTCACCTCCCTGATAATGCCTTGATTGTCGACTTTGTGGTTGTAGAATTCTGTTTGAAGCGTATCTAAAAAATTGAAATTGAGGTCTTTGTAGATAAAAACAGCCGGCAGATAATTGTAGTAGCCCAAACCATCAGCGCGAATTACCTGATCGTTGTGTTTGAGGTAATTGTTGAAAATGAACAGAGCGGCAAAGCATAAAACAATTTCGTTTAGGGGAAACCATTTCCATAAAAAAGCGCCAATTTTGCTCGATTTAAAGGTCATGCAGCAAATGTAAAAATATCATGCAGATTGATTCTATGAAAACAAACAAATATGAATTTGGTCTGTTTTAAACCAAAGAACGATTTCCAACGTTTGTAGTATATGAAACAGAATAAGAATCGATTATTTCGGATGACCATTGGTCTTGGTGCTATTTGGCTTGTGGCTGCCTGCACAATCATGAACAAAGAAGAAAAAAGAACAGTAAATATGAACAACAATCCAGACGTACAAAAAGTAGAAAAGACAGAGGAAGAGTGGCGCGCACAACTCACGCCGATGCAATACCATGTTTTGCGCGAAAAAGGCACTGAGCGACCATACACGGGAGCGTATTGGAACAATAAAGACGTTGGCACCTATCTATGTGCGGGATGCAGCACCTTGCTTTTCACCTCCAAAACCAAATATGATTCTGGTTGCGGCTGGCCTAGCTTTTATGAAGCCCACGACAATGATAAAATTTTGATGCGTCCCGACAACAGTCATGGCATGAGTCGTGTAGAAATCTTGTGCGCTACCTGTGAAGGTCACCTGGGTCATATTTTTAACGATGGGCCACCACCCACAGGACAGCGCTATTGCATCAATTCGGAATCCATGATTTTTATACCCACCAAAGATGAAGAGTAAGATGATTAGTTCTATTTTCGCGCTGCTTTTGGCTGTATCATGTTCGCAGCAAAACACACAATACAAAACGGTAAAAGACAATACAATGGACACAAATGAAAATGACTCTTTGGCAGTGGCCACTTTTGGCGCCGGCTGTTTTTGGTGCGTAGAAGCTTGTTTTTCCCAACTGAATGGGGTAGTAGAAGTGCTTTCTGGCTTCATGGGCGGCGCAACGCTTAATCCAACTTACAAAGAGGTTTGCACTGGCACAACAGGTCATGCAGAGGTGGCTCAAATACGTTACAATCCGAATTTGATTTCCTATGAAGAGTTGTTGGAAGTGTTTTGGTTTGTTCACGATCCCACGCAGCTCAACAGTCAAGGTAATGATATTGGAACGCAATACCGGTCTGTGGTTTTTTATCACAACGATGAGCAAAAACAATTGGCTGAGCACTATAAAAAGAAATTGAACGAATCTGGCGCCTATGCATCCAAGGTGGTGACTGAAATTGCCGAAGCTGTTCAGTTTTACGTAGCCGAAGAATACCACCAAGGCTATTTTTTCGACAATCCAGACCAACCGTATTGCTCGGCTGTCGTTCGACCAAAAGTAGAAAAATTCCGTAAGGTTTTTGAAGAAAAATTGGTGAAGTAAACCTTAACTTGCTTTATTAAAATTGGCGTAACGTCGCTGAAATTTGTAAAATTCGCTAGATTTACAACGTCAATTTTAATACCATGAGAAATACAGTCTTAAATTCAAGTTACAAATGCAACTTATAGGGAGCTAAATGTTAAGATGTTTTATCATAGAAAGAGAAGCTAAAAAATAACCCCTCTTTCCTCTGACATGGAAACACGACTAACTTTGTCTCCCGTCCAAAGTTGCCAAAGTATGAGTCATATCACCCAAGAGCAAAGATACACGATATCTTGTTTGTTAGAAAA
>Ga0169931_10009839_pt1 | contig 13721 bp, 12 predicted proteins | sample Kivu_15m_20L_FD_129675 | JGI IMG/M metagenome (GOLD analysis project Ga0169931, IMG submission 129675) | Freshwater microbial communities from Lake Kivu, Western Province, Rwanda to study Microbial Dark Matter (Phase II) - Kivu_15m_20L... | ecosystem: Environmental > Aquatic > Freshwater > Lake...
CGCAACCATAGGAACAAATTCAACGATCTTACCTCAGCTAATTATAGGTGAAGGTGCAATAATTGGTGCAGGTGCCGTCGTAACTAGAAATGTGGCTCCCTATAAGGTTGTCGTAGGAGTCCCAGCTAGGGAAGTTAAAGATATAAGGTTTAGTCTTGAAGAAAATTTTTTATAGAAAATAACTTAATTTATTTTTAAATGTAGGTTTAACCTATCTCAAACTTTCAAATAGAGGCCAAGCTAAGTCTCTGTCAGAAACAAAAATTGGCTCGTGGGGCCAATTTATCTTCAGATTTGGATCATTCCATAAAATGCCACAAGAGTTTTCGGCAGAATATAAATTGTCCATAAAATAAATTAAAGTTGAATTACATTCAAGTGTTAAGTAACCATGAGCACAACCTGCCGGTACTACTAAACCTTGATATTTGCAGGTAGGACCAATTTCTACAGTGATATATTCACCATAAGTACTTGATATCATTCGCAAATCCAAAATCACATCAAAAACTTTACCGGAAGTACATTGGATAATTTTAGTTTCTGCAAAAGGTGGTTTTTGGTAGTGGAGTCCTCTTAGAGTGAACTTCGTTGGATTACTTACGACACTAACTTGTTTAAGATCAAATTCAATTGGAATTAAAGTATTTTCCCAGATTCTAATAAGATCCCCCCTTGCATCTGATACTGGTTGGGATATAAGGCCAAAAGATCCCTCTATTTTAAGTGAAAAAGATGCAATTAACTTCTTGTCTTTCACTTAAAAATATGCCACTTCTGGAACTCCTTTAATCAGTTTCATGCCTAATTTTATATGATCATTTAATTGTGACTTTATTTCAGTTGAAAGATTCCAAGCCAAAATCAAAAGTACGTCTGGTTGCTCCAAATTCAAAATACTTGAGTCAACGATTGGAATTTTACTTCCTGGAATAAACTTGCCTTGTTTACTGGGATTTAAATCCAAGACAAAATCAACAACGCCACTATCGATTCCACAATAATTCAATAGAGTTATTCCTTTAGCAGCTGCACCATAGGCAAAAATTTTTTTACCATTTTCTTTTAATCTATGTAATTCTTTCACCAAGTCAAGTTTAGTTTTTGAAACTTTGTATTGAAATGGTTTATAAATTCTAATATCCCTAGGATCATATTGTAATTCCTCTTCTAAAATTGCTTTTACGGAGTCGCCTATTTGTACACCACCATTACGCTTTGTTAGGTAAACTCTGAGTGATCCACCGTGAGTTGGTAGCTTCTCAACCTCAAAAACTTCTAGTTCATATTGTTCGAAAATCGGAAGTAAAGCTGTGATGCTTAGATATGAATAATGTTCGTGATAAATTGTGTCAAACTGACAATTCTTTAGCAAATTCAATAAATGGGGAAATTCAAAAGTTATAATTCCATTGGTATCTATTAATGTTGCCACACCATTAATAAAATCATGCAAATTCGGTACATGAGCAAGAACATTGTTTCCTATTATTAATTTTGGTTGCTTCGTTTGTACTAATTTATGAGCAAGTGATACTCCGAAAAAATCAATAAGTGTAGGGATACCGTTTTTTATAGCCGTATTAGCTACATCTGAAGCAGGTTCTACTCCGAGCACCTGTATTCCATTATTTTTAAAGTACTGTAGTAAATAACCATCATTACTAGCAATTTCTAATACAAGGTCATTCTGATTCAAATTTAGAAACTGAATCATTTTTTGTGAATACAATTTTGCATGTTCTAACCAAGATGTTGAAACTGATGAGTAATATACATAATCTGCTTTAAACAATATTTCTCTAGGTAAATCTTCTGATAATTGGACTAAAGCGCATTTGCTGCAAGTAATTGCCTTAAGCGGATAACAATCATTCTGTAAATTGAAATCCTTTGACTCTACTAAATTATTTGCAATAGGACTTTCGCCAAGGTCAAGTAAGGTTAGAAATAAGCCAGATCCACACCCGCGACAATTTACCATCTTCCCATCCTATAACTTGCGATTTCCTGACGCATTAATTCCAAAGCATCTACTCCGATGCTAAATTTTGAGTACCATGATGCAGTTTGTATAATTGCGGCCGATGGTGAAAATAAAGTTTCCCACTCCAAGTATTTTTTTGCCAAACTAGAATCCAATTCTAGAAATTTATATTCAAATTTGTTTGATTCAATTATTTGATATTTTATTTTTTCCTTATACGATGACTCAAAAATATGAATTAATTCAAGTACAGTCAATGACTCTAAGGGTCCAAAATTAAGGGATGTTGGCGTGCTGCTACTTTTCGTCAAATGAGATTGTCCCACTAATAAGTACCCTCTCAGGCAATCAAGAACATGCTGCCAAGGTCTACTTGCATTCGGATTTCTAATTTGCAAAATTTGATTAGACATCGTAGCTTTAACTATATCTGGTACTAATCGATCTTCACCCCAATCACCTCCGCCAAGTACGTTTCCCGCACGAACAGTCGTTACAGGAACATTCAAAGGATTACATAAAGTAGATAAGGACTCTGTCACTAATTCGACAGAGGCTTTAGAAGCACTATAGGGATCTATGCTTCCTAATCTGTCCGTCTCTCGAAATGGTTTATTTTTTCCTAAATTTTTGTATACCTTATCTGAAGTGGCCACAGTAACTCCACGTAAGGAATCTACATCAAATAAAGAGTGTAAAACATTAGCCGTGCCTAAGATATTTGTTGAAATGCTTTCTAAGGGATTCCTTACAGATCTATTTACAAAAGCTTGCGCAGCTAAATGAAAAGCGTAATCTATACCTGAATTTTGAATGACCTTTTTAGTTTTTTGCTCATCGCGAATATCAACAAAGTGTTCCTCAGAAACTAAGGTTTGAATTTTTGCATCTCTATACAGTGTTCGGGCAACATCGGGAGGTGGAAGAGAAAGTCCAAGAACCTCGGCTCCCAATTCATTTAACAGTAACACTAACCATGACCCTTTGAAACCTGTATGACCAGTAACTAAAACCCGTTTACCTTTCCAAATACTCGAATTTAGATCCAAGGTAGTGCACCATCTGCGATGGCCTCTTCAAGCCTTTGTAAATCTCGAATAGTATCCACAGGTTGCCAATATCCATTATGCTTAAATGCGCCTAACTTATGTTTATTTGCAATTTGTGGTAAAACATCAATCTCTAGAGAGGTGCTGTCATCTTTAAGATAATCAAAAATCTTAGGTGTTACAACAAAAAATCCACCATTAACCCAAGCCCCATCTCCCGTTGGTTTTTCTTCAAAGCCAATTACAAGGTCGTTTTTTAGATTAAGGGCACCAAATCTAGCCGGTGGTTGAACGGCTGTAAGGGTCACAACATTATCGTGTAGTTTATGTTGATCTACTAATTTTGAAATATTTATATCGGATATACCATCCCCATATGTAAGTAAAAAATCTTCATCCAGCAAGTCTTTAAGTCGAGCTATTCGCCCACCTGTGTTTGTATCCGCGCCAGTATCCAATACAGTCACTTTCCAAGGAAGTCCCCTCAGTTTATGAATCTCTTGATTTGGAGTTGAAAGATCAAATGTTAGATCTGATTGGTGCAACCAGAAATTTGCAAAGTATTCGCGAATTTGATGACCTTTATACCCACTAAGAATAATAAATTCAGAATATCCGTGCCTAGAATAATTCTGCATAACATGCCATATAAGTGGTTTACCAGAAGCTTCAACAAGTGGTTTTGGTTTTAGTATCGTTTCCTCGGTAAGCCGAGTTCCTCGTCCTCCAGCTAAAATTACAGCTTTCATGCTCCTAAACTATTACACTTTCGATTAGTCTCCAAATACTTGCGTGATTTTTCGGTTTTAATGTTTGAATTCTATAAAATCAGCATGATTGCATTGGTTTGCTATCATAATAGTGTTCAATATCCTGCCTAGTTCATCCTTTACAAGGAAACAAGAACAAATTTAAAAATCTAGACATCTGGTCAGGCATGCAATTTTAAATTCAATTTCCAACCAAGTGTGATATGCTTCCTTCACGAATTTAAATATTTGTGTTTGAAATAAAGTTTTAGAATTTACTTTTTTAAAAACTTTTGCTTTAAAATTAAGTCGTAGACTTGGGGACTTAATTTCATTGCTAATTTGAAATAATAGTTTGATGGAATTCTATTAAAAGGGAGATATTAAAACGTGAATTCACTAGACAAAAATTTGTTAGAAAAATTAACTATAGTGATAATTAGCAAGGATAGAACAAAAGAGTTAGAAATTGTAATTGACTACTGGCTCAATACTCCCTGTAAACTTGTCGTAATTCATGACTCCAAAGAACAATTGGATTCCTCAAACTTCAATAAAAATTTTTTATATATTCGCTCTCACGAACACTATTTAATTAGACTTTCATTAGCTGAAAATTTTATTACGACTCCCTATTCTGTAATCTGTAATGACGATGAAATATTTTTAATTGACCCACTCTTAAAATTTATCAACTACTTAGACTCAAATAAAACCATTGAAGCAATTGGTGGACAAGTCATGGCTTATAGTTGGGGAGGAAACAAACTTCTGGCTGAGTTTGTATATCCTTATCTAAACAGTCACTCCAATGATGATAAATCACCCTTAAATAGAATTAGAAATACTTTTGAAACAAAAAATGTAATGGATATTACATTGATATATAGGAGTGACAAATTTAAAAAAATTATAGCATGTTGCAAAAATTTTTCAGAATTTACAGTTCCAGTAATGGGTGAAATGATGTTTGCTCTTTTTTCGAGTTATTTTTGTAGATCTAAAAGATTCGAAGACATATATTGGATGCGAAATTGGTTTACTCCCTTCCATAACTCTGAAAAGTGGGATAGAGGACTTACCTGGAATGATTGGTGCCATGATTCTAGATTTAAACAAGAAGTGGAAAAATGGAATATTGATTTGGAATTGTTATTGTCTAATAAAACCAGCCTTTCTAGGCTACAAAGAAAAGAAGTAATCAAGTTGCTACTCGATTGGAGACCAAAAGGTTTGGATAAATTGGCAAAAAAGAAAAGTATTGTTTGTGAGCCAATAAGAAATGTACTCAAACTAGTCATACCTGGATCATTAATCTGGACTTTAAAGAAACTTTTTCCCCTAACTCGGAATCATGTGATGTCAGATTTCAAAACTGTAATGAAACGACAAAACTCAGCCTACAAAATCTCTTTGAATGATGTTGATAGGTTTAAACTATTTGTAAAGCGACAAAAATTGGTGAAAAAATAAGCTTTCACATTTTCTAAAACTAATTTGCAAGTAATCGAGCAACTCTATTTAGTAAATTAGGTTACCCAATAAGGGGTGATTATTTTGCAGTCTGACTCACCGGTAGTTCTACAATTAAATCGGAAGTAATACTGGGGTTTTCAGATGACCATTGTTAATCAAGACAAAAACATCTAAATAAGTGCAGGCATTGAATGGTCAAAACACAAAAGAAATTCTGAAGATTTTGCGAGAGGCCCAATCTGGAAAGGGTGGTGAGTAAAGCCCAAAATCCAAACTAAGTGCAAGTACCAAGACTTCTGTCTAGAAGAGAGAACTAATTGAAATTTTCCGACCATAATCTACATTAGAAGTACAAGCCCGACGAAGCTCAAAGTATATTAATCACAATTTGGGTGATTTTCTTAAAGAGGCTGGAGAGGTAATTCACCTATATAAGAAAGTTATTGAACAAAATGAGAAATTTTATCCAAAAGATGCCCAAGTTTCTGCAAAAGTTACCTTTGGTGGTCAGTTACCAATTTCAAGGCAATCCGCCCTTGCCAGAAATGGAGTCTTAGAACCAATACCCGGAAGTGCAATAATTCAAGGATATGCGCTGAATAAAAACTGCTTATGAGATTCGTGAAGTGCATGCGTCTATTGCTCATCCTGACTGGTACCTTGTAATGAGAATTTAGACTCACGACCCGGTGATGCAAATTCACTTACACATGGACTCAATGCAATCACACAATTCCATGCCAATAAATTAATTGAAAATAAGAGTCATACGGATTTGGAAGGTGACGATAAAATCACAAAAATAATTAACTAAGTCGTAACCGCAGGAATTACTAATAAAACTATAGGAAAATCGCCAGCAGGTGCCCCTGCTTTTTATACTGCAACTATTTTGTCCTTTAAAAAGTAATAACCCAATTTTATGTTGATAAATATTCGGAACTATGGCACTTTCTTTTTCTAAAAACTCAGACGAGCTAACAGTAGAATTAGTAATTACATCTGAGTTTGGCTTAATTGCATATGTTTATTCCTCTTGCCTAAAGCGAGCCATGAACGTTGAAGCATGTTAAGAATCTAGGAATATGGAAGTAAATCAGGGTGTAGTTTCAGATCTAGCAGCGCCAATTGACTGATTTAAGGAATCAGGTTTGAGGAGTTAAGGTGGAATCGCGTAAATTAAAGCGTTTTTGAAAAATAAATACATTGGGCTTAACTGTTTATTCCATTTTGTCCTCAAGATTCTAGTACATTATAGCAATGGATGCATCAGAACTTCTTATGGTTAATAGTAAAACATTAAGCTCTTTGCTTTCAGATTTAGGGCAAAAATACGGGAGTACTTTGTCTGCTTGCTCAAAAGTCATATCTGAAGCTCTTAGGAACAACAATACAATTTTTTGGTGCGGTAATGGCGGCAGCGCTGCGGAAAGCTCGCATCTTGCAGTTGAATTTGTTGGAAGATTTAAAAATAACCGAAGATCACTGCCATCTATCTCCTTAAATGCGGACTCTGCAGCAATTACTTGTATCGCTAATGATTTCGGCTACGAAGAAATATTTGCGAGACAGTTGGAAGGAATTTCAAAAAAGAATGATGTTTTAATTGTACTTTCAACTACAGGAAACAGCAAAAATATTTTAAAGGCGTTGCAAAGATCTAAGGATCTAGGAGTTACTTCAATAGGGTTATTAGGAAAAGGAGGTGGCGAAGCGGTTAAAATATGTGATTGGTCTATTGTTGTAAATTCTAATGAAACCGCGCGCATTCAAGAACTTCACCTTTTACTGGGACATGTATTGTGTGAAATAGCAGAAATTGATTTAGGTCTGGCTTAAAAACAAAAAAATTAAATCATCAAGTTATGCCGTCGCTTTCTCTTATCTTCTGATAAATTCTGTCGAATCAAAAGTCAGTTACTTTGTCATTTCAAACAACTTTAAACGCGCCGAGATTGGCTCGGCCATATAATCTTCCATTTCAATATATGTGACAAATCAGTGGATTCATTATTGTGTAGAAATGATTACGATGGGTTTGCGGGAGTGAAAGCCGCAGGCATTTATGGGAATTTCCGTGGTGTAATCATTTGCACTTTAGTTTTTAAAGCAATGAAATCCTTCCAATCACCTCAATTGTGGTTTTAAGAGAACACTCACAAAAGTAGTCTGTGAAGCTACTCAAGACTCCAAAGGAGATAAAATTAACACTTTCTCAGATTTAGGTATCTCGGTTGTAACTCCCATTAAATGACTTTGCATTGTTTTTTGGCTAACTTTCCCAATCACACTTTAATGTCAGCGAGAGACTTTGTGCTTCAAGCAGGTCTTCTAGTATATCAATTTCTATTGAGCGAAATTCAGGAACCAAAATTGGTGTAACTTTAACGGCGAACCTGCTCTTAATTGATAGGAAATCACTCTTGCTAAAGCAATAGCAGGCTCCATTTTCAACAACTCTTTCAAAACCCTCTTGTCTTCTTAGTCGTTTATGTTTGAGATGCCCCAACGGCACCCAAATATTGTCAGTTTTTTGCCAAAAGAACTTACCTGTTGAATAAGCAGTGAAAGTAGATGTTCCGAGCATTGTACTCGAGATACAATTTCTGATATCAGAGCTGAAAAGAAAAGGTGATGTAGGTTGCACCAAAACAATAAACTCAGGATTTAAACCTATAAGTGATAAGTATTCCAAGAATTCAACTATCGCATCTTCAGAGGATGATTCATCTCTGGAGTTAAAGGCTGATCTTGCATGTGAGCGTGCTCCAAAACTTCTTGCTTCCACCTGTATATCGTTTGAGTCGCTCGAAACGAAAACATTTTCGACTCCTGCTTCCTTACAAGCCAAAATTGAACGGGCTACGAGAGAAAAGTTACCTACTCGTCGTAAATTCTTGTCAATTAGGCCTTTGCTTCCACCTCTTGCAAGGATAAGGGCGCACGTTGTTTTAGTTTCCACGCAACAAATTCAAGTTGCAAATTGAGAAATAGTCAAACCCGTGAACATTACTAATAAGTCAACGGGCATCGATAAATTATTCGTTCTTGATTTTAGTATACGCATAATTTAATTGAGTATAGAGTTTAGCCTCGATAGGACGCGTTCCTAATGAGGAATAGACTAATTTGTTCAAGTCCACTTAGGCCAACCCTATCGACTATTTACTCTTAGGTTCCCAAGGGTTGGATCTAACTTACCCGCTTTAATCCTTCAAAACACACTAACCGCTCGCATCATCCATTCAATACCCACCTTTGTGATGAATAACGAGGTCGTCGTGAGCGAACCCGTGTACAAACCATACACACCATTCATTTTTGCTGGAATAATTTGGAATAACACCTAATTTGGCTATTCGCTTAACGAAAGGGCAAATAATAGTTTGGTAGCTTACTCAAATATGACATCAAATATAATGCTAGAAGAAAATGATAGTTAATTTTTATTCGAGTGGTAATACATATTTCAACTTTAAATCTTCAAAACGACTTAGAAACTCAAACTAGCTACCTTAAATTATAGTACCTAAAAATATATACGCTATAAAAACAGCAATTGAACTAATCTTTGAAGTAACGTCTTCTCAAAATTTCATCAATTAATTTTGGAAACTCATTTTTAAAACTATTCCCAAAATCATTTGGGCCCCAAGTTTCATTAGGAAATTCATAAGAACTACTATTCCATAAACCGTTCAAATATATTTTAACTTGATCGATATCAACCGCAGGAACAGAGTTTCTTCTTGTAAGTTTTGCAAGGTTTTGTTTTGATAATTTATGTATACCAGGCAAATCATGAAACCAAACATCTCCCGCAACTATCGTATTCAAGCCGACTAGAGATCGCTGTATAGCTATTGAACCTGTCAATGTCAGTACCAAAATATTTGAATTATTCATATTTTGACTATCGTCGGCGAATAAGCAGCCTAATTCATCAAGAATTTCATAAAATCGGGATGATCGCTCCACTCCCGCAAAGGAGTGCTTTCCACCCTGCCTTAAATAGTTTCTTGTTGCAGGGTGCTCACGAAAAATAATTGGAAGGTGAAACCCCATTTCCCTCAGATGAATAACTAAGTCAATAAGGTTGCTCTTGGGCCCGCCTAAAGGATAACTATTTACCTCGGGCTGAAATCCAGCGAAGATAACTAGAGCTAGTAGATCAGAATGTTTAGGGTCTCCTATCAGGAAGTCCACTTCGGGCTTATCTTCGCAAATAATTTTATCCAAGGTAACCAAAGATTGTTTTTGTATGTACAATAGTTTTATTCTTTCATAAAAATTAATTCTTTTGAACTCAGTTGGGCGAATTGAAAACTTTGGGTTCTTTAAAAAAAGACCAAGATTTCGCAAGCCTGATTTGAATCGTGCAAGGTAATGTTTGATGGCCTTGAATTGTGCAAGGGAATGTTTGATTATAGCTATCAAAAAATACTCTACTGGAAATTCGCCTTTAGTAAGAGGGGTTGGGTGCCATCCGTGAGAAATGTCGAGTGGCGGAGATACTACACGACCAGGCTCACGGAAATTTACAATATCTCTGCTGCCATCAGGAAAGACTTCTATACAAAATGCGCGCCCTTTATCAATGTTTGTTTCAAAAAAAATACTTAAACCAGATAATTTCGCAGCAATCTCTACCATTAATGAGTCTATGTGATGGCTTGCTTTGTATCCAAGATAAAGAGTGTCAATCTTGTGTTCAATAAAGGATTGGGAAAGCGCTAAGGTTGCGAGTGTACATTCCCGGAGAAATTTCTCTTGATGTACCATAAAATTGTAGTGTCTAGCAAAAATTGGAGTAGCCATTTTGAACCTGGTTAATACAAAGTCAAATTGCTTTATCAGATCTCTATTTAATTTTGGAACTAAGTTGATAGGTACACCTGACAACCTCCAACTATTCTTACGCTCGAGAAAATGTACATCAGCATAAGAACTCAAAAGCACAGACTTGATTTTATTTTCACTATACCACGGAACAAAAAAAACGATACTCACAGATTAAGTTTGACCTCAACACAGTGTGTTTGTCAAAGCCCATCCGTAAATGTTCATTAATGCAATCATGCTTACAAAGTTCTGCAAAAAAGGGGATTTTTGTGTAGGCTATAGATATGAAAAATTTGCAAGTCGGGAGCAAGCTAATCACCGAAAATGGTGATTTTTTCATTGCTGAAATCGGGATTAATCACAATGGAGATATTACAAAAGCCTTGGAACTTATCGAAAAAGCTTCAATTTCTGGAGCTCATGCGGTTAAATTTCAAAAGAGAACGATAAACAAAGTTTACACTCCTGATGAGCTATCAACTCCGAGAGAGAGCGTATTTGGGAATACTAACGGTGACCTAAAACAAGGTTTAGAGTTTGGATTTGAAGAGTATAGGAGGATAGCTGACAGGTGTGAGAAATTGGGTATTGAGTGGTTTGCATCAGCCTGGGATTTAGAGAGTGTGGACTTCTTAGAAAGCCTTAGTGTAGTGGCACACAAAATAGCTTCTCCTCTCTTGACGAATGTTAAGTTGCTGGAAAGACTGAAGCAAACTAAGAAACCGCTGATAGTCTCCACAGGAATGAGCACGATCAATCAGATAGATTCAGCACTCTCGCTTTTGAAAGATTCAGAGTTAGTACTACTTCATTGTGTGTCTACTTATCCTGCAAAAGAAGAGGAATTGAACCTCTCTGTTATTAAGGGGCTGAGAGATCGCTACAATTGTCTAGTTGGGTATTCGGGTCACGAAAAAGGAATCATGCCTAGTGTTATCGCATCTGTCATGTACGGTGCATGTGTAATTGAGAGACATTTAACCTTGGACCGATCAGATTGGGGATCTGACCAATCTGCTAGTCTAGAACCGCAGGGTTTCTCCAGAATGGTGAAGTACATTGGCGAAAGTAAAAGATCATTAGGAGATGGACAAAAGCGACTATTAGAATCCGAAGTTTTGGTGAAAGCCAAACTTCGCAAAGTAGAGGATTTTTAGGCTTGAGTAGAGGCCTAAGGATTGCTTTATTGTCGAACACAAAGAGTCCAAATGTCGGAAACGGTGCTCTTGCGCTAGGGATGAAGAACTCGTTTTATAATCACTTAAATCAACAAGGCATAGAAGCTCCTAAATTTTTTCCTATTTCTTGGGATGATATAACATTTGGAGGCGGAATATTTCCAAAAAGCTTTTTTAGTACCGTAAATACTTTTGACGCCCTCTGGGTAGCAGGTGCTGTAACTTTTAATGGAAGAGCTGAGCATATTTTTGGAGGTTGTCGTTTAAATTGGGCTAGATCAGATCTAGATTCTCTGAGAGTCCCGATAATACTTGGAGGCATTTCCTATCGACATTGGCAGGGCACACATTATCCAAACAAAGGTTCCTTGTTAAGGCTTCTCCAAGACTTCGCTTCACGGGAAAGAGTTGTGATGGGTTTTCGAAACGATGGAACCGTTGATTGGCTTAAGCAAGAAATCGGGTGGGAAAGCATGACAAGTGTAGAAGTGCCTGATCCTGGCTATTACGCATATGCCCCTTCCCTTAGAACTACTCAGTGTTCCGGAATGATTTTTACCTTTAACATGGAGGATGCAAATAAGAGATTTAGTGGCAAAGATTCAGAGGAGGCCCTCACCGACGCTTTAGTTGAGACAATTTCAAATTTTTGGAATTTTTATGATGAGAACATCATATTCGCTCCGCACTCGATTGAAGACTATTCAGGACTACTTAAAGTAATAAGCAAATTACCTAAGAAATTAGTTCATCAAAACTTAAGAGTTCTTCCTATGCCATCTCCAAATTCTATTGAAGAAATTTATGATTCCTACAAGTCAGTCCGAGTAGCAATTTCAACAAGGGTTCACTCTATGAGTCCTAGTATAGGGATGGGCACACCCACCGTAATTATTTCTACACAAGAGCGAATCCAAAGATTTGTTACGAATATTGGAATGGGAGATTATATGACTGAACCAATGACGGCTCGTTTAAAATTGTCGGAGATGACAATGCAACTAACTGTAGATTCGACGAAATTTATCAGAAGACAAGAGCAAGCGACGGCAAAGCTTGATGATTTAAATTTTGAATTTTATTCAAGAGTCTGCAAAATACTTTCTCTATAGCGCTCTTGGATATGGTTCACTCGCATAATAATGTCACAAGCGGTACTCTTTTTTCTAAAGTTACAATGAATGTTCCGGCAAATGATTGCCCCGGATGCATCCATGATTTACGAAGCCCTGCGAAAAATCAAACGAGTAAGAAAGTGAATACATTATGAAATGATATGTGCAGCGGAGTACTTCTAAACAATTTTAATATTCAATTAGTTCTACAGGGCCATGACTTAGTTCAGGTTCATAACTACAGGCTACCAAGGGAAAGGGCTCAACAAAACAACCACAGGTAATTTAGTCATTGACTAAGCCAACGCCCTATTTTTGTAGCGCGTATCAGTATTAGCCATCAATTTAATTCTTTTATGAATTCTAACTGCTAACTCAAGTAACATTACTCCTTAATTATGAAATACTTACCACTTAATGTCTATTGTTACTAACTTATCAATATCTAAATTTTTGAAATCATCAAATTGCTTACCGTTGATAAGCACTCTAGTAACTATTTCTGGCCTTGATTCATCAGCCCCAACGGCTTGAGCCATAGGTGTAATCAGTGCACCAAGTAGGGAGACGGTTAGAACCTGCTGAAATTTCATGAATTAAGTATCTCTCTCTTAGCCATTACTTTACAACATTATCTTCAAGCGAGGAACTGTGTTGCTTAAGGCGTGATTGTTTGCCCAAATCTAAAAATAGACTTATAGCCTAAGTTTCAAGAAATTTCCTAAAATATCTCCAGCCTCATCAATTTCATTATCCAAGACCGATGTGTATACCTTTAAGGTCATCATCGGGTCTGAATGACCAAGTAGTTTTTGGGCTGTGGTCACATGTATCTTCTGAGTTTTTAACAGATAGGCATAGGTACGCCTAAAACTATGAACTGTAACTCCGTGAAGATTGGCGCACTTTTGTAACGGTTTATAACTAACAGGGAATTTTTCAAAGTAACCAAGGTAGGGAACTCTCCTAATGCTTGATTTAGATTTGCAGAGGCCGTAAATAGATCTATTCACCAAAACAGATCCATCTTTGATATCACTTGAAGTTAGGGCTGCAGCCTCTGACCATCTGAGGCCGTGTAGAGCAAGAAATCTAATTTGGTTGTTGTATCTACCCCACTGAAGTGAGTTAACTTCATCCCAAGTTAAGAATTTCTTTGTTGTAACTTGTATTGGAGCTGTTTTTATCTTCTTAAAAGGATTGCTTGTAGCAACCCCATAATTCTCAGCCTCTCGCCAAATAGTTTTAGCCACCATTAACGTGTGCCTAGCCGTCTGTGGAGGCAGTGATAAAAGTTTTACTTGAAGATCTCTACTTGTTACTAA
>Ga0169931_10009840_pt1 | contig 13720 bp, 15 predicted proteins | sample Kivu_15m_20L_FD_129675 | JGI IMG/M metagenome (GOLD analysis project Ga0169931, IMG submission 129675) | Freshwater microbial communities from Lake Kivu, Western Province, Rwanda to study Microbial Dark Matter (Phase II) - Kivu_15m_20L... | ecosystem: Environmental > Aquatic > Freshwater > Lake...
AGAATGAAAGTTTTGCCTAAAGATCATTATGAAATTTGTAATTCATTATACAATATTGGAAGTATTTACTTTAATAACGATGATTATGAAAATGCATTGAGATATTTAATTAAGAGTATTAGAATAAGAATTAAATGGTATGGTGTAGAAAATAGACTTACTTATCAATCATATAAATTGATTGGAATATCTTATGTTTATAACCATAATTGTAATGATGGACTTGAATATTTAAAAGAAAGTCTTAAAATAATATTGAAACTCGACAAAGAGGACGATTATGAAGTTTATTATTTATGCAATGAGATTGGATGTGTGTATAGAATGATAAATGACCATAAAAGTGCATTAGAAAATTTCGAAAAGTCTCTTGCAAAAGCAATAAGAGTCTTCGGTGAAGGAAGCTCTAAGACAGCTGATATAATTTGGAATATAGGAATAACTTATGTTAGTCTTAAAAAATCTAAAAATGCACTCGAATATTTTCGAGAATGTTTTAAAATTAGAATGAACATCTTAGGTCCAGATGATCCAGGTACGAAGAGCTGTCATGATTATATTCAAAACTTACAACAAAGTTAATAAAAATTCAATTTTATCACCTATAATAATGATACTTTGAATTATATATATATAAATATAATTATATCTCACCTATCATAGATTTATCTAATTTTATCAAAAATAATTCAAAATATTTACCAAATTTAATACACGCTTATTCATTAATTTAGTTTAATAAAATAAATAAAAATTGTGTTTTTATCAATAATTTATTTTTAAAAATGAAAAGTTACTGCTCCAATTTAGAAAAAATAAACTCCTTCGATTTCCATAAAAAAGAAGACAAACTTCCTGTTAATTTCAAACTTAAATTCAAAAAATCAAAAAACATCCTATCTCATAATATTTCCTCGCAAATTGAATTAGACAAGGTGGGACTAGTTTTCGTTCCAAAAGCAAAAGTGCCTACAAAAACTCAAGAACATTATTTGTTAAAAGACACTCAAACGAATAAAATGGATTTAAATATAATTAAAAGATATCATCTTATATTTAAGAAGGAATCTGCACATATTTATACCAATGATTATATAAGAAAAGTTAGTAGGTTGCTTTATAAAAATGAGAAAAATTATTTTTCTAAGAAACTAAGTCTAGACGCAAGTAGCAAAAATGTAGAGGACAAGAAATTCGGTAAAAATTCTTCTGCGTACATCACACAATTCGATGTGGACCTTTTAGATTCAAATAATAAAATAAAAAAGAAATTTCTAACATATAGTGATTCAATTATGAATGAAGAACAAGACAAATATTCTTTGAATGACACGTTTGATTCAAATGAGGCTGTGGAATTTACTAAGAGTCAGATTAAAAGATTGAATAATAATTTAGATAAGGAGCATGAGTTTTACAGAGGGTTTGATATTAATTTGAACCATATGACGATCAAAGATAAAGAAAAATTACCCATGATTCTTAATAATCCTAAAAAAGCATTAAATAAAACTAAAAGAAATGATGCGAATATTTTTACTAATAAAAATATTAAAATGCTATCCACTCCATTTATAAAGAATAAATCAATTATCGAATCTGAGAATAAAGCTGAAATAAGAATTAAGGAATTGTTAAAAAACCTTGAGAAAGGGAGAGAAAAAAAAATCGAGAATTTCCTGTCTGACTTTGATATATAATTAGATAAAATAGAAGTAAAAATTATTATTTAGATGGGTAACTCGTGGTACTGTGTTGTAAGATAAAACGGTTATTTAATAAAAAACCAAAATTGTGTCATTTTTGAAAAAAAAAATTTTATTTGAAAATTTAATTGTATTTTAATATATATCTACATTTACTTTAAAAAAATTTATTTAAGAACCTAGAATTTTATATCTAATTAAATCAATCCAAATTAATATTCTAGAATGAATTAAGTTAAAAATTTACTAAAGTTAGTTCTAATTGCTTTATTTATAATTTTTAATTCTTCAATTATATTTTCGAAATATATATGTTGATATCTAGAATATTTATTATAGAACAAAATGTCAGTCATAGGAGTCACCGGAGAAAGAGAAACAGGAAGCGACGTCAGAACAGGAAATGGTAAAATACAATCCTAATATATTTAAATAGTTGCTGCAGTACTCGCAATTGCTAATATTGTCAAATCAAGTTTGGGCCCTCAAGGATTAGATAAAATGTTAGTCGACGATATAGGAGATGTCACAATTACCAATGATGGAGCAACTATCCTTAAATTACTCGAAGTTGAACATCCTGCAGCTAAAGTCCTCGTCGAATTGTCACAGATCCAAGACAGAGAAGTCGGAGACGGAACAACTTCAGTCGTCATCTTAGCATCTGAATTACTCAAAAGAGGAAATCAACTCATTCAAAACAAAATTCATCCTACTACTGTTATTACTGGATTCAGAATGGCCTTAAAGGAAGCAGTAAAACACATTCAAAATAACCTCGTCTTGAAAATGGATACAATTACAAGAGATGTCCTTGTCAAAACTGCTCAAACTACTCTAAGCAGCAAATTGATCGGCCCTGAATCTGAATTCTTCTCGAATGTAATTGTCGATGCCATGCTTAATGTTAAACAAGTCGGTATCGATGGAACCGCCAAATACCCAGTTAAATCAGTCAACATCCTAAAGATCCACGGTAAATCCGTAATGGAATCCCAATTAGTTAATGGTTATGCCCTACAAACAATGAGAGGAGCCCAAGGTATGCCATTGACTGTCAAAAAAGCCAAGATTGCTTGCTTAGACATGAGTCTCAACAGATTCCGTTTAGCCCCAGGAGTCGCTGTCTTAGTCGATAACCCAGAACATTTGGAAAAAATTAGACAGAGAGAACTTAATATCACAAAAGAGAGATGTCAAAAACTCATCCAAGCAGGAGCAAATGTTATCCTCTGCACCAAAGGAATTGACGAATTTGCCATCAAATACTTTGTTGAGGCTGGAGCTATTGCAGTAAGAAGATTGGCCAAACCAGATTTAAGAAGAATTGCTAAGGCAACTGGAGCGCAAGTCCTAATTTCATTTGCTGAAGAAAACGGAGAAGAGCAAGTAGATTCATCCGCCCTTGGTGAAGCAGAAGAAGTCTCAGAAGAAAGAGTAGGTGACAATGACTTCATTTTCTTTAAAAACAGCAAAAATACACAATCACAAACTTTACTCCTCAGAGGAGCCAACGAATTCATGTTGGATGAAGTTGAAAGATCCGTTCACGATGCACTCTGCGCTGTTAAAAGAGTTCTTGAATCAAACTCTTTAGTTATCGGAGGAGGATGCGTTGAAGTTAGTACAAGTATCTACCTTGATTACTACGCAAGAACACTCGGAAGCAGAGAACAGTTGGCTATTTCTGAATTCGCTGAAGCCTTAAACGTTATTCCCAAGACTCTTTCTATTAACGCTGCTAAAGACGCAACAGATCTATTAACTAAATTGAGATTCGTCCATGATAAAGCACAAAAATCTGAAGGAGATGACGGAAATAAATACAAACACACTGGACTTGATCTGGTCCTTGGAAAAATTAGAAATAATTTCCAAGCAGGAGTTTTCGAACCCGCAATTAGCAAAATTAAAAGTCTTAAGTAAGAATTTAATATTTAAATATTTTAGATTTGCAACCGAGGCTGCTATTACAATTTTGAGAATCGATGATTTGATTAGATTAGAATCAAAAGAAGAAGGAGAAAGAGGAAGACATTGATAAAAAGTTGTTGTTCAAATAAAATTGAAATGAAATTATTCGTAATATTATGAAAAATTTTATTTAAATTAATATATGATGTGGTTTATTAAATTAAAAGTCGAAAATATATACAAATAATACAGTTAATATAAAAAGTATTCATAAATGAATGAATAATATTATACTAATAATACAATATTTAATTCAAGAGAAATTTCTCCATCTTTTTTCTTATGAAACTGATAAAAAATTTTCATTACAATATATAAAATCATCTGAGCTTAAACCTACTTCATTAATTGAACACATGTCTAAATCTCATTAAAATTATGATTTATATATTTTATAGTAAATAATTTACTTTATTTAAAAATATGGTAAAATTGACAGCAAGAAATAATACAAAAGCATACACAATGATACTAATTTTTTATACAATATTCTTATTGGACTTCGTAAAGTCTGGATCTCTATGTGACAAATTAATCAAAGAATCCCCAGACGACAAAGCTCTAATGACAGAAATTACTCAAAACATGCATGATCTTAAAAACGAATCAAGCCAGTAATGAATATAGCATTATGTTATTTAATTATACTAGATGCGTTGAAGCGTTACTACGTTCAGGAAATTTCGAAAGTTTGGAAGTTTTTCTAAATGAGCTGAATTCACGCGGTATAAAATTCAGAGAAACTTTAAGCGTCGCAATAAACAATATCCAAAGGAAATTGGAGGATCTTCACAACAAATTTAGATTCGACGAGTCAGATTTCCAAAGGGTAAATCCAGCTTTTCAATGGGCCCAGAGTATGAACCACGTATTCCTAGAGATAAAGTTCGCACATCGTCATGATTCTCCAGGCTGTTTGGAGGTAAAAAACCAGAGTGTAGACATTTACAAGAATATTGTTATCTTCAAAGCCTATTGTGTGCTTGGCGATGTTCCCATCAAATTCGAGTTGAAATTAAATTTGTTCACTGACGTCTCTGCTGAGGAATCCACACACGGATCCAGATCAGTTGGTCGATATCAAATGACTCTTAAGAAACAAACATCTGGAATGTATTGGGACAGGCTCTTGTGGGATCAGACTGAAAACCCTTCAAATATGAAAGTGTGGTTCGAGATGAGAGAGAAATACATAGATCAGATTCAGCAATACATCGATGACGATGAAGAAGAAGAATTCAAAAGAAAAACTGAAGAAATTGAAAGGGAAGCAAGAGAAAAAAAGAAAAGAAGAAGGAAGAAGACAAATAAAGAGACTCAAAATCAAGAAAAATCTGAATTATAGGAAATTATCTATTGATCTGAGCAAGAGTTCATTCACGATTTACTTAGAAAAATTTAAGTAGAACTTAGAATTATTTAAATTATTAAATTAATAAAATTAATTAAATTTCTAATTTAAAAATTTTAATATAAATTGAAAAGGTTGATTAATCAAATATATAAAGTATAAAAATTAATCTAACAAATCAAATTTTAATAATCCTTATAAAAATAAAGAAATCTTATATTAAATAAAAAATTAAAATGAGTAGTTTGTTCATATCTAAAACAAAAATTTTAATATCAAATCAACCATATTACAACTTATAAATATAATAAACAATTCTGTATATCTAAAATTATTTAGATTAAAAATAATTATCTTAACTAAATAATATAATAGAATTAAATTTATTCCAAAATGGATAAATCAAGCAACACAGACAACCAAAAGAAAAATGCTTTGAAGGTAATTTAAAATAGAGATATATATAGGATTCAATTTACTTACAACAAGCTAAAGAATTTTCTTCATTTCTAAAAAATTCTTCCTATTATTGGAAGGGCACGTTATCTAATTTCAAGAATAATCTCTTATCTTGCGGTAGGCGTGATACTTTAGGAGAAGAAAACCGATTAGAGAATCAAGTAATGTCTCATGTAAGTAAGATAGGTAAGCATATAATTAATTAAATTTTTATTTATTAATCGTGGAAAAGAAATTAACAAAAAAGATGAACGTGAGCCCAATACCGCAGTTAAAACTTTATCAGAAAATCAGAAAATTCTAACTGTTGAAGAAAAATTTTTTAATTTTGGAAATGATGAAGGGATCGATCATATTAATAATAAGATTAGTCTTTCTAATATTAATCATGCTCCTGGGCAATACAAATCATCAGCCTCTCCCGAGCAAAATTTGTCTAATTATGCATATGTTACTACTTCAAATTCTAACAAAGAACCAGATATTAATATTATTGACATTGATAAAACTGATATTAATAATAAAAATTTTCAACAAGAGAATTCATTAAATGAATTCAAATCTGACACACCTATATCTATTGATCATTGTAATACTCCATGTAATTTATTCAGTGATGAATACTATTATGATAGCCTTTCATTTAACAGAAAATTTTGGACACAGGAAGAAGACAAACACTTAATTGAGCTGGTTAAGACATTACAAGGTAAAAACTGGAAAAAAATCTCCCAGTATTTTAGTTCTAAGACACCCCAGCAGTGCGCATATCGATTCAACAAGCTAGTCTCGAATATGAACAAACGTAAATGGAGCAGAAATGAGGACATACACCTAATCGAACTTATTGAAATATACGGTCAGAACTGGACTGAAATATCGCAAAAAATGGAAGCTCGCACATTCGAAGAAATCAAGGACAGATATGAAAAGAAGCTGGATCCCAAATTAAAGAGATGCAAATTTAACAAGGAAGAAGACGAGATGATCATCTCATTTTTCGAGCAGTTTGGAAATAAGTGGGATGAGATAGCAAAGTACTTTGTTGACCGCTCGGCTAATATGATTAAAAATCGGTTCTATTCTCATTTAAGAAAAAGAATATCGAAGAATAGTATACTGGTATGTAACATAGATTCTACTCGAAATGAACAGAATTCCGATTACAAGTCACTTATGGGATCAATGCAGAATAATTTTAGTAGTAAAGATGTAAAAATAGAAGACAATCATAGTAGTTTGAATTTGAATCTGAATATGTGCGTAGATTCAAATAAAGAAAGAATGGACGTAGTAATTAACTCTCCTAAAAGGAGCCATTCTCCTAATAAATCAAATTCTGGATTGTTTCAAATATCTAAAGAGAAAAGAAAATCCGATGCCTTTCCTGACCTAATTAATTCTCATATACCCATTAATGAAGATTACAGCATGAAATTAGAATTGCCAGAAATTAATGATAATGACTATTTCGATCAGAATTTAGAAGGAATTTTAAATTTCAATACTATCCAGAAGAATTACGTAAACATAGGCAACAGTGACTTTCAGAATGATCCTAATAAGAATATTCTAAATAGTAATTCTCTCAACTTTAACAATTTCATTCAATTGCAAAATTCAAATAAAAATAGCAAATATAATAATCTAAATAAAGACACTGACACAGATAGAAGTAGATTGAATAAATCTAAAGTGACCAATTCATTAAGAAAATCCCTGTCCTTGAACGATGTTAAATTAAATTCAAATTATCAGATGATACTTGACGATACAGAAGCAAATAATATTCCCAAAGAATTAATCGTGATAGATACAGATTCCCCTAAGGATAATTATTTATCATATGAAAAAGAAATAAATTTCAAGGAGCACTACGATAATTTTTTCAGATGTAAAAAAAACAGCTTTGACGAGGATAATATCTTTGAGAGTCACATAAGAAATCCGTCGAAAATAAACTCAACAAGTATTCATAAAACTACCAACATAAGTCATCACAGCGATAATAGTTTGAGCTTGGCACATGATAAAATTAATCAAGATAATACCCCTGCACTACATAATAAAGCGAGTATTCTCCCTAATAATATAAACATCACAAATATAACTAATAACATAAATATTACAAATGGTAGCAGCTCAAATAATGAAGCCTTATACAGACAGTATATAATGTTAGAAGATGTATTTAAAAAAGTAACAGACGTGAGTATGTACCAGACAAATGCGTATAATATGAGTAAAATAATTTAAATTATTTAGAAATAAATAAGAATAACGAGAGAAATCAAACTAATTCAATTGACATGAAGAAATCGGAGTTGTTATCTTTGAATAAATGCCTTGACGAAAAAAGGGAATTTCTGTCAAACAAAATGAAGCAAATGAAGGGAAATTACTTTCCTAATGAAAATAATAAAATTTTAAACAGCTACTCCTTTGATAAATCATCTAATGACAGTCTCAGAAATTCATTAATGGATCAAATTGACATTTTAATAGATTTGATTAGCATAACGAAAAAGAAAATTGGGATAATGCAGGAAATAGAGAAAGACATTTAGAAATAGTCATTATGAAAATGAGATACAATTTATAATTTAGGGTATTTAAAATCATTAAAATCACAGAAAATATTTGTTTAACTGTATTCAAGACAGTTAAGAATATTTCATTTTGTGTAAGTAAAATTTAATTTAAATTAACGATATAAAGACTAAATATTTATTTATTTAATTAGAATTCACTAAAAACATAAATTTACAAAAATATATGATTAATATTGATTAATATAAATAAATTAATATAAAATTATAGAATAATAATGGATAATCAAAGTATCACCACACAAGAAAAAGCAAAATGGGAAGTCCCCTCAAACAATCAACGTAATAGGATTTATATAATTATTTTATGTAATTAATAGTGTTGAATTTTTTGAAAGAGGAAGTCAACATGAGAAACGATCTGAAAGTTATAAAAGAAAAAGTCGACAGACTTGATTTGAATAATAACAAATCGAAGCAAACTGATTACAATATGATTTATAAATTCAAATTAGAAAGTAAAAATAAAATTCAAAAGTTTTTATAGAAACTAAGGGAGACTCTCTTTTTTCCTCAGTTAACGATACCAGCAGACATGTAGGATCTACTTTGGGGGTTCGTACTTCCGCTTATTTAGACCATGTTCAGAGATATCATGCATCTAAAAGCTTAGTCCTTAACGCCACTGAGTTTGAAAGAAACTGGATAAGAAACTTCACCAATCATGTACTAAGAAAAGTGTGGAGGCACAAGGTCAACTATGGAGTCAAATTGGGATTGGCTAGTATGTTTTTATACAATCTTTGCGTCTCAAATGAAAACTTGAGCTTGTATAGACTTAGACGCCCTGTGCCACCTAAAACTTCTGATTACGTCAATATCTACTATAACAGTGGTATCACAGGCGCTCTTGCTTTCTTAGCCTTTGTTTATATTTAATGAAATGCAGGTTTATCCTGGTTAACCTGTTGCTAAAGCTACTTTATAATAGAACTTAATTGAATAAATTTGAATTTAATGAATGGAAAAATTATCCCTTTATATAAATCCTTGTCATTTCTATACAGTCTTCTCCTATCCATAACGAATTATATTATCATAAAAATTATTTTTTTTTATAATTACAAAACTTAATTTTATTAATTTATAATAATCAATAAATGAAGATTGCCCTAAAATTCTTTTCATTAACAATACTAATATTTTTAGTTTGTTATCAACCCACACTAGGTATATTGTCTCTTAACAATTTTTAGGATTTTCGACAGATACAATCAAAAACAGAAATGCAAAAGTAGAGAAAAGTACTATAATTTAAATTTATTGAAAAATCTTTATTAGCTCTTACAGAAAAAAGTAGAAACAAAAAGCAAGACTTCCCTCTTCACCCAGAATTCCATAAAGGACCCTTAGACTCAACAAATGCCTTAGGGTACGTAGGTGATGCTAAAAACTTCACAGTAACTGCAAGACCTTATAAAGTTTCCAGATGCGATCAAGTCGTGCTTGTCCCAGTTAAAAGAATTAAAAATTGGGAGGATTATTGTTCAAAAGAAGATGCTTTTTTAACTATGAGCGTGTACATGGTTAATGTTTTGAAAACCAAAGATCCAGGAAGCCTCATTTCAAATATCCTTTACTCAAATTCTGAAAATAAACCCACTATTCTTGGAGGAGCCCCAGGTTGCATCGATTTCAGAGGGAGAGGAGACACAAGAGAAGGTGTATGTTTGAGTAATAACGACGAGGCCAAGGAAATTATTGCTGCCTATGAATCATTCTTTAGATGCCAGAAAGGAAAAGCAGAAAGAGTTATAAAAGTTACCAATGTTACTTGTGAGAATACTCAAAAACAAGTAAGTCAATACAAATCATAATTTTAATTCTTAAATAGCAAAATTCAACACAATCAGGACTTAATCCTTACTATTCTTTGAAAGTACCAGGAAGTTCTGAAGAAGACAACTAAATACAATTCGCATTTAAAAACTCATTATAATTTTAAAATCTGATATTTACAAATTATGGATTTAAATTCATATTATTTATTTATTTAATATATTATAAGTGTCTTTATTTTATTTTTGTAATTAATTTTATAATACCGATTATTGGTATATAACGTATATCTAAGTTAATTTAAATCACTTAAATGCAAAGATTCTGATCCGTTTATGTTTTTACTCTTTTCATTGTAATTCTCAAAAAATTTTTGAAGGACTTGCTTATTATGATTATCCTTAGAGAAAATTTTATTCAGAATATACTCAACATGTTTGTATATCAGGGTGTCATTTATTAAAAGGAAAGGTCCAAGTTTTTCTGCGATGTTGGGAGTTTCGTGAATTAAAATGTCTAAAGACTCCTCTCTGTATTTTTTTAAAAAGTAAATGATGCCCCTGATGTATTTCTAAAATAGAGAATATAATAAAAAATTATTACCGAATATTTTGGGATCATTTCCTTTTCCACATGGGGAGGATTTTTATATTTGCTCAATTTAGGCAACAAATCACATATACAATTCAAAGCCTGAGGACCGAAAACCTAAACGTTTGTTGTTTAAAAATGATTTAATATTCGATTTACTTCATCGAGTAGTTTGAGCTTGTCATGTAAAATATCTACAATCATTAAGAACCCTGCAGGAAACTGTGAGAGCAATTTAAGTGCTAAAATAGAATTACTCTTTACATCCTCATTTTTATCTTCGAGAAGTACACATAGCTTTTCTAATGTTTCGAATCTACTTCCATTTTTATCGAAGTGATTGCATATCTTTCTCTTGGCATCAAGATTATTTGCCATGCTCATCATAAATGAACTACTTGTAAATCTCTCAATTTCTATTGTGGAATTCAAAAAATTAGAAACAGTTTCTATTAATCCTTCGTTCATGGCTTCGACTTTGGCTTCATCTATTAACACAATATTTTTCAATGTGTTTAGGATTAACTCCCTCATTTGTTCGTAAATTACATCAGTCAAATTTTTCAAATAATAAAATTCTTTATCGCTGAGAATTGTATTGAATGTTTTCAGCAATCCTTTATTCAACATGTGTCTGATTCCGAAATCATACATAGATAAATTCATCATTGCATCAAGGAGATAGAAGAGGAATTTATAATTGTCTTCAATTAGAAGAAAAGAAAATTTGTTAAATGCCTCTACTATTTTTATGATTGTTCCAGACTTGTACATCATTGCAATCCCGTCCTTATGTACAGAGAGACGACATAGCATCCATCCAACGCATTCTCTTACCTTAACAACTTTATCTAATATTAAATTTTGTATAATTGTGTAATTCCCTTCTCTCATATCAAATTGTGAACGTCCTATGTCTAAGAAGAATAAACTACCTACCAGTTTAGCTGCTTGGCAACGAACTTCCTCGTTATCGTCGGCTATTAAATTAGTAGCTGATAAAACTATATTATGCCTTATCATTTCAGCCTTAGTTTCTTGGTGAGAGACTAATTCGTTCAACGTCTGTAACGTTTCAATTCTCTTTTGTGAAGTTAAGTCTGTATATGTCAGAAGATCAGCTAGCTTAGGAATCGCTCTTTCATTATAGGCTACTGCCACTTGTTCTGGATCAAGTAGGGGTCTCTCCACCCTCGAAGGTATATAGGGATGTCTATCCTTGAGGAATTCTGAAACTTTGTAAATTGTGTATGATTGCATTTAAATTTTAATTAAATTGTATTTACATTTAATTTATAAATTACAAAATTTATTCTTTCAACTAGACTTAATTTATTATTTTAAGTTTATTTCTTTAAATAAAATTTGATCTTAGATTTTTAAAATTGCAACTTAATCACGGTATAATAAAAATAAAATAGCATGGAAATATATCATTATATTATCATTTTAATTTTTTAATTACATACTATTTTATTTGCAAGTAATCTTATTCTAATTTTCATTTATACTAAATTATTCAAATTAAAATATATTTATTTTTCCAATTACTTAAATTATAAAAGAAAATGAATGAGGAAACATTCAAGAAAATACTCTATCTCATATTTAAAGTGATTATAAAAAACAATGGGTTTCTATCTCAACTAGAAATATTCAGAGATGTCAGATATTTAATGAATAATTACTTCTCGATTAAAGGTAAATTTTATATAAAGATTTAAATTTCCTTACAAATGTTAGAATGTGATCTTATTGTGAAAATCGGACAAGGAAAGAGTGAAGATTTTAAAGACATTCTAAATTTTATTCTTACAATTCTATGTGAACTAGCACTGGTCTCACAGAAAATGGAGAATAAATCATTTTATTTTAAATGGAATGGGTTCAAAGGATTCCGTAAGAAATATTTGCTTGAATTTATTAACCATGAGATAAAATTCGAAATGAGTGAATCCTTTGAACACCGACTGCAAATCTACACGAGGCTCCTGATTCTTACACTCATAGAGAAAAAAGACCTGGGGATTACTTTAGAAGCTTCGGAACAACTTTTGAAGAATTGCGGATTGGAAAATCAACAAAGACACATTGAAAAAATTCATTGGATTCTAAGATTCATCGAATTTGTTGTCAAAGAAAGCCCTCCTACGCCTTCTCATCAAATATTTGCCCTTCACACAAAAGAAAATCCACAATTCGAAGTTAAGAAGGGAGATCAAGTTATTTTTAAAATTAATAAGAATATCATCGAAGAAAGCTTAATCAAAGACAGCCATGTCGCAGAAAAATTTTATCAGTCGTTCATTTCGAATATAATTTCTAAATACATGCTTTGGAATGATGAAGTGCTAGTTGCTCCTAATGTGAATAAAATGGAGGTTGATTCTGAAATAGGAAATGCAGTAGGTATTTACAAAATATTAATACAAGCTTAGTAAGCAATAGCTCTAATATTAATAAAAATCAAATGACTGAACCTATTAATTACATCCATGACTCGGTAAAGACTTTGGATAAAAACGAGATAAATGAACTCGACCTGTTTCGTGTAAAAGTCAGTGAATTGACAAACGAGAATGAAGATGTAGGATTCGCCGTGCTGAGAGGAAATAACTGGTGTTATTATATGAAAAAATTATATTGCATAATCGGAAGAGCTCCTATCAAGTATGGAGTTGCAATGACTGCCTCAAATCAAAATATCCCCACTTATAATTACGGAAATACAACTTGGCATGTTGATCTAGATCTTGGGCAGCATAGAAAAATTTCTAAACAACATGCTCTTATTACATATAATTTCCAGACATGCGCGTTTGAAATTAAAAACTTGTCAAAAAAATATCCCTTGAAATTGAATGGAGAAATATTAAAATACAATGAAGAAATGCCCCTCACATCGAAATCCTGCGTTGTTATTGGTAATCAGGAATTCTATTTCCTTCTGCCTATGTAATAAAATAAAATTTAACTTTATTCAAAATTTCTTTTTAAATGTTTAATTAAATATGAATTTTATTTTCAGATTAATTAAGATATTTAATGATAAATATTTGAATGAATAATAATTGGATAAAACGTGTATTCTAATATAAATACGATTTGTAAACTTAAAAAAATTTAAACAAATTTTTGTTTAAATGGGGATTGGGGATTGGGGATTGGGGATTGGGGATTGGGGATTGGGGGTTGGGGCCAATCCCCAATCCCCAATCCCCAATCCCCATTTTCAGTGAGATATTTAAACA